>Ga0310834_101363_pt1 | contig 15058 bp, 26 predicted proteins | sample SM_ome_2_FD_201314 | JGI IMG/M metagenome (GOLD analysis project Ga0310834, IMG submission 201314) | Sorghum-adapted microbial communities enriched on stacked mutant (SM) sorghum from Joint BioEnergy Institute, Emeryville, California... ... | reverse complement strand
GAATGCCGATGCTTCTTATTTTCCTCGCGACGTACTTTGGCGGCGACTTGATTAGGGTTCTTCGTGGCGTGTTCGCCCGCAGACAAGACGGCGATGACTACGAAAGCGAATACGACCACGATTAACTCAAACATTAAGCCCCAGGCTATGCCTGGGTGAACAAAACAGGATGTGCCGTGAGGTATGATGGGAAAAAGTCCTCCTTTGCTATACTGAGAATTGGTTTCCCCGGCCAAATTCTCAAGCAAAGGAGGACGGTACCCATGGGTGCCGACAGTCTATCCCACACCCGATGGGATTGTAGTTATCATATCATATTTATCCCGAAATATCGTCGGAAAGTCATGTTCAAGGAAATCAGGAAGGACATCGGCGAGATCTTGCGGACGTTATGCGAATACAAAAATGTGGAGTTGGTACAAGGGAGTATTAGTGCGGATCATGTCCATATGTATGTAAAGATCCCGCCAAAATTGAGTGTATCTGAATTTATGGGATATCTGAAAGGAAAGAGTGCGCTCATAATATTTGATCGGCACCCTCAGATGAAACGTGGGAACGGACGACATTTTTGGGCAAGAGGATATTATGTGAGTACAGTCGGGATTAACAAGGATGTTATCCGGGAGTATATCAAGAATCAAGAAGAAGCGGATATCATCGAAGATAGGGCAAATGGATAAACCCCTTGAGGGGTAGCCGGTGACAGTTGCCGGGGAAACCGCGCCTTTAGGCGCAGCAAGTATCATGCCCTTATAGGGCTGAAATCAAGCCACCCGCGGAGCGGGTGGTCATGACTATAAAAAACACTATCTGAAAGGCGGAATTTGGCGTGAATCTGTTCACTGGCGTTACGATCGACTGGGGCTTCTCGGCGGCGGACATCTTCACCAACGGCATGTTCCTGGTCTCGTCCGTCGCGACCTTCGTTCTGCTCGGCCTGGCGATCCGGTATGTCCCGAGTCTGATCGGGATTATTCGGAACGCCGTCACCGGCGGCGGCAAGAAGTAATCACCCAGCAAGAGGGGCGGGGGAATCCTCGTCCCTCTTGAGCAAGGAGCGTTAAGATGAAACGGGTTTTGGTTCTGTCGCTTTTGCTCTTGGTCGCGCTTCCGGCAAGCTTCGCTTCGGCGGCGTCCATTACAGTTACGAACTACTTCTACGCACACGCCAACCAGCCCGGAACGTTTTATTTTCACGACAAGTACGGAACCGAAGTCCAATACGGAGACAACATTCAGCACGACGCGAAGATAACCGGCGTCGTCGTTCATGCGGAAGGCATGTCCGCCGGGGACCAGATCTTGGTCTATACCGGCTCGGGGGCTTCCTATCAGGCTACGCCCGACGTAAGGCTGGACCTGAATGTTGGTAAACAGGATTTTATCAAGATCGCCATTGTGAAATCAGGTTTTAACGAAGTTTACGCCCGACTGGACCAGATGCAGACCCTTGACGATTCCGACGGCGGAACAGACGTCACCTATTATTTCAGCGTGAACGAGATCCCGACCGAATACGGCGATCTCGGCCCCGGCTCCGATCCGGGATCGGGCGGGGAAGTGGAAAGCGTGCAGGGAACCTACTATTACTTCCCGCCGAAAGACAACTACAAATACGACTACATTCCCCCTTCGGGGATTACCAGATATGAATTGCATTTCGACTCCCCCAGCGGAACGCACTACTTGAGGGATTTTAACCAAACGCCGACCGGCGTACACTATCTCACTTGCAACGGAACCTACGTCATGAAATTTTACGACAGCGCCGGAACGCTAAAAGCCCAATCTCCTCCCATGCAGACGACGCAGATCCAGAATCAGACTTGCAACTCCCAGGCGGGAGAGGGGACGGGCTATCACGACTTCAATTTGACGCGGGGGCCGGATTCCGAATTGGACCAATACGATAACTTGCATTGGGACGCTTACCCTGGCGCTTGGGGGTATCAGGTCTACAGGAACTCGGAACTGGTCTATACCGGAAATGCGCAGGATCTCCGAATCCCGAGGGACAATGCGTACTACACCGTAATTGCCATCAATGAAGTACAAAACCCAATCGCACAGGCTGATCTATCCGGGTCTTCGCCAGCAGGCGGGAGCGATCCGGGCGGCGGAAGCGGCGGCGGAAGCGGCGGCGGAAGCTGTAACGGTTGCCAGTTCATAAGCGACTTGCTCTCTTGCCCGGAATGGGGCCAATACATGGGGGCGTGGGAGTCGATGCTCCGAAACGTCATCCCGCCCCCGCCAAACTGGCAACAGGTGGCGAATGTGATGCGCGACAGCATTGTTCCGGCGATGGGCCAGGAGATCGTAAATCGAATGCCGGAGATTTCGCGAATCATCGCGGACGAGTTCGAGCGCCGGGAAGATCCGGTTTATCCGCCCGGATCGCTGGCGACGTACTCTCCGCCGTCGCCGCTCCCGACGATGCAGGACATGCCGGGCAAAATCGACTTCGATCTCAATTCGAACGTTCCGGACTTCACGCCGGACTTCTCCGGATCGTCGCCTTTTACGATTCCAGACCCGACGAGTCTCACCTTAGACGACACGGACAGCGGATACCAAGCGCCAGAGCCGACGCCGACAAGCCCGAACAAGACTTACCAGAAGAAGGAACCGCAGACCGAGCAAGATCCAGGGTACAGCGGCACCGTGCCGCCGGTCGAAGACACTCCCGGATATACGATCACAAATCCGGACGCGACCGATCCAGGACGCACCTACAGCCCGCCGAGCGACGGCGGGGGCGAAACAATCCCCGGCTATCAACTGCCGAGCGACAGCGGCGGCACGATCCCCGGCTATCAACTGCCAAGTGACACAATGCCACCCTACGAAAGGAGGGATTAGATGAGAGCGAAAATTGGGGCGCTTCTAGCCGTTTTTCTGTTTTTACTGGTGGTTCCGACCAACGCAAAAGCGGAAGAAACTAACGTCATATCCCTGCGCCCTTACAGCAACCTAGACGCAAAACTGAAAGACGACGACCCAGCTACATATGTTTATATGCCCTACTTGGGAAGCTTACGCATTGAGTTCGACAAGCCCTACGACTTGAAAGCGATAAAAGTTCGCGCAGACACCAGAGTTTGGGTAATGACTTTAAACATATACAGCCAGGAAAACGGTTCGCGCGGCTTCGTAAATGGAGACAACACTTACACACCTTGGCCTAGAAATGCAACCAAGGTTGTGTATTTGCAGGCAAGCGATATGTCAATGAACTTTTATGACGTTGATATTTTTGGAGAAGTGGGGCTGCCGCCTTTGGCTCCAACGAGCCTAAAAGCGACAGCAACGAACGGCCGGGTCGATTTAACCTGGGACGGACCTTCTAACGCTACAACCTACAACATCTATCAGAACGGCTCGAAGGTCGGAACGTCGTCTACAAAGACCTACACGGTTACCGGGGTACAAAGCAACGTGGAGCATTCCTGGCAAGTAAGCGCCCTAAACGATTACGGGGAGTCCGATAGGAGCGCACCAGTAAAGACGTATTGGGACACAATCCCGCCAGCAAAGCCGACGAACCTAATGGCTACGGCAAAGCCGAATCAGGTCTATCTTGAATGGTTGGCGAACCATGACGACACGACGGGCTACTTCGTTTACCGGGACGGCGTCCGGGTCAATGCGACGCCGGTCAACGCGACGTCCTACGCGCTGACCGAAGACCCGAGCGTGTCCCACCAATACACGGTGTCAGCGGTGGACGCCGCAGGAAACGAGAGCGCACAAAGCGACCCAGTGACCGGGCAAGCCCTGGACAGGACGCCGCCAGCGGCTCCGACCGGGCTAAAGGCCGAGGGTAAGGAAGGCTCGGTTTTGCTCACCTGGAAAGCGAACACGGAGCCGGACCTGAATGGGTATCTGATCTACCGAAACGGAAGCCGACTCAATCTGGAGCCATACAACGGAACGTCATTCAGCGTTACGGGCGGGACGTTCGGGACCGTGTACACGTTCCAGGTTTCCGCCGTGGACAAGGTCGGGAACGAGAGCGCCAAAAGCGCCCCGTCGTCCGCCGCGCCGATCAAGCCGCCCGACACGACGCCGCCAGCAACGCCGACCGGCCTTACCGGGTCACTTAGTAGCGACGGACTCAAGATCCTATTAAGCTGGCACAACAACACGGAGGCGGACCTAGCCGGGTACAACGTGTACGTCTCCAAGAACGGAATCAGTTTCGAGAAAGTCAATGCGGCGATCCTGGACGCCAACACTTACGCATTCAGCGCGGACGGCAACCAACAGTATTACTTCAAAATATCCGCCGTGGACGCCGCCGGGAACGAATCGCCGCCGACTCCAGCGATGCCGTTCAAGACGCCTTCGCGTGTCCCGGTCCCGGACGTGGAGAAGACGCCGCCGAAGCTGATTATTACCTGGGCGCCGATAACCGGGGCCGTCCAATACTTGATTTACTACCAGGATCAGCTAAAGGCGATAGTCGGCTCCACCGTGACACAGTACGAAATACCGCTCGCGGACGGCTACGATCCAGAAGCCGAGCGGCAAAAAGTCGTCGTCAAGGCTAGATTCCTGGACGGCACAATCGGCACGGACGCGCCGGACGCCGCCGAAGCGGCGGCCAAGAATTGGGGCTTCGGCCCACGCGACATTGTCAGCAACAGCGCTTTTCTGATTACGTCTCTCGCCGGGTTTGTTCTGCTCGGCCTGGTGGTCCGGATCGCGCCGAAGCTTTTAAAAATCATCCGGGAAGCCGTTCGGCGGCGAAGGGGGTATAACACTTGACCGCTTCTGACTTGATCCAGGCGAGCCTTAACTACATTTATGCGCTGTCTCCCTTTGCCCTGGTCTTCGCGGCTATCGCTTGCGGGGATCAACTGGTAACGCTCATTAAAAGAGCCGTTGGCGTCTATCGCTCCCGCTGGGGGTGACGATATGTTCCATGCAATCGCGTCGGGATTCAACCATTTGTTCGGCTGGCTTCCGACCTTCGGTAAATGGCTCCTGGACGGGATTTATGCCCTCCTAAAACCGCTTTTTGACCTGGTCGGCGCGATCTTTTACTTTCTGTACAAGCTAGGCGTCGTCCTGGTCAAGATCGTCGAAGTGGTGCTTGCCCTGGGCCGGATGCTCGTCGGACTCACAACCGGACTTTTTAAGACGATTACCGGCCTATCATTTACCGGTCGCCCGGCGACGCTTCCGGACAGTTACAACCAAGTTTTTACTCACCTGCAACCGGTTCTTAACTCGCTACAAATGGACAAGGTCGCGTACATTTTGACGTTCTCGATCTGGGTATTTACGGCGTTTACGGCGATCAAAATTATCGGGGACATGAGAGGGGGCGTCGGCTCTGACTAACTTTATAGACAGCCTGTTCGCGCCGATCCTGTCCTTTCTGGACCTGATTATAAGCAAGTTGTCCCAGATTGGGACGGTGGCCGCCAAAGGCGTTCGCCTGGACGATTACTTCGGTTTTTTCGCGATACTTGGCCCGGCCTGGACCGGCGTTATCAATTCTTTTTTGGTGTCTCTGCTCTTTATCTTCGTCCTGTACATGATCCAGAAATATGGGCGCGTCCTGTTGTGGTTCAAGGATCTTATCAAGTGGTGGTAAAGCCACCAAAAAAAATTTTGGAGGGATCTATCTATGGGTGGTAGTACGCCGGTAAATCTGTTTTCTGGAGTTACGATTGACTGGGGCTTCTCGGCGGCGGACGTCTTCACCAACGGCATGTTCCTGGTCTCGTCCGTCGCGGCCTTCGTTCTGCTCGGCCTGGCGATCAAGTACGTTCCGGCGCTCATCGGCATTATCCGGAACGCAGTATCCGGAGCGAGGAAGTAATTTCTCGGACGCGCCCATATTTCTGGATCATGTTCTTGAAGGAAAGGGGGGGTGTATACGACATGCTGAACCCTGTTGGTCCTCATACGCGACAGCACGTTTACGTAAGCCCATTTCTCTCAAAATTTCGGCTCTTCGGATTTTATGGTGGAAAAGGCTCATTCATAAAATCCGAAGAGCCGAGGCGACGGACATTCGAATCATCCTTTCCGGGTGGACTTGGAATTTTTGTACTCCAGGATCTGGCGGCGCGTCCATATCGGGCCGCTTGAAATTCGCTGAATCGGTTCGGGGAACGCCCCCCTGCTGACGTAAACCTGCACCTTGCGGCGGTCCCAACCGAGGATTTCGGCCGCGTCAGAGAGTCCAGCGAGGGGCGGAATTACTTTACCGGTGCAAAGGCTTCTTCGAGCGCGGCAAGCTGACCGTTTACCAAGTCTTCCAGGTCGTTGGTTTCGAAGCTTTCCAACACTTCCTGTACAGCTTCCGCCCCAAACTCTTCCGACAGGTCGGCTACTTTGCGGTCCAACTCGGCGTGTTTGGCGAGCAAGGAGGCCCACCAATTATAGGTTTCCTGGTCGCACTCGTAAGCGTCAAGATCCCTGTTGTAGGTAAAAGCGTCCAAGCCGTTCCAGTTGCCGATCAGGTCACGCGCCCAATTAACACCGTTGCCGTCGATCAGGTCCAGCGTCTCAAACTTGCCGTTGACGATTACTTTCATCTTCAACCTCTCCTTTTACACGGCGGCTTGTCCCGCCTGCTGTTGACTTAATCATACAACCTTTGTATGACGGTGTCAACACATTTTTGAGATTTTTTTCTCGGCTCCGGCGCAGGAAGTAGTCCTGGCAACGGCGGCAATAGTTGGGGGGGAATCCGATCAAGTTGCGCGGCGCTATCCACTCTTTGCCGCATTGGGGACAGAGGTTCAAAGCTTTACGCAAAACCCGAACATAACGGGCACGAATTCTCCTGACAGCCCGGATACGCTCTAGGTTTTTCCGTTTGTAGTTTGGCCAGTATTTCTCGCGGTGCTTTTGGTTGTAATAGTCGCGTCTGCACTTGGTGGAGCAAGTAAGGGATACAGTGCCGCCGTGGTTAAACTCTGTCCCGCACACCAGGCAGATGCGGGTCGGATCAACCCGCCGACGCTCGTTTCGGACTGGATTTAAGCGGTCCTTGTGGTCGTGATAAAAGAGGATCGCCGTCTGGCGGTCATACTCGGCCGCATGGATCGGCTGGCATTCCGGGCAAAATCTCTGGCTTCCGGACTCGACAGTGTAATCCTTGCCGCATCGCTCGCACTGGTCGAAGCTTCCCAGGTGGCGGACTTGCCCCGAGCGCTTACGCGCTCTATATGCGGCTTTGGTCATTTTTGCTCGCTCAACTCGACAGGACGGGCAAAAGTAAGCGCGGGGGCCGCCTAAAAATACTCTAAAGCATTGTTCGCACGTTCGATCTTGTAACAATAGCCTCATCCCCGGAACTCAGCTTTTTTTTGATCATTATCCAAAAAAATGTAAGACGCAGTCAACGGGAGGTAGCTAAAAAGTTGCGGGGGGATCGCGAATGAGTCAATCCGGACAACTGGTTTTTCAATACTTCTTTTACGTCGGATCGGGCGTAGGGCTTGGCCTGGCCGTCACACTCGGCGGATCGTATTTGGCCTATAAATCGCTGAAAGGGAAGATGCTCACATGGCGCAACGGAAAGAGAAGATAGGGACGGTTATACTCTACCAATCGCAAAATTACGACTACGATCCGGACGCCCGGCGATGGGTGCAGACAGCGGACGACAAGGGCCAGACGGTCGAGATTCTGGACGTGGAGCGGATCGAGCAGGATCACCTGATAGCTGGACGTTACGTTTTGCCGCTGGCTGACGCCGCGATCCATAACTCGGGTGACGGCCTGGTGTACTCATACAACGCCAGCCTTCCCTATCTGACCGAGATCGCCCACCTGGGCGAAGTGGAGCGCAATATTATCGTTGGACAAGCCTTCCTGTATGCGGGTCGCGCATCGGCGGCGGCCAAGCCCAATCTGCTCATGTTCGGACTCGTTGCTCTGCTCGGTGTGCTGGCGGTTATCGGTATGCTCAAGTGAGGTGATCTACATGCAACCACAAACGACGGTTGATCTCCAATCCGTATTGATGGGTGATCTCTACAAAAGCGACTCGCAACCGCGCGTCGCGGACGTGAAGCAGGTCATCGACACGCTAAAGGACCACGTCCAACCGCTGACGCCCGTCCAGGTCCAGGCGGTCGGATACCTGGAATATCTGCAAGATCGGCCCATACACGGCGGCAAAAAGCCATACAAGGAGATAATTAATCGCATCCGTAACGATGCGGTCCGGGTCGCACCGCCGGGCTACTATATCCGGGTCATTGAGGCGCTGATCCCGCGCACACAGCACATTGACGGCCAGGCGGCCAAGACGATCAAGGCAGAGAGGGAGGGCAAAGCCTGATGTTCATGTTGGGTGTCGAGGGCGGATACGGACAAGGCAAGACGCTGACGGCGGTAGTCAAGGCGCACCAATGGGCCGCCGCCAGCGGGTGCAAGCTTTTCGCGAACTTCCCCCTGCGCGGCGCTTACCTGTTCGATCACTACGAAGATTGGTATCGGATCGCGGACGCGCACGGCTCAATCGTGATTTTCGACGAGTCTCAAAGCAATTTCGACAGCCGCACCTGGTCCGGAGGCGGACAAGTAGCCATGACGCAAGTCCTGAACTACGTCCGGAAGCTGAATTGCGTTTTCTTCTTTATCTCTCCAAGCTATGACAACGTGGACACACGGATTCGGCAGAAGACCGATCTGCTGATTTCGTGCCACCGGCCCCCGAACGGCCCCATCTACAACTATATCTACGACTATCAAAGCAAGATTCACGGCCCTAAAGGCAAGCTGATTACGCGCTGGGTTCTGCCGGTCGCGTCTCAGCGCAAGATCCACGCGCTGAAACTGTACAACACGCATTCGATGGTCGCCCGGTTCCCGACGCCGCCGCAGAACCGAATGAACAGGTTTTTCGAAGAACTCGACCGGCGGCACAATGCGGCCCTGGCGAGGGTTTACGGCAGTCATTACGTCGAGATCGAGACACTGGCGAAGGAGGATCTGGCAGATGTGGGATAATGCGGCCCCCCGGCCCCTCGATCCGCAAGCGTGGGCGTATCGCAAAATCCTCCACGGCCAGGAGGTCAACCCCCTAGCGATGGTCGGCCTAGTAAGAAGGTTCGTAAGATTTAACGAAGCCAATCTATTAGCGCAAGTTTGCGAGCAGACGGGGAAAATCGCGGTTTCGTCTCGATTGCTCCCCAAGCGGACGCGCGAAAGATATAGAGCGTATCGGATCACGGCCTATTCAAAATCGACCTACTATCTTTTTGATCGGTCCTATCTTCCTGCGGACGTCGCCCCTCACCTGGACTATGACGAAGCGACTTTCGTCTACACCGGCGAGGATTGATGTCATGCGGCCTTACGCACCAATGACAAGGGAGGACGTCGCGAAGATCCAGGACGCCAGCCGGACGGTGAAGGCGCTGGAATTCATACTGGACCGATCAATCAAAACCGGCAGACAGCAAACGGCCATGATCGCCCGGCGAGAGATCGAGCGTATCAAGGTTGAAATATTATTAAAATACGACATTCGACTCTGATCGGTAAATTTCGGTAGACATTCGGGGACGGCTTGGGGTATAGTGGTAGTAACCAAATACTCCCGTAAAAAAGCTTGCCCCCGGATGACGGAAACATCCGAGGGCGGGTGTCGGAACCTGAGAGCGCCAGGATTCCAACGTAGGTCTATTATAACCTAACGGTGGAGAAATGAAAAGAGCCTAAGCGGCCCTGGCGCAAATCGCGCCAGGGCTTTTTTTTGCGTGGAGAAATCAAGGAGGGTTTCGATGAGCCGCGCCCCGATCCAAGTTCCCGAAGAACTCAAAAGTGAAATTGAAAGTCTGAAAAACGCTTCGCCGCTGGGCTGTCCTTTAAAGATTTACGAAGTGATAGAGGGACTCATCCGGTATTACCGGAAAAACGAAGCAACCAAAGAGCAAGAGAAGGCCCGGCAGGAAACCGAGACGGTCAACCTGGGGCCCGACATCAAAGAATCGCTCGTCGCGTTCCGTCAGGGCATGGACTTACGTTCCGACGCCGACGCCGTTCTGTTCTTGCTGGCGCACTATCAAAACTCGGACAAGCTGGACAAAGATACGTTCGATCTGTACCGCAAACTTCGATAGTATACAAAAGTCCATGGCCGCGTCCAGGAAATGCGGCTGAAAATTATACTTTTTCCCGATCGAGACGCCGGCGCCTGTATACAAGATCCGGAATGGTCATCGCGGATCTCGCGCAGCTGCTCCGCCTATCCGTATACAAGGAGGTTTTATCCGTGAGCATGGTCAAGTATTGCCCCCCCGATCCCTGGCCGCCCGAATCGTTTTGGTTCGAAGACACCGAAGATCCGGAACGGTGGTGCTTTATGGACACCGCCGCCGACGATCCAGAGATCCGAGCGGCGCTGGACGCCGCCGGGTACTACAGCGAACCGGCAACCGAGGAAGCGCTGAGATCCTGCTTTTTGGACTACGTCGCCGCCGGTTACTGGCGGGATCTCTCCCTGGAAGATGCCTTAGCGGACATACAGCGGGGCGAGATCAGCAAGGAAACGATGATCTACACGCTAAGGAGGGGGTGAGGGGTTGAAATTGTTCAGGTGCAAGTCCTTCAAGCCGGACTATCTGCTGATCCAGGCCAAAACGTGCCGGGAAATCCCGGTTGTTGTCCGCCGGATCATCCTGCACGAGAAACTAGATTTACAGGCGGTACACCATTTCGAGGGCCGCAGAACGTTCGACGTCGTACTCCTGACCGCTGACCGACTGGTCATTGTCCGGCATTTCCACGGCACGAAACAAGCCCACTTCCAGGAGTTCCAGCGGGACCGGTGGGAAGCGTACACCGATCCTGAATACCCGGATTTAATGAGGTTTTTATCCAGGTATCACGCTGAAGTTCAGCCGCTGGCCGATCACTGGATCTATATTCGAGAGGTTGAGGAGGGTAAATAAGCGCTAGGCCGCCTGCGGGGCAATACATAGGCAGAGCAACAACCGCATAGATGGCCGCCGTCCCGATCCGGGGCGGCCATGCCCCCCAAAACGACAATAATAATTGGGCGGTTTGTCGTCCGCCCCCCCTCGTTGGCCGCGAGGGTGGATTCCGTCAGATGGGAGAATCCCCTCGTGTCGCCCCCACATCCCAGATTGGGCGTTGTGACTCCAACGACCCATATTCCCGTCCGTGAAGCCTCAAAAGGGCTTGGCTGGCTGTCTGAGACGCGCATAAAGCGCGTCCCGTGGTAAAGCACGACCTGGGCACGGCAGAAGACAGTACAAAAGCGAAGCGACCGATGACCCGGCTCCGTTACGCCGGATTGATCCATTCGCTGACAGTTCCCCCGTAAGGGGGGGCTGTCTGCTCGCTCCCTCCTCCCCTCTCCACCCGCCGGGTTGAAAAACCGGAAGAGCCGGATTCCAGAAAAAGTAAACGTTGCCAGATAAGAGCAGACAAACGCAGGGGGCGGGCGAGGGGGAGGATGTTTCGATCAAAGGCGCGCGAAGCGCGGCAACCGATTGTAACGAGCCTGGGGATAAGTAGGGCGATGGTTCGAAGGTTGTCCACAGGGGAGAATCTGAGAGAACGAAAGAGGGGGCGAAGCCTGGATAGCTGATGGTGTCCGGAGATTGGAGGCGTGAAGGCCGTTGGGAAACTTGTTTCCCGACGGCCGAGGGCCTGAGACCAACCGGAGCGAAGCGGAGGGCGGTAGCGGCTTTTTAGGGAGGGGGGCGCGGGGGGAGGGGTTGAAAAAAGCAACCTTTTTAAGTAGAATAAAAGTAACCTAAAACAAATGGTGGTGGATATATGAGCATCGACCCGGAGAAAAGGAAACACTTGCGCCGGATACGTGCGGACTTCATGCGGATACAGCGGAGCGATTACGCGAAGAGCGATCCTGAATTTCTAAAGGAAGTCCGACAGTTTATTCGTCTGATCCCGTCCAGAAACGAGGACTTTGTTATGCTTGGCTTCCGGGCGTCGTCGCCTTCCTGGTTCCAGGTCTACTACGATGAGCGGATCAACGAGTACGAGCGTCTATTCGAGTGGCAGAACAGAATATTCGACGAGTGGGCCAAGAGGGCCAAGAACCCGCACCATACGCCCCAAGCCAATGGGGTGGGACGGATGAAAGAGGTAACAGAAATCAAAGAGAAAAAAGACGAGGGACAAACGGTAATGAAAGAGGTAACAGAAATCAAAGAGAAAAAAGACGAGGGACAAACGGTAATGAAAAAGGTATCGGGAATTATAGAACAAAAGAGCGGTCAGACGGCGATGTCTTTTCGCGGCGGGGCGCGGCCGGGCGCTGGACGCAAGCGGATAGGGACGACCAGGACGATCAAGCTGACTTTGCCGGACGAACTATGGGCGATCCTGGACCGGGAACCGTCGGCATCGGAAGGGATACGGAAGATCCTGGCCGACTATTTGCCGACGTCGGGCAGGGGATCTCCCCAGGAACGGCGAAGTTGATTTTTAACCTGAGTAAAAGTGATTATTAACGGCATAAAGGGGGCGAAGTAAAAACGTGGACGAGCCTAAACTAAAGGTAGACGAAGTTGCGGCGCTCCTGGAAGAGTCCAAGCACACCGTCCGGAACTGGCTCCGGGACTTCCGCGACTGGATACCGGTCGAGAAAGCCAGAAACGGGTACAACGTATTCCCGCCGTCGGCGGTCGATCAAATGCGGCTGATTCGTCATCTGATCCGGGAACGGGGATTCTCGACTCGACAAGTCGCCTACCACTTGGCGACCGGCGGGGAGATCCCTTCGGCAAAGGTGGCCGATAAAGACGAAATTGCCGAACTAAAAGAGATGGTGCGCCAGATCGCGGCGGCCCAGGAGACGCAGAACGAACTACAGCGGGCGATATTGGAGCGAATGGACGAACGGGACCGGAAGCTGACGCAATATTTATCGGAGCGAAGGGAAGCGGCGAAGCAGTTGCCGGAACCGGCGGCGCGTCCCTGGTGGAAGTTCTGGCGATGAAAAGAAGGCCGATCCTACCGGAATTTCGATCCGGGGACGAAGCCAGGGCGTATTTTGAGAGGTATGGACGTCTTGAATTCTATGGACGCGCCGGTCTGGACTATGAATACTGTGTTTATAGCTACCACGTCCGGGACGGGCGAACCCTGGCTCTGGATATTTACGACGACGGACGAGTGAAACTCCGCCAAGAGGGCTAGTATACGACTTCCGGGAGCAGCTACGCGGGATCGGCGTTAGAAGGTCCGGGGAAAGTATACATTTACGAGCTGCCGCGGTGAAAAAAAGTATACAAAAACGGCCCTGCATCTCGCCGGGCCTGGCGTGAAATGTATACGCAAGAAAAATGGGGTATTCGGAAAATCGTGTTGATAAAGCGGAGGTTTGATATACATGCAAGCCGCTGGATATGTTGTGTTGGATGGTGAAAAAATCTTAGTTTTAGTGAGACAGAAAAAATTTTGTCGTGCTCTAAAACGAAGATATAGCGGTGCAGATGGGGGACATTTTACTGACGAAGAATTATATCTAAACATGAAAGAAAATGAACACATTAAGCAAAAATTACTTGCTGGAGAAGTCATAAACATATGATTTTTCAACACGAAAATCCGAATAGCCGAAAAATGGAGCGATCCCGAGAAATCGGAAGAACGCTCCATTTGCACTTTATGGCGAAAATCGTCCCTACCGGCTGGGGGGAGGGGCGGGGGGCAGTTCAGCCAAAACGGCCGTTTTTGGACGAAAATGGCTATCGGCTCGGAACACTTCTTCACAAAATTCGGAATTTGGTACGGATGTCAAAAAAAATTTTTTCCGCCGCCTTTTCCGCCGTTGTCTATATATATAATTTTGAGTCACAAAATCAACTAAAAGCTGGAAATTAAGTCCCAATTCGTCCCGATTGTGGGTCTTGACGCCCAAAAAAGATAGGTCTATTCTTTGGGTAAGATCCAAGCCCGCCGGAGTGGTGCGAACACTTCGGCGGGTATCGCGGGGGCCCTCCCGCAACATCGCGAAATCGCGACTTGGACATTCCCATCTTAACTTGCGGGTGGGTTAATGTTCAATACGTGGTTTTGTCTGGCGATAGGAAATTATTGGGGGCCACCCTGCATTCAGGGGCGGCCCCTTTTAATTTCCGCAGAAACGGAGGTTCGAAATGGAGCAGGAACCGTCGGATCTGATCCAGGCGGAGTATTACCACCTGACGCCGAGCGTGGTCCTGGAAGTGGACTATAAAGCAACGGCGGGCGAACTGCTCGTTTCCGGCTTGCTTGCGGCGCTGATTGCGGTATTCGTCGCCTACTGGATCTCGAAGCTGATCTTCGGCAGGAGGGGCTGAACGTGGACCTGGTTCTATCCGGACTCGAGATTTTGGAGAAATATTCGGTCTTTGCGGTGATCCCGGTCTTCTGGATGCTTGTCAAATTCTTCTCGAATCAGCTTCCCAGGGGGGGTAAAGATGAATAACCCGCTGGCCGCCCTGTTCCTGTGGTTTTTCTCTCAGGACGCGATTCTGTACTTTCTGTTCGTTCCGCTCATGGTCTTGGCTTTCTTCGTCGGCCTGATGCACTTTGTCCAAAGGAGGTAAACCGTGAACCTTCAAGGATTGCTTGACATGGATTACTTTTGGTGGGTTTTCAACAAGGTACTGGCCGCCGGGATCATCTTCCTGGTGATATTTATCGCGATCCAGGCCGTGGGCTGGCTGTTAAGTACGTTAATCGGTGCTTTCCGGAAAATGCGAAGCTGATTGGAGGGTTTCGGCGTGGATCTCCCTTATATCTCGTTTTTCACGCCGGACAGGTTGGCCGAGTTCTGGCATGACGTCGAGGTGCTGGCTTACTTAGGAATGCCGATGCTTCTTATTTTCCTCGCGACGTACTTTGGCGGCGACTTGATTAGGGTTCTTCGTGGCGTGTTCGCCCGCAGACAAGACGGCGATGACTACGAAAGCGAATACGACCACGATTAACTATAAAAAACACTATCTGAAAGGCGGAATTTGGCGTGAATCTGTTCACTGGCGTTACGATCGACTGGGGCTTCTCGGCGGCGGACATCTTCACCAACGGCATGTTCCTGGTC
>Ga0310834_101358_pt1 | contig 15104 bp, 13 predicted proteins | sample SM_ome_2_FD_201314 | JGI IMG/M metagenome (GOLD analysis project Ga0310834, IMG submission 201314) | Sorghum-adapted microbial communities enriched on stacked mutant (SM) sorghum from Joint BioEnergy Institute, Emeryville, California... ... | reverse complement strand
TGGCCAAAGACGACGAGTGGCTGGACGGCGTCAAAATCGACTATCTGTACTTCCCCGAAGAAGGCTTCGTGATCACCAATCCGAGCAAAGGCAACCATGGAGACCATTAACGATATTCGCATATGCGACAAGTGCCGCCATATTCGGGTCAAGACGATGATGTCCAAGCTGCAGAAGATCGCTCCCGGATCCGAAGTGAAAGTCGGCTGCAAATCGTATTGCGGCCCTTGCTCGCGTTACGCTTTCGTCTTCGTGAACGGCCGTTACATTACGGCGCCGACCGAGGATGAAGCCGTGGAGAAAGCCCGAAGGTTCATCAAGTGATCCCGATCGAAAAGGACCGTCCCGCGAACGCGCTCACGTTCGCGGGACGGTCCTATCTGTTCCGACGCCGGCACGGTGCCGCGTTATGGTTCGACGTCCATATCCCGCAGGGCGGGCACCAGATCATGCTCCACGATGCGGTCGGAGATCGCTAGTTCGGTCCGGGCTTCCTTGGCTCCGGGCTGACAGGCGGCCAGGTCCGTCACGGACCCGTCTTGCATCGAGTAGCATTCGCCGTGCCCGAGTATCCCGTCGTTGTCCGGCACGAACCAGACGCTGCCGTCCGTAAATCCGCCGTTGCGGAAGACGACCGGCTTCCCGATTTCCGAAAATGCGCTGACGCCCATCCAGTGGTAAGGCTGCGTCGAAATGCCGAGCAGGCCGAGAATCGTCGGTTCCGTATCCAGTTGTCCGACGGCTTTGTCATAGACCCCCGCATGCTCGTCGCTCGGCAAGTGGATGATGAGCGGCACTTTTTTCAGAATCGTGTTCTTCTCCAGTTCGGTGACGGGACGACCGAACAATTTCTCGTAATCGTCCCAGTTGCTGATGGAGTTGTCATGATCGCCGTAAAAGACCAATATCGTGTTCTCCCACAGGTTCGCGGCTTTCAGCTCGTCGATCAGCACGCCGATCGCTTCGTCCACGTAATGGGCGGCCTGCACGTAGTCGCCGAGAAGGGAGCCGTTCAACTCGCCGATGTCGAGTTCATGTTGGCCGATGGCATACGGGTGATGGCTGGATAGCGTGATCGCCATCGCGTAGAACGGGGTTTTGCCCCGGTCTGCGATCTGCTGAACGGTCTGCCGCAGGAACGACTTGTCGCCCAGGGACCAGCCGAGCGGCTCGTCGATGGTGAAGTCTTTGATACTGTAAAACTTATCATATTCCATATTATGATACATATTGTTGCGATTCCAGAAGCTGCCGTCGTAGGCATGATGGACGGTCGCATCGTAACCTGCGGATTTCAGGACTTGCGGCAGGCATTCATACGAGTGTCCCGCGAACCGGATGAATACGGAGCCCGAGGACACCGGATGCAAAGAACAGCTGGTCGCGAAGTCGGCGTCCGACGTCCGGCCGTTGGCCGTCTGGTGATAGAAGTTCGGGAAATAGGCGCTTTGTTCGATCAGCCGGTTCAAGTTCGGCGTGATCTCTTCTCCGCCGACCTTCTGATGGATCAGGAAGGACTGGAAAGCTTCCGCCTGCACGACCAGCACGTTCTTCCCTTTGTAGGCGCCGAACAACGGTTCCGACTCCGTCTGTTGTTGCAGGCTGCGGCGCTGATCCATCCAATCCTTGACTTCCTGCACCTGTTCATCGGTCAGACCGCCGCCCAGCCAGTTTTCTTTCGCGTAACGGTAGACGTCGTAGCCGTGGAAGCCGAACAAGCCGGTCACATTGTAGATCGGAATGTTCCACCAATTGCCTTCGAACAGGCCGGCTGCCCAGCCCTTTTTCTGCTCCGCCACCGGAATGGCGATGAGCTGATAGCCGATGATGAACGCGAGGCCGGCTGTGACGACACGGATCGCCAGTCGCACCGGACGGGTGCCGGGCAATTTGGGCCTACGCCCCGGACTGTGCCGGCGGTACACCCAGAGAGCGAGCAGGACGGCGATCGGCAGATCGGCGAAGTAGATCGCGTCCTTGTAGATGATCAAGCTCGAAATGCTCTCTTCAAGCGCGCCAACTTGCCCCGCTTGCAGGAGCACCGGTACGGAAATGAAATCTTTGAAGTATCGGAAATAGACCAGGTCGGAGAGGATCACCGTGGACAGCAACAAATCCAGGACGACCAGCGCCGTAATCCGGGCCCGGGGACCCAGCAGCGCCGTCCAGCAAGTCGCCAGCAGCATGGCGCCGAGGTTGACTTCCCATTTCCAGTGGTTCATGCCGCCGACGTTCAAGCGGCCGTCCAAGTAATTCAGCTTGAACAGCATGGAGGCGACGAGCAATAGAGCCGCCCAGAAAGGGAACAATCGAAGCGCGTGCCAAGCGATCCGCGCGCCGTTGCGCCAGGCAAATTCCGTTCGGGTATTCATGAATGCCGCAACTCCCTTACGCGGAAATGGATCATGAGACGAACAAACACCAGTATAGCTCGAAGGCGGCCGCGTTGACAAACCCGGTTGGGTTGGAAGATGCGGCGCTTTCTATCGCCATTTACGGTAAAATGGAACCAGAAGTTGCGCAGGGCGAATGCAGGAAGGAGTCAACAGAATGGACCAAAAGCCAGGAACGGCAAGCTCGATGGAAAGAGCTGTTCAATCGTACTTGGACTCGCTGTTCGAGACAGACGCCGAGTTGGAGAACGTGCTCGCGGGAATTCGCGGCCGGGGCATGCCGGAAATTTCGATCGAGCCGGCGTACGGCCGGCTGCTCACCTTGCTCGCCGCTGTGAAGCAGCCGAAGGAAGCGCTGGAGATCGGGGCGCTGGGCGGCTACAGCGGAATCTGCCTGCTCCGCGGCATGCCGGCTGGCAGCCGGCTGACCTCGCTGGAGATCCGCGAAGATTACGCGGAAGTCGCGCGCAACCATATCCGCTCGGCGGGATTCGGGGATCGTTCGGAGATCATCGTCTCCGACGCAGCGAGCGCTCTTGAGCGATTGGCGGCGGAGGGGCGCCGATTCGATCTCTTCTTCATCGACGCGGATAAGGAGAACTACCCGCTGTACCTCGAGCAGGCGATCCGGCTGGCGCGTCCGGGAGCGCTGATCGCGGCGGACAATACGCTGCTTCGCGGCCGAACCGCCGATCCGGACAAGCAAGGCCCGTCCGTGCAAGCCATGCGGGAATTTAACCTCCGCATCGCCCGCGATCCCCGCCTGACCGGCGCGCATCTTCCCGCCTACGACGGCCTGGCGCTCGCCGCGGTGAAATAACCGGCAAATAGACAATGCGGTGCGTATTGTCAATCATTTGTCATACTCCGCGCACCGATCCCGGTTGTGACCGGTCTTTTTTAGGGGCATAATGAAATGAAAGAATAGGAAAGAACACTCATTCCAAGAATCAGCAAAAGAGGATGCCGGATGGCTTATAACGACCTATTTCTGCGGGCTTGCCGCAAGGAACCCGTCGACAAGGTGCCCGTATGGTACATGAGGCAGGCGGGGAGGTACGATCCCGACTATCGCAAGATCAAAGAGAAATACTCGCTGCTGGAAATTTGCCGGCAGCCGGAACTGGCGGCGGAAGTGACGCTGATGCCGGTGCGAAAGCTCGGAGTCGACGCGGCGATCCTGTATTCGGATATTATGAATCCCGTGGCTTCGATCGGCATCGAGTTCGACATCGAGAAGAATGTCGGACCCGTGATCCACAATCCCGTGGCCACCGCCGCGGACGTCGACCGGCTGAGGCCGATTGACGTGGAAGGCGATCTGCCCCACGTGCTGGAGACGATCCGGATCTTGGACCGGGAGCTTCAGGTGCCGCTCATCACGTTCGCCGGCGCTCCCTTTACGCTCGCCAGCTATATCGTCGAGGGAAGAGCGACGCGGACTTATCATCGAACGAAAGCGCTTATGTACGGCAATCCCGACGTGTGGAACCGCTTGTTGGGCAAATTGGCGGAGATGGCGGCCGCCTACATGCGGGCGCACGTGCAGGCGGGGGCCAAAGCCGTGCAGCTTTTCGACAGTTGGGTCGGAGCGCTGTCGCCTTCCGATTTCCGCCGATACGTGTTGCCGCATATCGAAAGCATTTTCGAGCAATTGCGCGACTTGCCGGTTCCGAAAATTTATTTTCCCGGCGTCAGCTCCGGCGAACTGCTGCCCCATCTGACCGGCTTGAAGGCGGACGTGATCGGCCTCGACTGGCGGGTTCCGCTGGCCGAAGGCAGCAGACGGACGGGCGGTCGCTTCGCCATGCAGGGCAATCTGGATCCGTACGTGCTCACCGCCCCGATCGAAGTCATCCGCGAACAGGCCGCGAGCTTGCTGGACGAAGGGATGAAGCTGGACGGATACATTTTCAATCTCGGGCACGGGTTGTTTCCGGAAGCCTCGCTCGCCAAACTGCAGGCTTTGACCGAATTTATCCATGAATATTCCGCGCACAAGCGGCTTCCCGAGGTGAAATCATGACGGCAGCTGGGGCTTCCCCGATCGGAGTGCTGGTCATGTCGTACGGCACGCCGGAATCGATGGACCGGATCGAGGCTTACTACACCCATATCCGCAGGGGCCACCCGCCTGCGCCGGAGCAGCTGGCGGATTTGACCCGCCGCTACGAGTCGATCGTCGGCGGCGTGTTCCCGCTGCGGGAAAATACGAACCGCCAAGTGAAGGCGCTCCAACGCACGCTTGACAAGTCGGAGGGGGCTGGCAAATATGTCTGTTACCAAGGCTTGAAGCATGCGCCGCCTTATATTGAAGACGGGGTCGCCGCCATGGCCGCGGACGGAATCCGGGACGCCGTCGGCATCGTGCTGACGCCGCAATACTCTTCCATGAGCGTCGGCGGGTATATGAAGCGGGCTCGGGAAGAAGCGGAGAAGCAGGGCATACGGATCGTTTTCGTCCGTCACTATCATCTGCATCCTTCGCTGATCGAGGCGCTGGCCGAGAGAGTCTCGAGCGGCCTGGACAAGTTCGGGGCCGCCCGCGAGAGGGTGAGGGTGCTGTTCAGCGCCCATAGCCTGCCGGAGAAAATTCTCGAGATGAAGGACCCGTATCCGGATCAACTGATGGAGACATCGAGAGCCGTCGCGGAAGCTTCCGGCGTGCGGGAATGGCAGTTCACGTGGCAGAGCGCGGGGCAGACCGGCCAGCCCTGGCTCGGCCCCGACATCCTGGAGACGTTGGACCGGTTGGCCGCGGAAGGCGTTACGGACGTGCTGGTCGCGCCGGTCGGATTCGTCTCCGACCATCTGGAAGTGCTGTACGATCTGGACCTGGAAGCGAAGCGGCACGCGGCGAAGCTGGGCATGCGTCTGGAGAGGATCGACATGCTGAATGACGATCCGCGGTACATGAAAGCTTTGGCCGACCATATCCGGGAAGCGTCCAAGGAGGGATTGGCTTGACGAGCGGGAACGCAGCAGGGAACGTTCGGAACGTGGCGGTGTTGGGAGGCGGCATGACCGGCCTCACCGCCGCTTTTTATTTGTACCGGATCGCCGCCGAACGCGGCATTCCGATCGCGGTCACCGTGCTGGAGGCGTCGGACCGGCTGGGAGGCAAGGTGAACACGCTGCGAAAAGACGGCTATGTCATCGAACGGGGGCCGGATTCGTTCCTGGCCCGCAAGCGGCCGATGGTCCGGCTGGCCGAAGAGCTGGGGCTGGCGGACGAATTGACGGGGACGAATCCAGCCGCGATGAAGACGTACATCTCCCGAGACGGCGTGCTGCATCCAATGCCGGCGGGGCTGAACCTGGGCGTGCCGACCGACCCGGAAGCGTTCATGCGGACCGGACTGCTGTCCGAGGAGGGCAAGATCCGGGCGCTCGAAGAGACGCGGATGGAGCCGCCTGCCGCCGCGCGGCCGGACGAGACGGTCGGCGCGTTCCTCGAACGGCATTTCGGCTCCGAGATGGTGATCCGGATCTTCGAGCCGCTGCTGGCGGGCATTTACGCGGGCGACTTGTATGCATTAGGATTAGAAGAGACGTTCCCCCAATTCCGGGAAATGGAACGACAGTACGGCAGCTTGATCCGCGGCTTGACCGAAGCGCGCCTCGCCGCGGAGAAGCGGCGCGAGGACGAAGGGGCGAGAGAACGGTCCGTCGGATCGGCGTTCCTGACGTTTCGCCGGGGGCTGTCCTCGGTGATCGAAGCTTTGGAGGAGCAGCTCTGTGCATACGGTTGCGACATTCGCCTCGGGACGCGGGCAGCGTCCCTCACCGTGGTGAGCGGGCGAGAGGCGGTTGAGAGCCGGTACCGGATTGCATGCGGCGACGGGCGGCTGTTCGAAGCGGATGCGGTCGTGCTGGCGCTGCCCGCGCCCGCGATCGCCGATCTGTTGGAACCGTATGCGGATGTCTCCTCCATGCGGGGGCTGCGCAGCGTATCGGTGGCGAATGTGGTGTTCGCGTACGACCGCGCCGACATCGGCCATCCGCTGGACGGCTCAGGTTTTCTCGTTCCCCGCGGGGAAGGGCGCCTGATCACGGCCAGCACCTGGACGTCTTCCAAATGGCTGCACACCGCGCCGGAAGGCCGGCGGCTCATCCGCTGCTACGTCGGCCGCGCGGGCGAGGAAATGAACGTCGAGCTGTCCGACCGGGAGATCGTGAGCGGCGTGCGCCGGGATTTGCGCGAGTTGATGGGGGTCGAGGCGGAACCGGCGTTCGTCGAGATTACGCGTCTGCGGCATTCCATGCCGCAGTACGGGGTCGGCTGCCGGAAGGCGGCCGCCGCGATGCTAGACGAGCTTGGCGCCAGGCTGCCGGGCGTATGCCCGGCCGGGCAGCCGTTCGGCGGCGTCGGACTGCCGGACTGCGTGGCGGAAGGGCGAAGGGCGGCCGATGCGCTGATCAGACTCTGGTGCGGGAGCGATGACTGAGTCGGGAGGGGCGGCGATGCGTTCGTCCGCGGTCATACTGGCGGGTGGCCAAGGCCGCCGCATGGGCGGCGTCAACAAGGCGCTGCTGAACTGGGGGGGGGAGACGTTCCTGGAACGTCTCCTGAACCTGTGCCGCGCCTGGACGGACGACATCGTCGTCGCGGGTCCGGCCGGCGGGCTCGCGGGTGTGTCCCGCGAATCGTTCCCGGGCGTGAGGTTCGTCGCCGATCGGTATCCTGGAGAGGGGCCGCTGGCCGGCCTTCAAGCCGGACTGTCCGCCATACAGGGCGACATCGCTTGGGTGCTCGCCTGCGACCAACCGCTGGCCAGCCGGGAAGCGGCCGCGCTGCTGTGCGGCCGCCTTCGCCGGGAGCCGGAGGCATGGGCGGCGGTGCCCGTCCTGTCCGGACGCCCGCAGCCGCTCCATGCGGCGTACCGCAAGTCCGTCGCGCAAGCGGCGGAACAATTGCTGGTACAGGGCGAGCGCAGGATGTCCTCGCTCTTGTCCCGCATTCCCTGGATTGCGGTGGAATCCGGGACGTTCGCGCGCAGCGGCATCCGGCCGGATTTTGCGGACGACGTCGATACGCCGGAAGATTACGCCCGGCTAAAGTCCGAATGGAAGAAAGGGGAAGAGCGCGCATGAGCGGCGACGCAGGTCTGCCGGCTCGGTTCCGCCGCCGCGCGGTGACGCCGGATGAAGCTTGCCTTAGAATCGTGAAGGCGGTCCTGCCGCTCGAAGCGGAGACGGTGCCGCTTCCCGAAGCGTGGGGTCGAGCGCTGGCGTCGGATGTGACGGCTCCCCACGCCTATCCGCCGTTCCGCCGCTCGGCCATGGACGGTTACGCCGTGCGAGCCGAGGATCTGCCGTCGGACCGCGCAGACGGATCCGCGCCGGCCGTCCTTCGGGTAATGGAATCTGTGCCGGCTGGCAAGGTGCCTTCGCGGCCCGTCGGACCGGGCCAGGCGTCCCGAGTTATGACCGGCGCCATGCTGCCGGAAGGCGCGGATACCGTCGTCATGCTGGAGATGACGGACGCGGGGGACCGGCCCGATGCGGACACGGTGCGCATCGGCAAGGCGGTGCCGAGAGGCCGCAACGTGTCGGACATCGGCAGCGAAATCAAGGCCGGGGATCGGATCGCGGAGGAAGGCCGCCGGATCGGCCCCGGCGAGACGGCGCTGCTGGCGGCGTTCGGCCTGTCTCGCGTCTCTGTCGTCCGGCGGCCCCGCGTAGGCGTTCTCTCCACCGGCAGCGAGCTGCTCGAGGTGCATGAGCCGCTCGCACCGGGTAAAATCCGCAACACGAACGCCTGGATGCTGGCCGGCATGATCCGGGACGCGGGGGGCGAGCCGGTGTTGTACGGCCGGGTGCCCGACGAGTCCCGGCGGGCGCAAGCCGCCATTTACCGGGGGCTGTCGGAGTGCGATCTTCTTCTCACCACGGGCGGCGTCTCCGTCGGAGACCACGACGTGCTGGCGGAAGTCGTGTCTTCCTGGCGGGGGGAAGTGCTGTTCGACAAAGTGGCGATGCGGCCGGGCAGTCCCACGACGGCCGCCGTGTCGGACGGCAAGCTGCTCATCGCCCTCTCGGGCAATCCGGGCGCCTGCTTCGTCGGCTTCCATCTGTTCGCCGCGCCGGCGATCCGCGCGATGCTGCGCTGCGCCCAGCCGCTGATGCCGAAATATCCGGCGCGCTGCGCCGAAGCGTGGCTGAAAATCAACGCTTATCCCCGCTACATCCGGAGCCGCACCGAGTTCCGCGAAGGATCGCTGTGGGCCCGTCCCGCCGGCAACGACCAATCCGGCCTGATGGCCACGATTGCGGGAACGGACGCGCTGATGGTCGTCCCTCCGCTGAAGGAGGGGCTGGAGGCGGGCGCCTGGGTTCAGGTAATGCCGCTTCGGGAAGGAGGGTGGCTATGAAAATCATGCAGGTTGTCGGATACAAGAACGCCGGCAAAACGACGCTCGCCTGCGAGATTGTCGCCATGCTGTCCGCCGAGGGCTTGCGGGTCGGCACGGTCAAACGCGACGCCCATGGCGCGGATCCCGAACCGGAAGGCGCCGACACCCGCCGCTTCCGAGAAGCCGGAGCGCAAATGTCCGTCCTGACGTCGGCCGGCCGCACCTTATGCGTATGGGAGCATCCTTCCACGCTTGAACATTGGCTTGGCGCCATGCAATCGGAGTCCCTCGACGCGGCGATCGTCGAAGGCTTCAAAATGTCGCCCTACCCCAAACTCGCGATCCTCCGAAGCGACGAAGATCTGGACCTGCTCGGCTTGGAAGGGCTTGCGGGCATCGCGCTTCGCGGACCGTGTCCGGAGGCGGAGACTGCCGCGGCTGAAGCCGGCATCCCGGCGTTCCGCACGGACGGACACCGCTTCGCTCCCCTGCTGGCGCACGTTCGCCGCCTGCTCATCGAGTAGACGATTTTATCCCCCGCTTGCCGGATTCCTCCCTATTTCCGCGCTATCCCCCCCGATATAATGAGTCTCGAAAGCTTCCGTATTTCCCCGCCTCGCCGCACGTCCCTGCTATAATGGACCTGGAATCGATCCTACGGGAGAGGACGGAATCCGGCCCCATGAGTCTGTCCAAACGCATTTTCGCCGCCTTCATCGCCTTCATCATCGTGCCGATGTTCGTGCTGGGCAGCGTGTCCTATTTGACGTTCCAGCATATCAACCAGGACAAGTATGCCGAGCAGACCGAACTGACGCTGAAAGCGATCAGCCGCAATATCAACAACATGATCAAAGAGGCGAATTACTTCTCCGATTTCTGGGTCACGACCAAGGACAGCGTGGAGAGCGTCGAAGAGTCGCTCAACCCGAACGCCGCGTCCCCCGGCGCGGGCGCAACCGGGAACCCGGAATACGACCGGCTGATCGAGAAGGAGCAATTGCAGCGCAAAATGCTGCTGACGTACCCGGCGATTCGGTCCGTTACGCTGTATCGTAACGACGGACAGATGATCGACGTCAGCTTCAACAACGTGAAGCCGATTCCGTTCAACAAGCTCAAAGCGGACCCGGTCTATGCCGAAGCGATTCGCAAAAACGGCGTTCCGGTGTGGATCGGCCCGAACGAGAATCCTTCGCTGACCGGCCCCGGCGGGCTGTTCACGCAAATTCGCGTGCTGCTCGATATCGATACGCTGAAGAGCAAAGGCATTCTCGTCATCCGGTTCGAAATGAACGAGCTTAGCCGCATTTTCACGTTCTTCAGCAGCGAAGGCAAGCTGGAACGGCGTTACTTGCTGGTCAATCGGGCGGGGACGATCGTCTACGACAGCCAGGAAGCGCTGAGCGGACGCAACTTGGCCGAGTACGCGGATGTGCGCGGCGGAATCGACCTCGCCAGTCGAAGCTATCAGAGCAGAACGATGGATTTTCAGGGACGCAGGAGTCTCGTGTCCGTATCCGACCTGCAGGAGCTGAGGCGGCTGGGCGTCGGAGAATGGAAGCTGCTGTCGGTCACTCCCTGGGACTATTTCTCCAAGGATATGGCAGTCGTTCTGCGCTGGACGGTGCTCATCATTCTGGCTTCCCTCGCTTGCGCCGTCGCCTTCAACCTGCTGTTCGTCCGCCGCACGGTCGCGTTCATCGTTCGCGTCGTCAAGGCGATGCGGCAGGTGGAACGGGGGGATCTGACGGCGCAAGTCCCGGTGGTCGGCAACGACGAGACGACCAGTCTGTCCAAAGGCTTCAACAGTCTTGTGCACCGGGTGTCCAAACTGCTCGAGGACGTGAAGCTGGAGCAAAATCGCAAGCGGAAAGCCGAAATGATGCTGCTCCAAGCGCAGATTAAGCCGCATTTCCTGTTCAACGCGCTGGAGTCGATCAACCTGCTGGCGGTCCAGAACGACGGGCGGAAGGTCAGCCAAATGGTGCAGCTGCTCGCAAAAATTTTGCGGATCAGCATTCAGCAGAAGGAAGAAATCCGGATCGAGCAGGAACTGGAGCACCTTCAGAGCTATTTGGAAATCCAGAAGTACCGTTTCGAGGATTTGTTCGATTATGAAATCGACGTGCCGCGTCACCTGCTGGCGGAGCCCATTTTGAAGCTGACGCTGCAGCCGCTGGTGGAGAACTGCATCCAGCACGGTTTCGAGGGCATCGATTATATGGGAACCATTCGCGTCACCGCGCGGGAGGAGAACGGCAACATCGCATTCTATGTCGAAGACAACGGCATCGGGATCTCGGCGGAACGTTTGGCCCGGTTCGCCAACCATGGGGTCACCTCGCTGGTGGACATGTATGAGGAATCGCCGGAGACCGGTGAACGGCGCGGGCTTGGGGTCGGCAATGTGGCCGACCGCATCCGCATCCATTACGGGGCCCCATACGGCCTGATGATCTGCAGCTCGCCCGGCCTGGGCACCGTGATCAAATGCCTCATTCCGAGAACGGAGGGAGGTTCGGCTCATGCGCATCAAAGCGCTGCTGGTGGATGACGAGGTCAACATCATCAAAAATTTGCAGGCGGTCATCCCCTGGGAATCCATGGACATCGAGATCGTCGGAACGGCCCGCAACGGGGAACAAGCGCTGGACATCGTCCGGAGGGAATCGCCGCAGCTCATCCTCTGCGACATCCGCATGCCGGTCATGGACGGGATCGGGTTCCTGGAGGGCTTGAGGGAACTCGGTTCGGAAGCCGAAGTGATCATGATGACCGGCTACCAGGACTTCAGCTACGTCCGGTCCGTCATCCGTTACGAAGTCAAGGACTATATCCTGAAGCCGATCGATTACGAAGAGCTGGCCCAAACCGTGGAGAGGCTGGCCCGGGACATCCGCAACCGCAGCGAGGAACAGCTTCACGTGCAGCAGCAATGGCGGCGCGTATTCCACCTGGCGTACGAGAAGGTATTGTACGACCTGTTGGTCGATCTGGGCGGCGAGGCGTCGCGTTCGTTCCTGCGGGAGCGGGAAACCGAAGGGCTGGCGTTCGCGATGATGCTGGTCGACGTGGCGGACTACTCCAAGAAGGAGCACCTGTGGGAGGAGAAGGAGCGGAAGCTTTGGAACTTCGCCGTGCAGAACATTTTGCAGGAAACTCTGGAGCGGCTTGGCGTGCCGCATTCGGTGCTGCAAGTCCGCAGCGGGGAGTGGTGCGTCCTGATCGAGAGGATGCCGCCGGACACGTTCGATCGAATCGAAGTTTTGGCGTGGGCGGAGCAGCTTCGAAGCTCCGTCGAGAGCTATCTGAAGCTCGGGATTCGGGCGGCGATCCATCCGCATCCCGTTCCGATCGAGCGGTTGTCCAAAGCGTATAAAAGCTTGCAGCGCATTTTGAACCTGACGCCGTCCACCGCCGAAGGAATTATCGTCCCGGAGAAAGAACGGAGCGGGCGGGAAGCGTCCGCCGAACCGCTGTGGGACTGGATCGAAGAGATGGTGACCGGGCTGAAGCGCTGCGACCGGAGAAGAACCGAGAGAGCGCTCAGGGGACTGAACGACAGTTTCCGCAAGCTTCCGGATTCTTCCTCCGACCGGGCGGAGCCGATTCTGCATTACCTTTGCCTTCATTTGCTGAGAGAGATGCGGATGATGGACGTCATGTCGCGCGAAGAAGAAGCCGATATATGGCAGCGCCTCGATCGCAACCCCGGCATTCGCGACACGCTGGCGCTGATCAACAAGCTGGTGGACCAATCGCTCGACAGCGTCATGAAGAAAAAAACGAGCGAAGTGCTGATGCTGTCCGCCAGGGATTACATCGAACGCAATCTGTCGTCCGACCTCAGCATCGACGCGCTGGCCGAATATTTGGGCATCAGCGGAAGCTATTTCAGCCTGTTGTTCAAGCAGCATTTCGGCGAGACGTTCGTGGAGTACGTGACGAAGCAGCGGATGGAGATGGCCAAGTCGCTGCTGGCGCTCAGCGATAAGAGCGTCACGCAGATCGGCGCCATGGTCGGTTATTCCGAACGGCGGTATTTCACCCGGGTATTCAGCAAATACACCGGCATGCTGCCGTCCGAATACCGGGAGCATCATCAGAATCGGAAGGATCCGGCGGAGCATCCGTCCTGGTCCGCGGGAGGAGACAGGTGAATCGTGTCAGCGGTCAACGATTGGCGGTCTTTGGGGCTGCGGGAGAAAATCGGGCAATTGTTCATGTGCGGATTCGAAGGCACGGAGCCGGACGAAGGCATCATGCGGCTGATTCGGGAATACGGACTGGGCGGCGTGATTTATTTCCGCCGGAATCTGAAGGATGCCGGCCAAGTCGCCGTGTTGTCCGCCCGGCTGCAAGGTGAAGCACGCGTTCCCCTTCTGATCTCGATCGACCAGGAGGGCGGCATGGTGGTTCGCCTTGAGGAAGGCGTCACGGTGATGCCCGGCGCGATGGCGCAGGGTGCCGCGAACGACGAAGGGCTGACCCGGGAAGCGGCGAGGCTTGCGGCGGCGGAATTGCGGCAAGCCGGGATCAACATGAACTTCGCCCCTTGCCTGGACGTCAACAATAACCCGCGGAACCCGGTCATCGGCGTCCGCTCCTTCGGCGAGGATCCCGAAATTGTGGGCCGTCTCGGCACGGCGGCGATGGAAGGTTATCGTGCAGGCGGCGTCGTTCCAGTATTGAAGCATTTCCCTGGTCACGGAGATACGGCAGCCGACTCGCATCTCGAACTGCCGGTCGTTCCCCACGATCCCGACCGCCTGGATCGGATCGAACTGGCGCCTTTCCGCACGGCGATCCGACAGGGTGCCGGGGCGATCATGACGGCGCACGTCGTATTTCCCGCCTATGATCCCGACGGCGTACCCGCGACGCTGTCCAGCCGGATCTTGGGCGGCCTGCTTCGAGAACGCCTCGGATTCGGCGGCGTCATCGTAACCGACTGTCTGGAGATGAAGGCCATTTCCGAGACCATCGGCGTCGCGCGGGGAGCGGTGCGGGCGATCCAGGCCGGCGCGGATCTTGTGCTGGTCAGCCATCGGATCGATCGCCAGATCGCCGCGCTGGAAGCGGTGTACGAAGCGGTGCTGGCCGGAGAAATCTCGGAATCCCGCATCGACGAATCCGTTGAGCGGCTGTGGAAACTCAAATCGGAAGGCGGATTGTTCGATCGCATGGAGGCCAGCGCGGATCGCGATGCGGCGGCGGAAGTCTCGCGCCGGTTATGCGGGAAAGCCGTCACGGTTGTGAAAGGCGGAGAGGAGCTGCCCTTGCCTGTCGACCAATCGGTTGCGGTCGTCTGGACCGAGCCCCGTGTAGGAACCGAAGTCATCGAGGCTGTACCTGAGCAGTGGACGCTCGGAGAAGCTTTAAAGGCCGAGGGATACCGGGTTTGCGAGGTGCGAATCGGCCTGGACCCGTCCGAGGAGGAAGCCGAGCGCGCTCGTCAGACCGCGGAGAAGTGCGGAACGACGCTGTTCGTGTCCTACGATGCGGGATTCTCGGCGCGCCAATCCGCGCTGATTCGCCGGCTCTCTTCACGCCCGGGGGGACGATTCGCGCTCATCGCGGGCAGAACCCCGTATGATCTGCTCGAAGCCCCCGAGGCGGCGATCTGGATCTGCACCTATGAGAACAAGCCTTCGATGATGGATGCGCTCGCCGGCGTGTTGTCGGGCCGCATTCAGGCCGGTGCCCGGCTTCCCGTGACCATCGGCGAATATCCGATGGGGACTTAGGGCTTCGGAGTCTGGGTCTCTCGTCGGGGCGGTCTGTCCGGTATTTGTTCATCCTGTAGCCGCTATCCCCTTCGCTCAGGAAGGGGATGTCGTCGCGGATATCCGCTGCTGTGGACGCTATCCCCATCGCTCAGGAACAGGCGGCGACGGTGCGCCCGCTGTTGTAGCCACTATCCCCATCGCTCAGGAACAGGATGCCATGCCGCCAATTTCGCTCTCTGCTGCTGCCGGCCGGGTCCCTTTTCCTCCAGTATTGATGGATGAGGGTTCGATTAAGTTGCTGCCGACCGGATCCTTACGAACTGAGCGTTTGCGATTAGCAGTCGTCTGTCAGCATGTGAGCATCACCTGAGCGAAGGGGATAATGGTTACAGGAACTGGCGAATCGAACGATACCCAACCTGAGCGAAGGGGATATCGAAGATAGAGCCCCATCACCGCAAACGGAGGAAGCGGACATCCATCGAGGCGATCCGCTTCCTTTCCTGTTTTCGCCCATGCCGTTTTCCTCGAGGGATGGTATAATGGCCGAGTAGAATCCAATCGGAGGCTGGAAGTCCGCCATGTCTTACTCGCGTTCCCGCACGTACGAGAAGAAGAGAGCC
>Ga0310834_101340_pt1 | contig 15297 bp, 10 predicted proteins | sample SM_ome_2_FD_201314 | JGI IMG/M metagenome (GOLD analysis project Ga0310834, IMG submission 201314) | Sorghum-adapted microbial communities enriched on stacked mutant (SM) sorghum from Joint BioEnergy Institute, Emeryville, California... ... | reverse complement strand
CGGCCGCCCATACGATCCGTCCGCCATCGCGTGAGACGAGCCGAGCGCCCCGGCTGCGGCGATGCATCTCGAGCACGTCGCGGTTCGTCAGGAGCGACAGCGTCCGCTCGTCGTTATCGCGCAGCTCACCGCCGAACATGAGCGGAGAGCGGAAAATGCACCACAGCGTCATCATCGTCAACTGCTCGTCCCGCGTGAACCGCGTCCAACGGTCCGCGCCTCCTCCGTCGACCGACCGGATGCCGATATGCCCGAGGGGGAGCATGTCACAGTCCGGCCATGTCCCGGATGCCGGACGCCCCTGCCATTGTTCGCAGCGGTCGAACATTTCGAGCAGCATGGACCAGTGGTCCCAGAAATCGTCCGTCATCCTCCACATATTCGCATGGGAAGCGAAATAATCGGCATGCTCGATCGGAGCGGGCCCCGGGGACAGGCTGAGGACCATCGGACGGCCGCAGCGGTCGATCGCCTTGCGAATCAGCCCGATCTCCGCCAGATGCGGCCCGTACAGCTTCGACGCGGCGATGTCATCCACCTTGACGAAGTCGACGCCCCATTCCGCGTAGAGCCGGAACAACGAGTCGTAATACGCCTGCGCTCCTTCCCGAGAGGCGTCGACGCCGTACATGTCCGTATTCCACGGACAGATCGAGTTCGGATGCGCGATCTGGCGCGCGGTTGCCGTGCTGCCCAGAATCGGCGCATCCGCGTGAACGGCTTGCCGGGGAATTCCCCTCATGATGTGGATGCCGAATTTGAGGCCGAGTCCGTGCACGTAGTCGGCCAGCGGCTTGAACCCCGCGCCGTTCGCAGCGGAAGGGAACCGGTTGACCGCCGGAATCAATCGGGAATAACCGTCCATCTCCAGCGGCACGAACGGCCGATACTGCGAAGAGACGGCTCCCGGTTCGTACCATTGGATGTCGACGACGATATACTCCCAACCGTACGCCGCCAAATGCTTCGCCATATATTCAGCGTTGCCGCGGACTTCGGCTTCCGTCACCGCGGCTCCGTAGCAATCCCAACTGTTCCAGCCCATCGGCGGAGCCGGGGCCCAAGACCGATGATCCATGTCCTTCTCTCCTGATTCAGGTTGCGTATTGCGGGCTTCCGCCGACTTGCTCACGGTTGTCCGCCGTCTACGATCTGCTCTACTTCTTCGGTGATCCGGTCCCCTCCGGACGCCTTCCATTCCCGGACGAACTCGTCGAACGCGCCGACCGGCTTGTCGCCGACGATGATCTGCAGATACGTCTCATTCTCGAGCTTCAGCAAGTCGTCCCACTTCGACTCCATCGTCGGCGTGAGGCCGTAGAACAGACTGCTCACTTTCACGATCGGGACGGCCTTCAGGGCGCCGCCGCCGACCAGATAGGAATGCGCGGTCTTCCAGACGTCCAGATTTTTCTTCGGGTTCTCTTTCTCCTCCAGCGCGAAATCGTACACCGTTCTCGTATCGGGATCGAAGCCGTCGGGGTCAAGTTCCCCGTTCAGCGCCTTCCGCACGTCCTCGGAGCGCCGCTCGATCGCGTCCGTGTAGTCGAGCAGCAGGTCGAACGGATAATAATGGCGTGGCTGGATCCCCGTCTGGGCGGAGTAGTTCAACAGTTCGCGAACTTTCTCCTCATGCGGATCACGCCACCGTTCCAGCCTCGTAAACGCGTTGAGCAGCCGAATCGCCGCTTCCGGATGCGCATACCCTTTCCGGACGACCAAATATCGGTCCGTGACGGGGGCCGCATGCGTGACGTAACGCCCCTGCGAATCCAGCGGCACGGCGTAAGCGCGCCACTCCGCTTTCGTATCCGCGGCAAGGGCGGCGGAGAGCGGCCAGTACGGCATCCACCACGGACCGAAGAACAGGCCGGCCCGGTTCTCGAGTATCGGTCTCTCCGTCTCCTGATTCAGGACGAACTGGGGGTCCAGCCATCCCTGCTTATACCAATTCGCCAGCAGGGCGAGCGCTTCCTTGTTCTCCGGCGCGATCGAACCGTACATGACATGGCCGCCGGCGTCACGGACCCAGTTCTTCGGAAACGCCCCGAACGCGCTGAACACGGAGTCGAACCCGCCTACGTTCGGCTTTTGTCCGTAGACGACCGCTCTCGCGCCGGCCAGGCCCACCGTATCCCGCTTGCCGTTGTTGTCGGGATCGCGCTCCACAAAAGCCCGCGCGACGTTCCCGATCTCGGCGAGCGTACGCGGCGGCGCAAGTCCCAGACGGTCCAGCCAGTCCTTGCGAACCCACAGCAGAGAAGGCGCATCGGCTTCGATGGCGACGTTCGGCATTCCGTACAGCCTTCCGTCCCGCGAAGCGTCTTGAAGGGCGGCCCCATGCGTCGATTCGTAAATGCTCTTGACCAGTCTGGAGGCGTATTTCTCGTAAAAATCCGTCAAATCTTCCACCCGATCGTTCTGGATCAGCTTCTTGAGTTGGTTGCGATCCACGACCATCGCGTCGGGCAAATCTCCGGCGGCAATGGCGAAATCGGCCTTCTGCCGGAAATCGTCCTCGCTCTTCGCTTCCCAAGCGTGAACGACCTTGATGTTCGTCAAGCTCTCCAGATAGCGGGAGACCGGATTGTTGTCGTTCGTGTCGCCCGCTGCCAGCCGGGATTCGGGAATCTTGAAGGCGATGCGCAGCGTGACGGGCGTCTCGTACTTCCCGTAAGCCATCTCTTCTTCGGCCGCAGGCGGCTCCTGCCCGGCCGGCGCGTCCGACCCGCCGCGGCAAGCCGACGCGCCGACGACCAGGAGCACCGCGAGCGCGACCGCGCCGATCCGCCGATGCATTAAGCTCATGGCGCTCCCCCCGTACCTTCTGTCAACGCCCGATACTCCGAAGGCAGCATACCAACGCGTTCGCGGAACAGCCGGCTGAAATATTTCTCGTCTTCGAATCCCGAGGCGAGCGCGACCCGATGGACCGGATCGGATGTGTCCTTCAGCAGGCGCTTGGCCCGGTCGATCCGCAAGTCCCGCAGGACCGACCCGAACGGTTCGCCGGCGAGCCGCGCGAAGCACTGGCTGAAATATCCCCGGCTCATGTTGACATGCGCCGCCACGTCGGCCTGATTGATCTTATGGCCTGCGTGATTCTTCATGTACCGGAAGGCGCGAATCAGGCACAGCATCACTTCGCCCGTGAAGGAGAGTTCGACCATGCGCCGCTTGACGAGATCCGAATATTGCAGCAGCCACGCTTGCCAATCCGCCCAGGTCCGGTTGCGCTCGATCGCCGCCTGCAGCCGCCCGGCTTCCTCCGCAGGCAGCAGCGTCCCGCGCCAGTCCCGGCATAGCGCTTCCCCGAACTCGCGCAGCCGCTCCGGACCGGGACGCATGTCGCCGATCGCACGCTTGAACGCTTCCCAGCCGGCGGCATCCAGCGTCCACTTCAAATCCATCGCGCCTAGGAACGTCTCCTGCATCCGATCCATGTGATCTGCCCGATCCGACCGATCCGCAGGCGAGCAACTCCCGCGCGCCCATTCGCCGTAATCCACCCTGAGCGGTTCGTTCAAGGGCGGCGCATAGAACCACGCGAGCGGAAGGCGCTCCGCCAGCGTCTTCTCCGCTTCCTCCACCGTGACGCCGGCCATACCCGTGACGAGCGCGGACGCCCATCGCCCGTCGAGCCGGCTCTTGATCTCCCGCCGGATCTCCTCGATGGGACTGGGATGAAGGAGGGGGGTCAGCCACATTCCGCCGATCGGGATCGCCGGATTGCGGCGAACGAACGACAGTTCGAACAATTCGTCGCTTCCCTCGGCGGCGGGATCAAGCGGGCGGAAGACGAGGGCGCTGTCCGCCGGGAGCTTCCGCTGCGTCTCGTCGGCGAGAAGGGCCGCGCGGCAGCCGTCCTCCCATTCGATCCGCTCGACGATCCGGCGCATCGTCTGGTCCGCCGTCTCCGGCTCAAGAAGCGTCTTGACGATATAGTCGATCGCTCCGAGCCGAAGCGCTTCCTGAACGAAGTCGAATTCGTGATGACAGGTCAGCACGACGGAACGGACACGGGGATGGCGCCTTCGCGTCTCCTTGATCAGCTCGAACCCCGACATGCCCGGCATCGTGATGTCGGTGAACAGCAAGTCCGCGTCCGTCTGCCCCAATACTTCCAGCGCCGTCTTGCCGTCCCCCGCTTCCCCGACGACGACCATGCCGTACGAAGTCCAATCGAACAGAGAAATAAAGCCCTTGCGCACCAATCTCTCATCGTCGACCACGACGGCCTTAATCATCGAAATCCTCCTTCCGCTTCTTCGGGATGACGATCGTCACCGTCGTCCCCGCCCCCGGCTCGCTGTCGATCCGCAGCGTCATCTCGTCGCTGTAATACCGCCTCAGCATCCGGTTCACGTACGAGAGACCGATGCCGAGCCCGCGGCGTCTCGCCCCGTCGTCGTCCGTCAGCAGCTTCTCGGCTTCTTCCGGCGTAAGCCCGGATCCGTTATCCGCAACGCGCAGCAGCAAATACCCGTCCCGTTCCGAACTCGCGGTCAGCTCGATCTTGCCGTTGCCGTCGCCGAGCCCATGGTAGATCGCGTTCTCGACGATCGGCTGCAGCAGAAAGCGCGGCACGGCCACGTCCATGACGTCGTCGTCCGCGCGGACGTGGAATGCGAAATCGTAATCGTAGCGGATGCGCTGCAGCTCCATGTAGAGGCGGACCGCCTCGATCTCGTCTCCGACCGTCACGATCAGGCTCTGCTTGCCCAGATTGTAGTGCAGCAGCTTGACCAGCAGCGTCGCGAGCCGGTCAATCTCCTTCTGTCCGTTCATCCTCGCCAGCCATTGCATGGTGTTGAGCGTATTATGCAGAAAATGCGGGTTGATCTGGCTGAGCAGCTTCTCGATCTCGAACTGGCTCTTCTGCTTCTCGTTCCGCGCGACGGCGTCGATCAGCTCGACCACCTTGTTTTTCATCTCCTGAAAGTTGTTCAGCAGGAAGTCGAATTCCTCGACGTTCGTGAAGGAGACGGGGGCGGTCGGATTCTCCGCCATCCGGACGATCTCCCGGTTCACCTTGCGCAGCGGCCGGTAGATCATCCGCCAGACGAACAGCGCCAGCAGACCCGCGAACACCAGCGTGGACAGCGACAGCACGAGCATCTGGCGCAGCCAGGAATAAATCTCGCTGTTATAGGCGGATTGCCGCACGGCCGCAACGAGCTGCCAGCCTTGCGGACTCCGGTAGCGGAACAGGTGATAGCCTCTCACCCGCTCGTGCGGAGAGTTGCCGCCCAGCCGCACCTGCTCCCGCACCTCCGCGGGAATGCCGTCATCTTCGACATAGGCGATGCCGCTGCGGTCGTTCACGAGCAGATGCGTGACCTCCATGCCGTACGATTGCCGGTCCAGGATATGGCGGAACAGGCTGTAGTTCGTTTCCAGATAAATGTATACCTTCTGGCTGCCGTCCACCTGCACGGCGCGCATCTCGGAGAACACCAGGTTGTCGCTGTTGTTGTACATCGTCTTGTGGGGGCCGAAATAATCCGCGCCGTTGTAGTGGAGCAGCGGCGGCAGCTGCCGCGTGTCCGGCGCCCGGTCCATCGTGAGATTCGAGAACAGGACGGGGTCGTAGGCGCCGGGCCGTATGTACGCGGTCAACCCGAGATTCGGATTCGTGAAATTGACCAGGTTGATCTTCTCGTTGATGGAAGCCATGAGTTGCGATTTACGGGATATCTGCTGTTCCTGCAGGTAGGCGGACATCTCCGACACGATCTGGCCGTCCAATGCGAACTGCTTGGACGCGAAATCGAGATTGTTGATCGTATATTCGAGAGCGGCCGCCTCCTGGAACAGGCTGGCGCTGATGCCGCTCTGGATCTTCCCGGAGAGAATGCCGTAGATCGAGCTGTACGACAAGGCCCCGACCAGAAGCAGAGGCAGCAGGCAGCCGATCATCAGGCAGACGATCAGCGAACGGCGAAGCGATCGGACCTTGAATCGTCGTCCGGGCAGGGGCAATTCAGGCACGCGTCATGTCTCCCTCGGTCTGTAAGCGATATCAACCGTATTATAACACACGATGGATCCCGCGGGCTTCGGCTCTGTCGGCCCATCATGAACACCGCCCGCTTCCCTCGGGAAGCGGGCGGCATTCCGGAGTGGCAGGCAATGACGGAGGCTGCCGCCCGGTGTTCCGTTACGGTTGAACGCTCTTTCTGGACTCGATCAGCTCCTCCGCCTTCTTGACGGAGAACGCCAGCACTTCGTCGTAGCCGAGCCCCTTGACTTTGTCCATCATCTCTTGCTTGAACTTGTTGAACTGCGCTTCGTCCTTGGCGAACACCATCTTCCAGGAATATTGCTGGATCACGGTGCCGATCTGCGCGTTCTTCTGTTCGAGCGCCTTGTCCATCATAAGCGGCGGTTTGCCGGTGAAGCCCTGGGGCGCGACCGCGATCATGTTGTTCTTGACGAAATACTCCTTCGGCGTCAGCGCGCCCATCTTGCCGCGCCATTCCTGATCCAGCTTGCTCGGATTCCGCTTGAGCGACGAAGTCCACAGGTTATGGTCGTAAGGCTCGCCCGTCTCCGGATTCGTGAGGCCCGGCGCGACGTTGGAGAAGTTGATCTGGCTTTGGCCGTCGTAGAACGTTCCGCCGCCGTATTCGTCCGGCAAGATCGTGCCTTTCTGGTCTGCGTAGGCTTGCCAGCCGAAATCGGTCACGTACGGTTTGCCATCCTGGTCGAGATCCCAGGTCAAGCCTTTCGGGCCGTTCTGGATCGCGGTTCCGCCGCCGGACGACAGCATCGCGCCTTCCGGCGTGTACAGCCAGTTGATGAATTCCATGACGCGCTCGGGTTCCTTGGCGCGGGCGCCGATCGCCATGATCCAGTTGTTACCGTATTGGTTGAAGCCCCACGAATATACTTTCTCTTCCTTGAACGGCACCGTCGCGAAGCCTTTGCCGGCCTCAACCCGCTCCGGCGTGTTGTAGTTGGCGGAGCCGAGCCACGGGAACCAGGAGAACAGCAGACGGCCGTCTTTGTACTTGCCGACGACGTCGTCGAACTTCTGGGTCAAGGAGTCCGGATCGACGAGTCCCATCTTGTTCGCATCGAAGTACAGCTTCAGGGATTTCATGTACCAGCTGTCATCGGACAGGAATTCATAATATTTGTCCTCGTCCGCGGCGACGTACAACAGCGTGGCGCCGTTCTCGTCGTAACCGTACATGTTCGCGAACTGCTTCGCGAGGGTCATCTTGTAGTTGCCGTCCCAGTCCGCCCAGAGGGAGAACGCGTACGTCTTCTTGCCCTGCTCGTTCTTCGGCTCCAACTCCTGCATCTTCTTGAGCACCGGCAAATAATCTTCCGGCGTGTTAATCTCGGGGTAGCCGAGCTGCTTGTACAGATCCCATCGAAGCTCCGGCCCCCACGTCAGGTCCTTGCCTTCGGACGGTCCGGGCTGGTTGTTCGCGACGTTGTGGCCGAGCCCGTACACCGCCTTGCCGTCGCCGAACGCGATCTTCGCCTTCTCGATTGCTTTCGGGAAGTTGTCGACGATGTACTTGCCGTATTTGTCCAGCAAGCCGTCCTTCGTCCAGTCGAGCAGCAATCCGCCCTTGATCGCGTTCGGGTAGTCGGTCTTGTCGTCGCCGAACACGACGATGTCGCCGAGGTCGCCGGAAGCCATCATGGCCGCGATCTTGTTCTGGCCGCCGTCCAGGTTGGACGCGATGATGTTCAGCTTGATGTTGAACTTGTCCTTCAGGATTTTGGCGTACCAGCCCGTCTGTTCGCCCGCGTAGTTCGCGGTCGTCGAGAACACGGTGAGCTCGAGTTCCTTGGAATGGTCGAGCCCGCTGTCCGATCCTGAGCCAGAGCTGGCGCCGGCGCTCTCCCCGCCGCCCGACTGCGATGCGCCGGCCGCAGGGGTACTCTCGGAATCCCCGCTCTTGCCGCCGCTGCACGCCGTGACGGCGATCGCCAGGACAGCCGCGAGCGCAACGCTCATCCATTTCTTGAATTGCATGCCTGAATGCCTCCCTTGATCTGTTCTCAATCTGGTATCATTCACCCCGCCCGAAGGCGGAGGCATACCCGAATCAGCCTTTCACGGCGCCGATCATGATGCCTTTCACGAAATACCGCTGGAAGAACGGGTAGACGAGCAGGATCGGAAATACGACGATCATCGTCACCGTCATCCGGACCGATGTCGGCGTCTGCATGTTCTGCACGTCGACGGCCCCGAGGTTCTGCGCGCTCTTGATCAGGGCGGCCAGCGAACTGGATTCGTTCAGGTAGCGCCAAAGCAAATACTGCAGCGTGTAATACTTCTTGTCCGTCATGAGCCAGGCGGTATCGATGAACGAGTTCCACTGGTTCACGGCCGAGAAGATCGTGATCGTCGCCAGAATCGGCGTGATCAGCGGGAAGATGATGCTGCCGAAAATCCGCAAATACCCCGCGCCGTCAAGAGCGGCGGATTCCTCCAGCGACGGCGGCACCGCCTCGATGAACGTTTTGACGAGGATGATGTTGAAGGGGGCGATGATCGACGGCAGAATGTACGCCCAGTAGCTGTTCGTCAGATGCAGCATGTGCATCGTGCTGTACCAGGGGATCATGCCGGCGTTGAAATAGAGCGTGACGACAATGCCGCGGTACAAGGCCCGCCGGCCCCACATCTCGTTCTTCGTGAACAGGTAGCCGAGGAAAGCCGACGCGCCGACCGTAAGCAGCGTGCCGACGACGGTGCGGTAGAGCGAGACGAACGCGGCGTGTCCCAACCCTTTGATTTTCAGCACCGACACGTAGTTGTCGAAGTGGATTCCCCGCGGGTAGAACGTGATGTAACCCATCGTGGAGAGATCGTTGGCGCTGATTGTGTTGATGAACAGGTAGTAGAACGGAAAGATGCAGGTCAAGGTAAAAAGACCGAAAAACGCGTAGTTGAGCGTGTGGAAAGCGGCGTCCCCGACGCCGAGCTTGCGGCTTCTCATGACGTTGACCCTCCCGGCCCCTCAGATGATCGACTCTTTCCGGACCCACTTGGACATGCCGTTGGCCAGGAAGAGCAGGAACACGCTGATGATCGACTTGAGCATGCTGACGACCGTCGCGAACGCGAAATTGTTGCTGAAGGCGATGTTGTACACGTACAGGTCGAGCACTTCGATCGTGTCCTTGTTGATGGCGTTCTGGAACGCGAAATATTGCTCCATTCCGTTGTTGACGAAGTTGCCGATGGACAGGAGCAGCAGCACGAAGAACGTCGGCATGATGCCCGGCACCGTGATGTGCCATATTTTGCGGAACCGGCTTGCGCCGTCCACCTCCGCCGCTTCGTACAGCTCCTGATCGATGCCCGTAATCGCCGCAAGGTACAGAATCGCGCCCCAGCCGAGGCTTTTCCACCAGTACCACGCGATCATCGTCAACCAGACGTTATGATTGTTCGCGAGGAAGTTGATTCCTTCGTCGATGAAGCCGAGCTTGATCAGCAGCGTGTTGACGAGTCCGTTGTCGACCGAGAACAGCGTGAACGCGATCGAATACACGAGAATCCAACTGATGAAATTGGGGATCGTGGTCAAGGTCTGGACGATGCGCCGATACCAGCCGGTCTTGATCTCCGTCAGCAGGATCGCGAAGGCGGCCGGAAGGAACGAGGTCACGATGCCGAGTCCGCTCATGGCGACCGTGTTCCTCATGACCCGCGTCACCTCGGCGGTCTGCGTCGGATTCTCCGCGATCGTGCGGAACCACTTGAATCCGACGAACGGCGTCTTCTCAAGCGGGATGCCGGGAATGTAGTCGTAGAAGGCGTAGATCCATCCGTAAATCGGCAGATAGTAGAAAATGAAGGTGATGACGAGAAACGGCAGAGCCATCAGGAAGAGCTTGTACTTGTTCGGGAGTCCCCGGCCCGGCTTTCCTGGGGCCGATCCGAGCTTGACGAGCGGGCGAGCCGGCACGGACATGTTCGCGATTCCCCTTTATGCTTCGTGTGTTCAGGGCGGGCGCTCGGCCGCCGATGGATGCGATTTCATTCTACGGCAAGGGGAGAGCAGGCCGGGAGGGAAGATCGGCATTGGCTCCGAGACAGGCGTCCGGCGTTATCGAACCGTTTTCTCCGGCGAGTGAACGGATTTCCCCCGTTGTGTCTTCCCAGGCTCTGGACTAAGATGAATCTGCTGTCCCATCGGTCCGACAACGGGATGCGATTGACGGTTCATCGCCATTCAAATGGAGGTCAACCATGTGGAGACCCAACACAATTCCCGCAATACGGCGGTCATCCCGGTTCCCAAGCTCGAGGAAGATGGCTACGACTGGTGGGAGAGGCACCGGCAGGTGCTGGAATGTCAGGCGCGGATCGACCCGGAGGTGGTCCTGATCGGCGATTCCATCACCCACTTCTGGGGAGGCGAACCGAAGTCGCCGGGAGTGGACGGATCGGGGGCGTCCTGGGATTCCGTCTTCGGGCAATACCGCGTGCTCAACCTCGGCTTCGGATGGGACCGGACGCAGAACGTGCTCTGGCGGCTGGATCACGGCGAACTCAGCGGGTTGTCGCCGCGTACGGTCGTCATTCTGATCGGCACGAACAATACCAGCGAGACCCCGAACGCGAGGGCGAACACGCCGTATGAGATCGCCGAAGGCTTGAAGGCGATCTGCGACCGGGTCGGCGCGTTGGTGCCGGAGGCGAGAATCGTTATCATGGCGGTCTTCCCCCGCGAGCCATTCCCGGATCATCCGAGGCGCGGCGTGATTGCGGAGATCAATGCGAGGTACATGAAGCTGGCTGCGGAGCGGGGCTATGATTACGTGGATATCGGACCGTTGCTGATGGAACCGGACGGGTCCCTGTCCGCGGAGACGGCGCCCGACTTCTGCCACCTGTCGGAACGCGGCTACCGGATCTGGGCGGATGCGCTTCGCCCGTATCTTCCGCCGCGATGAAGTTCGGAGACAATAAGCAAGCCCGCGAACCGGTTGCAGCGCCGGATCGCGGGCTTGTCTTCGCGCTTGTCTACCCCTTCACCCCCGTGAAATTGATGCCTCTCTCCACGAACCGCTGCGTGGAGACGAACAGGAGAAGCAGCGGAATCATCGAGATGACGCCGCTGGCGCTGACCCAGTTCGGACGCACGGAGGAATTGCGGGCGCTCGTCTCCTGCAGGTCGTTCATGGCGACGGTGAACGTCCAGTGCGCGGGCGATTTGGCGACGATATAGGGCCACATGAAGTCGTTCCATACGGGGATGAACGTCATCACCGCCACGATGACGAACACGGGAATGGACATGGGCACGACCACATGCAGGAATGTCTTGAACTCGGACGCCCCGTCGATTCTCGCGGCCTGGAGCAGTTCCTTGGGCAGCTGGTCGAAGAAGCCTTTGAACAAGTAGATGACGAATCCCCAGGCGAAATGCGGCAGCATCAGCGCCCAGAGCGAATCGCCGAGCCCCAGCTTCTGAATCAGGACGTACTGGGGAATCAGGATGGAGATGCCCGGAATCATGATGGTCGCCAGAAAGAACATCAGCAGCCCGAACCTCAGCCGATGGCTGCGGATCAATTGGGATAACGCGTAACTGCCGAGCCCCGCGAAGATCAGCTGCCAGAAGATGACCGAGAACGTGACGATCGCGCTGTTGATGAAGTACCGGTAGAACCCGAGCTCGCCCGCCTGGCCGAATGCCAGATGCTGCAAGCTGACATAGCTGTCGAACAGCCGCAGCGGGTTGCGCGAATGCCCCACCGAGACGACTTGCCCTTCGAGTACGTTATGTTCCTGGAAGAATTGGACGTATCGCCTGGCGAGCTCATGATCGGAGAAGGAGCGGCTGGCGCCGTCCGCCGCCTTGCCTTCCGGTCCGTACCAGTGAAAATCGCTCAGCCGCCGCTCGTCGATCGTCCTGATCTTCAAGCTCATGACGGTATTGTTGACGACGCGGGTCGGCACGATCGACGTCTGGCCGACGAAGAATTGGCCCGAATTCGCCTTCGCCCTGAACAGCAGCCTCCCGTCCTTCACGCCGTTCACGACGATCTCCCCGAGATTGCTCCGGGACATCGTCGCCCAGGGGAACCAGATCGCCTCCATCGCGTCCTTCTTGTAGAACGCCGGGTCCTCGCTCAAGACGCCCGTATAATCCACCGTCACGGTTAGCGAATGGGGAATTTTCGGGACGAATTGGGGCTTCGAAGACTCAATCGACGGATTGTCCATGACGGAGGTCAGCAGCAGCCACACCAGGGGGAGGATGCCGCACGCCAGGAAGAAGACCGTCACGGCGTAGGAGAACGCCTTCAGCCCCCTCTCGCCCTTCTCGACAATGCGATTCGGCTTCCTCAAGGTCAGCTCTCCTCCTTCTGCAGCTTGAATTGAATGACGGTCAGGATGGCGATGACGATAAACATGAACAGGGACAGCGCGGCCGACATGCCGTAATTCGACTGGGTGAACGCCGATCGCTGAATGAGCAGGGAGACGACGAGCGACGCGTCGGCCGGGCCGCCCTGCGTCATGACGAAGATGTTGTCGAACGTGAGCAGCGCGCCGGACATGAACGTGACGAATTGAATCAGAATCACGAAGCGGATATTGGGCAGCACCATATGGATAAGTCTCCGCCAAGGACCGCAGCCGTCGATCTTGGCGGATTCGAAGATTTCCGCAGAGATGGACTTGATGGCGGCGTAATACAGCAGTACGCCGACGCCGCCGCTGGCGAAGAAGCCCGGCAAGACGATGGCGAACTTGGTCATGGCCGGATCGTTCAGCCAGCCGTAAGGCCCCAGGCCGATCTTGCCGAGCAAATAATTGAACAGTCCGCGGTCCGGGTTGTACATCCATTTCCACAAGAGCGCGCCGGCCACCGCCGGCAGGATGGACGGAATCTGATACAGCACCCGATAGACGGCGTTCGCCCGTCCGATCTCGCTCAGGAACAGCGCTTGCGCGATCGGCACCCAGAACGTGACCGCGACGGACAACAGGAAGATCACGAACGTGTTCTTCAGCGCGAGCCAGAACGTGGACGTCTTCAGGAACAGGAAATAGTTCTCCAGCCCGACGAACTCGCCCGGGGGACGGACGATATCGTAATTGTGCAGGCTGATGTAGACCGCCGAGCAGATCAAATAGTATTTGAACACGATGAATACGACAATCGACGGCAACAGAAACAGGACGGGCGTCCAACGGATGCGGAACCGGCCCCGCTCCGGCCCGGCCGCGACATGCGATCGGCTGCTCTCCGGCGCCAAATGCTTCACCACCTGTTGAGACGGAGATCGGGATTTCCATGACGGAAATCCCGACGTCCGGACGGATTTCGATTATGAATTCGTTCCGCTGAGAATGTCCTTGTTGAACTTGTCGACGACTTCCTTCTGGGCGAGCTCTTGCGCCTTCTGCAACTCCGTGAGCGGATCGGCGTTCTTGTCGAGCAGCACCTTCTGGATCGGCTTCACGACGTACGGGCTCAGGCTCGACTTGAGGTAATATTCGAGCTTCTGGTCTTTCGCGGCTGCCTGAATCGCGGCGACGAAATCCGCCGGCATGCCTTCCACGTACCGGGTCATGTCCACGTCCTTCAGCACGGTCAGCGGGTTGACGCCCAGGCCGTTATCCTTGCTGAATTGAAGCTTCTTCTCCATCATTTCTTTGGACATGTGGAACATGATGTACTCGAATGCCGCCTGACGCTTCTCCGGCGAAGCCGTCGGGCTGATCGCCCACATGTTGCCGCCGACCTGGGAAGGACCGACGCCCGCAGGGCCTTTCGGATACGGCGCGAAACCGATGTCGCTTGGGTCCATGCCTTGGCTGACGAATCCGGCGAAGTTGTCGGACGCGCCCAGAATCATGGCCGTCTTGCCGGTGTAGAAGTCTTTGCTGTTGTCCTCATACGCTTGCAGAACGTTGTTTTGCACGACTTTGTGGGTCCATTTCAAGTCCTTGTAGAACTGCAGCGCTTTGACGGCGGCGTCGGACGTGAACGTCAGCTTCACGGTGCCGTCCGGCTGCTGCTCGGTCAAGTCGCCGCCGGCTTGCCAGACGTAATACTCGAAATGCCAGTCCGCCCAGTCCATGCCGAGAATGTCGTAACCGATCGTGCCCGGATTGGCCGCCATGACCTTCTTGGCCGTCTCGGCGAACTCTTCCCAGGTAGCCGGAGGGTTCGGGATGCCGGCGTTCTGGAACAGCTTCTTGTTGTAGTACAGGCCGGTGGTGTACATCTCGTTCGGCACGGCGTAAATTTTGCCGTCCTTGGTCGCCATGTTGAAGGCCCCTTCGATGAAGCGGTCTTTATCCGGCGAAGCGTTCACCAGATCCGTGATGTCGGCGACGATGCCGGTCTGGATGTACACCGGCATATCCGGGAACTGGGGCCGGAATACGTCCGGCTGTTCGCCGCTGGCGACCGCGGCCATGAACTTCTCTTTCGTCTGCGTGACGTCTTCGTGCGTGACCTTGATGTTCGGATGGGTTCTGTCGAATTCGGCCTGGATCTCTTCGACGATCGCCTTGTCCGGCGCGTCCGGCGCTGGCTTGTCCCACACCGTGATCTCGACGATCGGCGCTTCCGAGCCCGAAGCCGAAGGCGATGCGCCGCCGCTCTGGGACGAAGAAGCCTGACCGGACGACTCGCTGCTCCCGTCGTTCTTGCCGCCGCAAGCGGCCAGCGTGCCGACCGCCAGCGCAAGCGCCAGCAGCACAGCCCATTTCCTGGTGGATCCCCCGACACGTTTCATGGCTTAGCCTCCTGATGAATGAATGAATGATGAGACACTCTCATCTTATAGGGGGAGTCCTCTTGCTTGAATAGAAAGTATCAACCACTTGGATACGAAAATCTTAAGCCGTCGGCTCCGGGGGCGGAGCGACGGATTCGGGAGAACCCGCGGCTTGCGCGCGATACTGGTTCGGGGTGAGCCCCGTCGCCTTGCGGAACACGCTGCTGAAATACGCCGCGTCGGGGATGCCGACCAGACCCGCGATTTCCTGGATCATCAGCTCCGTCTCCCGGAGCAGCCGGGACGCTTTGCGAATCCGTTCACCCGTGACGTAGCCGATGAAGCTCTCCTTGTATTTCTCCTTGAACCGCCGGGAGAAGTAGTTGGGGTGCAGGAAGAAGCGCTCTGCGATCCACTTCAGGCTGAGCGGCTCATGCAGGTTGGCGTCGATGTATCGCTTCACTTCTTCCATCACGTCATAGGAATCGGAATGCCGAAGCCGGTTCAAATGCTCGATGATGGCGTCGGTCGTCTCGCCCAGCCGATCCTCGATCTCCGTCCAGTGATCCGTCC
>Ga0310834_101338_pt1 | contig 15333 bp, 18 predicted proteins | sample SM_ome_2_FD_201314 | JGI IMG/M metagenome (GOLD analysis project Ga0310834, IMG submission 201314) | Sorghum-adapted microbial communities enriched on stacked mutant (SM) sorghum from Joint BioEnergy Institute, Emeryville, California... ... | reverse complement strand
AGCGCAGACCTCGCCGAGCCGGAGCGGTGGTCGCCGGGGGAGCGGACCGACCGGTCTGGGTCGGGCGACTCTCGGGCCGGCGTGGACGACCGGCGGGCAGCGGTGCCCGCGACGCGGACGCCTGACGGAGGAGTGGCCGCCGACCCGACGGACGAGGTGGCGTCCGGCGGGGGGTGACCCCGGGGCCGCCCCCTCGGGGTGGCCGACGGTCGCCGGCGTGGGCGGCCGGCAGGTGCGGCGGCAGTGGCGGGTAGACGACCGCGTGGAGCGGCACGGCAGAGGGGAGCGGCAGCGGTGACGCTGACCATCGGAGTCGACGTCGGGGGTACGAAGGTGGCTGCCGGCGTCGTCGACGAGGCGGGCGAGGTCCGGGTGCGCGTGCGCCGCGACACCCCCGCCGACGACGTCGCCAAGACCCGGGACGTCATCGTCGAGGTGGTCTCCGAGCTGGCGGCCGAGTACGAGGTGGCCGCGGTCGGGATCGGAGCGGCCGGATGGATCGACGCCAACCGCTCCACGGTGCTCTTCGCGCCCAACATCGCGTGGCGCGACGAGCCGCTGCGCGACTACGTGAGCAGGGCCGTCGGGCTGCCGGTGATCGTCGAGAACGACGCCAACGTGGCGGCGTGGGCCGAGTTCCGCTTCGGTGCCGCCCGGGACGCGGAGAACTCGATGGTGCTCGTCACCATCGGCACCGGGGTCGGCGGTGGCATCGTCCTCGGCGGCGAACTGCTCCGCGGCGCACACGGCATCGCGGCGGAACTCGGGCACATGCTGTCGGTGCCGGGCGGGCACCTGTGCGGCTGCGGCCGGCTCGGCTGCATCGAGCAGTACGCCAGCGGCAACGCCCTGGTCCGGTTCGCCCGCGCGGGTGCCCGGCAGGAGCCGGACCGCGCCACCATCCTGCTCGAGCTGGCCGACGGGGACGTCGAGTCGGTCACCGGACCGATGGTGACCGCGGCGGCCCGGTCCGGGGACCCCGTATCCCGGGCGGCCTTCGCCCAGATCGGCCGGTGGCTCGGGATCGGGTTGGCCGACATGGCGCAGATCCTCGACCCGGAGGTCCTGGTCGTCGGGGGTGGCGTGGTCGAGGCGGGGGAGCTGCTGATGGGTCCGACCCGGCACGCCTTCGCCGAGGCACTCGCGGCCCGCGCGGCGATCCCGGTGGCGGAGATCCGCCCTGCCGAGCTCGGGAACACCGCCGGGCTGGTCGGCGCCGCCGATCTCGCCCGGCGGCGGTAGGCCCGGTGGGCCGGGGGAGTCGCCGATGACGGGTCCGGTCGCCGACGGCGACGGCGTACGCCTGCGGGTGGTGTCGTACAACGTGCACGGTCAGCGGGACGACGTCGCCGCGCTGGCCGAGGCGATCCGTGGGGTCGCGCCCGACGTGGTGATCGTTCAGGAGGGACCTCGGCGGTTCCGCTGGCGGCACAGGTGCGCCGCGCTGGCCCACCGGCTCGGGCTGGTGGTCGCCGCCGGTGGCCTGCCCGCGCTGGGCAACCTGCTGCTGACGAGCCTCCGGGTCCGGGTGTACCGCACCTGGTGCCGGCAGTATCCGTTGACTCCCGGGCGGCACCTGCGCGGCGCGGCCTTCGCCGAGTGTGCCGTCGGGCGGCGCCGGTTCACCCTGGCCGGTTCGCACCTCTCCACCGACCCGGCCGAGCGCCCCGGCCAGGCCGTCCTGTTCAAGCAGGAGCTGGCCAGCGCGCCCGAGCCGGTGGTGGTGGGGGCGGACCTGAACGAGGGCTCCGGCGGCGCCGCCTGGCGTACGGTCGCGGACGGCCTGACCGACGCCGCGGTGGCGGCCGGCGGCGCGGAGCGGCCCACCTTCTCCTGCGCCAACCCGCGCAACCGGATCGACGCGATCTTCGTGGACCCCCGGATCAGCGTGCTCCGCTACGAGGTGGTGGACACCGAGCAGACGCGTCGGGCCAGCGACCACTTCCCGATCATGGCCGACCTGCGCCTCTAACCCGGGCCTGCGTTCCGAGTCCCGGGGCGTCCCGAGCAGGGGAATCTATCGCCGCTGCCGGGCGAGCCACTCGTCGAAGGTGGTCGGTGCGATCCGGGCGTCCTTGCCGGGCAGCAGGGCGTTGCCAGCCATCTCCGGACCGAACACCGTCGACCAGGTCGGTACGAGCTTCACCTCCCGGCCGCGGGCCTGGTGGGTACGCCGGGCCATGTCCACCAGGTCCTGCGGTTCGGGACCGGCGATGTCGACGTAACGGCCCTGCGGCTGGCCAACCGCGATCTCGGCGAGGATGGCGGCCACGTCCTCGGGCGCGATGGGCTGCACGAGCAGCGGGGCGATGGTGGCGACGCCGTCCTGCTCGGTCCAGCCCGCCACCATCTCGGCGAAGTCGTGGAACTGGGTGGCCGGCACGATGGTCCACGGCACCGGCCCGGCGGCCACCAGGCGCTCCTGCTCCCGCTTGCCGACGTAGTGCGCGTTGCCCTCGACCCGGTCGACGCCGGCGATGGAGAGCAGGACGTGGTGGCGGACACCGGCCCGCTGCTCGGCGGCGAGCAGGTTGCGGGTCGTGGTGCCGAAGAACGCCACCGTCTCGGCCGGGTCGGACGCGGTGCAGTTGGTGACGTCGATGACCGCTTCGACCCCGGCCAGCGCGGCGTCGAGCCCCGTCCCGGTCAACAGGTCGATCGCGAGAGAACGGCTGATTCGCACCACGTCGTGGCCCCCGGCTTCGAGGGCGGCGACGGTCAGGGTGCCGATGTTTCCGGTCGCGCCAGCAACAGCGACGCGCATGACGATCTCCTTCACGGCTGACTCTCACCAGTCGGCGGCACCGTATCGCGGATAATATGGGTCCGCAATATCTACGATAGACTGACGATCGTGAAACTGCCTGTCAGCACGGAATGGGTGTTGCACTGCGCGACGACGCTGGCCCAGCTCGAACCGGGGGCCACCGCGTCGGCGACGCAGCTCGCGCAGTACTACGACCTGCCGGCGCCCTACCTCGCCAAGCAGCTACAGGCGCTGGTCCGGGCCGGCGTCCTGACCGCCTCGACAGGGCCCCGAGGCGGGTTTCGGCTCGCTCGCCCGCCCGGCGAGATCACTCTGCTCCAGATCGTCGAAGCCGTCGACGGGTACTCCTCGCCGTACGAGTGTCGCGAGATCCGCCAACAGGGCGCCGGCGCGCTGCCGCCCGAGGAGTGCCAGCGCACCTGCATCCTCGCGGAGAAGATGGCCGAGGCGCACGAGGCCTGGCGGCGCAGCCTCGCCGCCGTCTCGCTCACCGACATCATCGCCGAGTTGCCCCCGTCCGCTCCCGCCCGGACCCGATCCCGCATGCAGAGCGTCGCCGGGACCGCGGCCCGGAGCGGGCGTACCTGACGTCGCGGCGCGATTCGGCGCGGGGCGCCGGACGGGCCGCGGCCGACCCGGTCAGCCGGCCGCCGGCGGTAGGGGTACCGAGAAGGCCGCCCGGGGCGGGGTGGTGGTCCGGCCGACCGGGGCGGCGTTGACCACCGCGACCGATCCGAGGAGGCTCAGGATCGTCGGTCGACCGGGCGGGTGACGGTGGGCAGGTCGACGGCGACCTCGTGATGGGTGACGCGGTCGTCCCACCGGCTCAGGACGCGGCGGGCCGCCTCCTCGACCACGGCCCGCTCGGGGTCGTCGCCGGCGAACGCCCGCACGTCGTCCATGCCGCCAAAGTACGTGATCGAGGTGAACATGACCTCGTCGCCGTCGTCGCGGCGGAGCAGGTGGGCGCCGCGGAAGCCCGGAACCTGGTGGAGGTGCTCGGCCACCTCGGTCTCGTAGTGTCGCTGGTAGTCGTCGGCGGTGGCCGCCGGGGCCCAGCCCCGCCACGTCCGCGCGATCATTCGATACCTCGCCCCTTTCGGTTTCCGTGGCTGTGTCTCCAGCCGCCTGAGGATGGCCGTCGATCCTATTCGACCCGTCCCGCCGGTGGAGGTGGCTCGTGGTGCCGGCGAGCCTGTCGCTCACCGTGGCCGTGACCGGGACCCCGTCCCCACATCCCACCGGCGGGGTCCGGCTGCCGCGGCGGGTCCGGTCAGCCGGCTCTGGCCAGCAGGAACGCCTGGCCGTCCCGCTCCTGGCCCTGGGCGCACCGCACCACGCGGCACACCTCGCTCAGGCCGGCGGCCGTGAGCCGACCGGCGACCTCCTCGGCGGAGTAGGCGTAGCGCTCAAGGCGAATGTCGTGGCCGAACCGGCGGTAGGCTGGAGCGACGTCGCGGACGCCGTCGCCGGCCTGGAACCCGACGAGCAGGTGACCGCCGGGGCGGAGCACCCGGGCGGCCTCCGCGAAGATGCGTGCCTGACCGGCGGGCGGCGTGTGGATGATCGAGTACCACAGCAGGACGCCGGCGAACTGGTTGTCCCGGTAGGGCAGCTCGGTCACCGAGCCCACGGTGAACACCAGGTCCGGATGGTCGCGCCGTGCCATGGCGATCATCCCCGGTGACAGGTCCACCCCGGTCACCCGACAGCCGCGTTCGGTGAGGTAGCGGCTCAGCCGACCCGCCCCGCACCCGGCGTCGAGGACCCGCGGGTCGCCGGCCGCCGTCACCGCCTCGGCGAAGGTGTCCACCATGGCCAGGTCGAGTCGAGCCTCCCCGCGGGTGTCCGGGAAGTAGGCCGCGTAGTCCTGCGCCACGGTGTCGTAGGCACGTCGTACGCCACGGAAGTCGAGCAGTTCTGTGGGGGAAGGAAGTCACGCGCCGCATCATCGCGCCTGCACGCCGAGCGGGCGCAGCCAGGCGAGTCTCGCGCCGGCTCAGGTGGGGAGTGCCAGGTAGCCACGGGAGAACGCGGCGGCCACGGCGGCGGCCCGGTCGTTGACGCCGAGCTTCGCGTACACGTGCAGCAGGTTCGTCTTGACCGTCGCCTCGCTGATGAACAACTGCCGGGCGGCCTCGCGGTTGGTCGCACCCTGGGCGACCAGTCGCAGGACCTCCAGCTCGCGCTGGGACAGGGGCTCCGACGCGGGTTGCCGGATCTGGCCCATCAGCCGGCTCGCGACGGTGGGGGAGAGGACCGCCTGTCCCCGCGCGGCGGCCTCGACCGCGCGGAACAGCTCCTCCCGAGGCGCGTCCTTGAGCAGGTAGCCGGTGGCGCCGGCCTCGATCGCGGGCAGGACGTCGCTGTCCGTGTCGTACGTGGTGAGCACCAGGACCCGGGCCGGCACCCCGCGGCTGGCCAGTTCCCTGATGGCGGTGACCCCGTCGGTCCTCGGCATCCGTAGGTCCATGAGGATGACGTCGGGCCGGAGTCGCTCCGCGGCGACGATGGCCTCCGCGCCGTCACCGGCCTCGCCGAGCACCGTGAAGCGCGGGTCGGCGCCGAACATGCCCCGCAACCCGTCCCGCACCACGGGGTGATCGTCGACGATCAACAGCGAGATCACTCCTTACCTCCCGGTGGGATGGCCGGTACGGTGGCCGAGATCGCCGTCCCCCCGCCCGGCTCGGACTCGATGTCCAACCGGCCGGTGAGGCGCTGCACCCGTTGCCGCATCCCGGCGAGCCCGAAGCCACCGTCCGGCGCGGAACCGTTGGCACGCCGTACGCCGGGCTCGAAGCCGACTCCGTCGTCGCGCACGTCGAGGGTCACCACGTCCTCCATGTACGACAGGGTCAGCCCGACCCGGCTGGCCCGCGCGTGCTTGGCCACGTTGGCGAGTGCCTCCTGCGCGATGCGCAGCAGCGTCACCTCGACGTCGGCGTGCATCGGTCGGGCGTTGCCGGTGGTGGTCAGCGTTACATCGATGTGGTTCACCTCCGCCCAGCGCCTGGCCACGTCGCTGATCGCGTCCGGAAGTCGGGCCTCGGCGAGGCTCTCCCGGACCAGCTGCATCGCGTTCGCCAGGTGCCGTCGTGATGTCGAGGGCTCGTCCAGCGTCTGCTCGGCGGCCTGGAGCTGGGTGAGGATGCCGGCGAGCCCCTGGGCGAGGGTGTCGTGGATCTCCCGGGCCATCCGCTGTCGCTCGTCGAGCATCCCGGCCTCGCGGGCCTGGACCAGCAGTTGGGCGTGCAGGCCGGCGTTCTCCTCCAGCGCGGCGGCCAGCTTGACGTTGGCGTCGTGCAGCTCGACGAGCGCCTGCTTCTGCCTGCGGTTGCGCTGGTCGGTCGTCTCGGCGAGGCGGAAGAACGTCCCGGCCAGCAGGACGCTGATCAGGCTGAGCGCGGTCCACTCCCACCACCCGCCGGCGGCGATCTGGGCCGCCCCGCCCAGGTACGCCACCGCCGAGATCGTCGCGGTGGTGGCAACGCCGGCGTAGCGCCAGTGTCCCAGCAGATACAGGAACGCCTGCGGGTATCCGATGAACGCGAAGATGCCATAGAAGGGCGCGACGGCCACCAGGCTGGCGGTCAGCGCCATCAGTCCGGTGTAGTACAGGCCCATCCGCGGACCGATGTGGTGCCAACGCGGGTTGAGCGTGTGGAACCAGAGCAACCAGAGCGTGATCGCGGTAGCGAGGCCGAGCGCGGCCGGTAGGTGTACCGGCATGCCCCACATCGGCTGGAGCAGGGTGCGCGATCGACAGCCGCTGCTGCTGCCCACCGGACAGCCGTCGGAACTGGGTGTCGAGCTTGTCGGCGAGGCGCAGGGCGTCGACCAGCTCCCGCCAGTCGGCCGGCTGTCGATAGAACGAGCTGTGCAGCCGCATCGCCTCGGCGACGGTGAGCTTGTCGGGCAGCTCGCTCTCCTGCAACCGCGCCGAGCACGTGCCGCAGCTCACCGGCTGGGTCGCGGTGTGGATCGATGCCGCAGACCCGGATGCTGCCCGCGTCCGGGGTGCGCAGCCCCTCGACACACTCGACGGTCGTGGTCTTGCCCGCCCCGTTGGGCCCCAGAATGCCGAAGATCTCGCCCTGTTCGACGGCGAAGCTGATTTCGTCCACCACGGTGCGGTCGCCGTAGCGCTTGACCAGGCCGGATAGTTCGATGATTGCCATATCCGGAAGCCTGCCGTCCGTGACCCGGAGTCGAATCGACCACGTGGCGACGGCCCGCGTCTGGCGCGGTGGGGTCGCCGATCAACCGATCGGTGGATAAGGCGACCTCGGCCCGAGGCCCGGCGTCGTGGCGCGGCCGGCGCACGGCAAGGCCGAGGAGACGATCCGGTGCGGCCACTGCGGCGAGACGGTTCGGTTCACCGTGCTCTGCGCCAGCCGGACCCGCCGGTGGCGGGCCTGGCTGTTCTGGGTCGGGGTTGCGCTGCTGGTCGCCGCCGTCGCACTCGGCTATGTCAGCTATCAGCAGGTCGGACATGCGGAGAGTCCGCTCTGGCCGCTGGTGTCGGCGGTCGTCGATGCGCTGCTCTGCTGCATGGGGATCGCCGGCGTGACAGCCGGCCTGGTCTTCCCCGGAATCCGATCCCCGAATCTCTGGACCGGCCAGCCGGCGCAGCCCGGGACCCACCTCGGGACGTACGACGCGCATCCCGGGCGGAGACGCCGCCGGCGCCAGCGGGTGGTGTCGCTCCACGAGCATCCGGCCGAGCCGCCAACCAGCGACGACTCGACCGCCACCCTCCGCTGAGGGGGCGAGCCCAGCCGAGGAGCCGGATCAGGCCGCTGGGGGCGGGGTCGTCGCTGAGCCGTATCTCGGCCGCTCATTGACGAATGATGCCGTTGTCCATGTCGTGGTGGCTCCACCACGTCGTTCCATGCCTGCGAAGTACGCCTGCGACGCGTGTCAGCAACAGCCAGTTGCTGTTGAGGACGAGCGCCGCGTCTTCCGGTCGTTCCGCCAGCACCCGGGCCACGGCTGCCAACATGTTCGGCTTCCCCTTTTCGGTTAGCGCCTCCTTATTCATGTGAAAGTTGATGTCGACGTAGGTTTCCGGCTCCCAGATTCACGGAGAGCCGCTGTCGTCCTCGGCTTCGTGGTAGCCGTTGCTGCCAGAGGTGATGTCGACGATGTACCCGTACTCTTCGTAGAGCGGGGCGCTGAGCATCGGTTTGCCGGATCTGGTCGTGGTCCGCCTGGCGCCTGGAGCGACCAGCTCCGCCACCTGCTCCAGGGGGATCTCACCCGCCAGGGTCAACCGGTAATCTATGGACATCGTCGTAGCCTCTCTTCGGTCCGGTTAAACGATTTGTACTATCGTGCGGCCGCGTCTGACCGCCACCAGCTCCCGCAATCCCTCGATCGGCCAATCGGCGAACTACTTCGGCAGGGTGTCGACCTTCTCCATGGCCGTAGCGTGCCACGTGAATTCACTTAATTGAAGACGGTGAAGATCGTGCTGGCCAGCCTGCTGCGACGATCGTCGACCGTCTGTCGTCAATCAGTGGCTTCGCCGAAAACGTGATCAGCGCATTGACGGCGGGGTGGTCCCGGCGGTGGAGTCACGATGGCCGGGCGGCATCGCGGTACGCGGCCAGTGCGTCGAGGATCAGATCGAGGCCGAACTCGAACTGCCCGCCGAAGTGGTAACCGGGTTGCTGGATGTGTTGGGTGGCGAGTTCGACCAGGTGCGGGTACTGGCCCGCCGCGAAGGCATCCACGATCGAACCCGCGACCGAGGCGGCGGAGTCTCCGCTGTCGAACGGCAGTGATGCCTCCTGTAGCACGAAGCCGTAGACGTACGCGTCGATGATCGCGTACGCGCGGGCCGTCATCGGGAGCGAGAAGCCGCCGGCGCGCAGCACGCCCAGCACGGCATCGTGATGGCGCAGGGTGGCCGGCCCGGGGCTGGTCCGGGTCTCGACCAGGGCCAGTGCCCAGGGGTGCCGCGCGAGGACCGTACGGGCCGAGAGGCATCGTCGGCGCAGCTCGGCGCGCCAGTCGTTGCCCACCTGTGGCAGTTCGATCTCCGCGAAGACCCGGTCGACGAGGGCGTCGAGGAGTTCCTCCTTGTTGCGGATGTAGTGGTAGAGCGACATCGGCTTGGCGTTGAGCGCGGCGGCCAGTGACCGCATGGTCAACGCCGCCAGGCCGTGCGCGTCGGCGATGGCGACCGCCGCGCTCAGGACTCGCTCGCGACTCAGCTGTCGGGCTGGCTCGCTCACCGTCTGGTTCCCCATCTCCTCGCCATTCCGTTGACCGACGTCGTTGCCGAGCGTACCGTACTTAGTACGACGTACTAAGTACGAAACCCTGGGAGGCGACGATGTTTCTGCACTCGGCCGGCCGATGTGTCGGTGCGTTCTTCCTGCTGGCGATCGTCGCCTACGGCATCGGCAGCTCCCTGCCCGGACAGCTTGCCGGGACGGCGCTCGTCGCACTCAACTCCGTCCTGGTGGCGGCCATCGGCGCGCTGGTCTTTCTGGCGCTGCGGCGGAGTCATCCGGGGGTCGCCTGGACGTACCTTGTGGCCCGCGGCGCGGAGGCGTTGTTGCTCACCGTCGGGATCGTCCTGCTGGACCGGGTCGGGGTCGAGGCCGCCGACCTCGCGTACCAGATGGCCATGCTGTCGCTCGGCCTGGGCAGTCTGCCCCTCTGCCTGGCGGTCAGCCGGCTGCACTGGCTGCCGCGCTGGCTGGCGATCTGGGGATTCGCGGGATACGCGCTGCTGGCGGCGGGTTCGGCCGCCGAACTGCTGGGCGCCGGGGTCGGGCTCGTCCTGTCGATTCCGGGAGGACTGTTCGAGGTTGTCCTCGGCCTGCTGTTGCTCGTTCGCGGCGTCGCACCGGCCACCGGCGCGCGGCCGACCATCGCCGTGCGGCCGGACACCGCGCCCGATGCGGCGCTGCGCTGAGGAGATCAGCGCCCCGGTACGCGTCCAGTCCTCGGACGGGCCCCTACCGCACCGCGTTCAGCGGCTGAAGGGGCCCGTTCCCGCATCGGCGGGGTGACCGATCGCCCTACTCGTAGCCGGCCTCCGCGCAGACGTCCATCGCCTGTCGGTGGGCGGCGAGCTTTTCCCGCAGGGCCCTCGTGAGGGCGAGGGTGTCGTCCACGTCATCGGTGCCCGCCCGCCTCTTGGCGTCGACCTCCTCCTGTACGTCCGCGTAGTGGTCCCAGGCGGCCGCTTCGTCGAGGATCGCCGACCTGATCTCGGGGCGGTTGGCCTTCGCGGCGGCCTCCCGGAAGTGCTCCGCCCACCTGCGATTCAGTTCAGGGCTGGTGGCCTCGCCGGTCGTGTCGGCCGGCGCCCCGCGGATCGCCTCCTCGCACCCGGCGGTCGGGTCGGCCGAGGCGAGGCCAGAGCTCGAATCATCGCGAAGAAGCAGATAGGCGCCCGCACCCAGGCAGGAGCAGGACAGGCACAGAACGACAACGCCGGCAATCACCAGATAGTACCACTTCATGGACCAGCGCCGGCCGGTTGGTGACGACGACGGACCCGGCGGCGCAGGACCTGCCCACGCGGATCCTGACGGCGTCAGACCCGGCGGCGCGGATCCTGGCGGCGTGGGATCCGGCGACGACGCGGGACCGGGTGGCGTGGGATCTGGCGACGGCGTGGGGTCTGGCGGCGGTGAGGAGTCCACGCGTTCCCTTTCGGACGGTGAGCGGGCGACGGGGCAGAGTGTTGGTCGCGCCCGTCAGGGCCGGGCGAGGTTGGTGATGAAGGTTCGCCAGGCGGTTGGGGTGAAGGTCAGGGTGGGGCCGGTTGGGTTTTTGCTGTCGCGTACGCCGATCACGCCCGGCAGGTTGTCGGCGACCTCGACGCAGTTGCCGCCGGTGCTGTTGCTGCGGCTGCTTGTGCGCCAGCGCGCGCCGGTCAGCTCCATGTTTGCGCCACCTCCGTGATCAGCTCGATCGACTGCTGGTGGGGCAGTGCCTCACCCCGGATCGAGTCCGAGGCGTCGAGCATATGCCGCGTCTGCTCAAGATGGTCGATGGCAGAGCTTGCCGTTCACGATGCGGCCGATCGTGCCGCCCACACGTAGTTCCGAGGAGCCGACACGACGATGAGGATCGGTGGCGACGCGGCGGCCCCGCGTCCCGGCGTACGTGCGGGAGGCGGGGCCGCGTCGCGTGTGCGGGTTGGGTCGCTGGGGTCAGGGCCGGCGGGCGAGGTTGGTGACGAAGGTTCGCCAGGCGGTTGGGGTGAAGGTCAGGGTGGGGCCGCTTGGGTCTTTGCTGTCGCGTACGCCGATCACGCCTGGCAGGTTGTCGGCGACCTCGACGCAGTCGCCGCCCGTGCTGTTGCTGCGGCTGCTCTTGCGCCAGCGCGCGCCGGTCAGCTCCATGTTTGCGCCACCTCCGCGATCAGCTCGATCGACCGTTGGTGAGGCAGTGCCTCGCCCCGGATCGAGTCCCAGACATCGAGCATATGCCGGACCTGCTCCGGATGATCGATGACTTTGCCATGAATGTGCCCCTCCAGATAGGCGACCGGCTCGCCGAGCGGGGGAGTGGCTATGACGAGCGGGCCGTCCAGGCCGGCGTAGGCACCGGCCGATGCCGGCACGACGTGGATCCGTACCCGGGGCAGCGTGTTGCCGACCTTGACCAGATGCAGGAGCTGGTCGCGCATCACCGCCGGTCCGCCGATCGGGCGGCGCAGCGCGGTCTCGTCCAACACGGCGGTGAGCAGCGGGGGAGTGGCGCGGCTCAGGATCTCCTGCCGGTGCAGCCGGGTTGCCACCTGCTCCTCGGTCTCCTCGGAAGTGAGCAGCCCGCTGCTGGATAGAACGGCGCGGGCGTAGGGCTCGGTCTGGAGCAGCCCGGGAATGAACGTGGGTTGAAAGCAGCGTAGAGCCTTGGCCTCCTGCTCGATGCCGGCGAACTCCTGGAAGTAACCGACCACGCTCTCCTGGCCGATCCGCCGTTGGATGCGTTCCAGTAGTCCGCCGGTGCCGAGAATGGCGTCGCAGCGGCGAGCGAGATCAAGACTGGGGCGGCGCTCGCACGTTTCCACTTTGGCGATCATCGCCGCCGAATAGTTGCACGACCCGGCGAGATCAGCCTGGGACATCTCGGCCCTGGCGCGGGCGAGGCGTAACTCCTCGGCGAAGTGTTCGAGCATGGGCGGACGTTCCACGGACAACCTCCGGACGGTTTCGGTGTCGATGTCGGACAGGGCTCCCACCGGCGCGACGAGCTGACATACGCGCTGGTCGTACCCGGGTTGGCCCTCCCGAGGTTAGTCGCGTCCATAGCAGACTGTCATTAGCGGAACCGTTCGGCGCGGCGGCAAACGCCCGGGCGGAACCGCGCGGGGAACCGCCCGATCTGACTTCCCCCCGGGGCGGTTCCCCGCATCGAATAGCTGTCATCAATCGTCTCTCGCGCGCCGCAAACTCGTCGACATCGCGGCCGGTGCGAGCGTACCGGAAAAAAAATCACGATCAATTGCATGATCAAGAAAGGTGTGACCCCGACATGGAATGGACACGGCGCCGATCGCGACCGATCCGCTTCGCGCCCCGGCACCGCCGGGACTGGCGTCGACTCTGGCGGTACTGCCGGTGCGGGCTGCGCTGGCCCTGCCCCGACCGGTTCGCCTCCGACCTGGCGTCGGCGTACGTACCGCCGGCCCCGGCCGCCGTACCGGCCGGGCCGCGACCGTCGCCTCCGGCGGGCGAAACGATGCCGCGTGCGGGGAGCACGACCGGCGCCGAACGGTCGCCGCGACGGCCCCAGCCGGCCGGCGCCCCGCTGCGTAACCAGTCCGCAGGGTGGAATGCACCCACCGGATCCCACCTGGTCGGCCGGGCCGGGCGGCTCACCCCGGCCCAGGCCCAGCGGGCCGGGCTCGGCGTCCGATGACCCAGCCCGCGGACGACCGCCCCACCGAGCCGGTGACCGGTGCGGCCACCCCGGCACTCCGGTCACCCACCTCGGGCATCGAGCCGCACACCCCACGCCGGCCGCTCTGGATCTGTCGTACCTGTTTCGTCGACTGGCCCTGCCTGGCGGCACGCTCGCTGCTCGCCGTCGACTACGTGACCGACCCGGCCGGGCTGGCGGTCTATCTCGCCACCCAGCTCCAACAGGCGTATGTCGATCTGGCCGCCCTCAACCCGGATCCCGGCCCGGACCCGGCGGCGCTCCAGGCGCGCTTCCTGGCCTGGGCACGTCCCCGGATCGCCGTCACCCGCGCCCGCCTCGACGGCCAGGCGGAACCACCCGAGTGAGCCAGCCGGGGCGGCTCGCGGAAGTTCGTGCTGGTGCTACACCCTGGCTCGGCGGAGACGTTCGGCTGCCTGCACCCGCAGCGCGTCGGCGCCCGCCGAGCCGCCACCGCACAGTGCCATCTCCCGAGCGTTGTACGCGCAGCCAGCACCGGCGGCCGTACACCGGGCAGTCAGCCGGCACCGGCGAGACGCAGCCGGGCCAGCGCGTCGGCGACCTCCCGGGCGTCCGGGTGATCCGGCCCGTAGAGCAGGCAGAGATCCTCGTGCAGCGGCCGGAGTTCGGCGTACGCCTCGGCAGCGCGACCCTCGGTGAGCAGCAGCCAGCCGATGTCGCGGCGCAGTTCGAGCACCGTGTCGGAGGCGTCCCCGTCGACCGCGCGTACCTGGGTGAGAACCTGCCGGAACTGCCGCAGCGCCTCGGTAGCCTGGCCGAGTTCGGCTCGGCAGTGCGCGGCCTGCCGCAGACACTTCAGCGCCTCGTCGCTGGCTGGGCCGGCGGTCCGGGCGTACGCCTCGGCGAGCGCGTCGAACTCCGGCAGGGCACGCCGGAAGTCACCGCCGATGACCAGGAAGGCCGCCCGGCGGGAGCGCAGCCGCAGCACTCGGGGGTTCTCCGCGCCCAGCGTGGCGGCGGCGGGGGAGATCACCTGCTGGAGCACGTCCGCGGCCTGGCTGAACCGTTCGTCCTCGGCCAGTACGTCGGCCTGGGCCACCGCCTCCCGGATCGCGTCCCGCAGCCCCGTGTCGAGGGCCGCGGCGGCGGGTACGGGCGGCGGGTCGCCGGCCGGGGCGGACACCGCTGGTGCGATCTCGGTGCGCGGACGCGGCGAGTTGGGTCGGCGGTAGAGCAGGGTCGGGTCGGGCAGCCCGGCCAGGCCGCGTTCGGACGGCGAACCGCCTCCGGGGGTCGGCGATGCCGAGCCGGGGAGCGGGAGGAACGGCAACAGCCGCTCATAGACGGCGTAGGCATCGGCGGGCCGCTGCTCCGGAGCCTTCGCCAGCAGCTCCAGGATCAGCCGTTCCAGCGACTCCGGTACGTCCGGCCGCAGCTCGCGGACCGGTCGCGGCGGCTCCTCGACGTGCTGCCGCATCCGCTGGAAGTCGTTGGTGCCGTCGAACACGGTCCGGCCGGTCAGCATCTCGTGCAGCACGCAGCCGAGTGCGTAGAGGTCGCTGTGCGGGGTGATCCGCCCACTCTGAACCTGCTCCGGTGACATGTAGTGGGTGGTGCCGATCGGATTGCCGGTCGCGGTCAGCCGGGTCACGTCGGTGCGGAGGATGGCGGCGATGCCGAAGTCCAGCAGCTTCACCGCACCGGTAGCGGTGACCAGCACGTTGTTTGGCTTGAGGTCGCGATGCACCACCGGGATCGCGTGGGCGTGCGACAGCACCGTGCAGATCTGCGCGGCGATGGCGGCGGCCCAGGAGACCGGCATCGGCCGGGCCGGGTCGATGAACGCGTGCAGCGGGACGCCGCGGACGTACTCCATCACCAGATAGACCCGGTCGTATGAGCGGTCGAGCACCGCGTCGTACACCTGGGGCACGCCGTGGTGCTGGATGCGCGCGGTGATCCGGGCCTCCCGGGTGAACCGCTTGGCGAACTCCTCGGCCTGTTCGGCGGTGGCGATCACGTCGGGGCGGATGAGCTTGACCGCCACCTCCCGGTCGAGCACCCGGTCGTAGCCGCGCCACACCTGTCCCATCCCGCCAGACCGAATCTCCTCGACCAGCTCGTACCGGTCGGCGATCGACTCCGTCCGCACCGCTGTCGCCTCCCTCTCGGATCACCGCCCCGCGGGTCAGGGTCAGGTCAGGCCGCGTCGTCGTCCAGCACGCCCTCCTGCTCACGGATCAGCCGCCACGCGGCGCGCCGGGCGCTGCGGTTGAGGGTGCTGCGGAAGTCCGGGTCCGGACCGAAGTAGCGACGTCCGAGTTCGGCGATCGTGTCGAAGTGGTCCATCATCTTCTCCTCGAAGACCGGGATGAAGACGTGGCCGAAGTTCTCCTCGTCGTCGTTGGCGACCGCGGCCTGGCGTACCTTCGGCACCGCCATGGCCTCGTGCAACGGCTTCACCATGTCCTGGTCGGTGAAGTTGGTCCCGTACTTCGCGTTGAACCGCTCGATCAGCTCGGAGAGCAGGGACTTTTCCGGTTCCTTCGCCCTGCCGGAGCCGTCACCGAAGCCCTTCATCTCGGCCGGTCCCTCCGGCTTGAGGCTGACGTCGTGTTCGCCGGTCTTCTCCACCCGCAGGTGGGTCAGATCGACCTCGCCGATGTCGACCCCACCGTCGTTGCGCCTGG
>Ga0310834_101337_pt1 | contig 15338 bp, 15 predicted proteins | sample SM_ome_2_FD_201314 | JGI IMG/M metagenome (GOLD analysis project Ga0310834, IMG submission 201314) | Sorghum-adapted microbial communities enriched on stacked mutant (SM) sorghum from Joint BioEnergy Institute, Emeryville, California... ... | reverse complement strand
CGTCGGTGGGTGCCCGGCGGATGCCCGGTGGGGTGAAAACTTCCGGAACTGTCGACCGCGGCCGGTACGCACCGGCCGGTTCGGGCCCGGGTTGCCCGGACACGTGGAAACGACGGCGTAGGGTGACACCCGTGGCGGGCGAGGTATTCCGGCTCGGAATCGACTTCGGCACCTCGAACACCGTCGCCATGCTCGCCTTTCCGGACGGCCGGATCCGGCCGCTGCTGTTCGACGGGTCGCCGCTGCTGCCGTCGGCGGTGCACGCCGACCCGACCGCCGGACTGCTGACCGGCCGGGACGCCGCGCACGCGGCACGGACCAGGCCGGACTGTTTCGAGCCCCACCCGAAGCGCTGCGTCGACGACGGCACGGTGCTGCTGGGCCAGGCGCAGGTGCCGGTGACGGACCTCGTCGCGGCGGTGCTCAGCCGGGTGGCCGCGGAGGCGTCACGGGTGACCGGCGGCCCGTTGCCGCAGGTGGTGCTGACCTGCCCGGCCGACTGGGGACCGCGCCGACGGCAGGTGCTCCGGGCCGCCGCCCGGGCCGTCTTCGGAGACGTGACGCTGGTGACCGAGCCGGAGGCCGCCGCGAGCTACTTCGTCGCCGTCGCCCGGCGCCGGATGCCACCCGGGTCCTGCCTGATGGTGTACGACCTGGGCGCCGGCACGTTCGACGCGTCCGTGGTACGCCGCACCGCCGACGGGTTCGAGGTCCTCGCCGTCCGGGGACTGCGTGACGTCGGAGGGCTCGACGTCGACGCGGCGGTCGTCGCCGCGCTCGGTGCCACCTACCGCGCCCGCGACGAGGCACGGTGGACGCGTCTCGTCGAGCCGCGCGACCCGGCCGACCGGCGGGCGTCCCGCGACTTCTGGGAGGACGTGCGCGCCGGCAAGGAACTGTTGTCCCGGGCCGCCCACACCACCGTCCACGTACCGCTCTTCGACGACGAGGCACCGCTGGGACGCGAGCACCTGGAGCGGCTGGCGGAGCCGATCCTCGACCGTACGGTCGACACGACCCGGCAGGTGCTCGCCGACGCGCACGTCGCGGCCACGGACCTGGCCGGGCTGTTCCTCGTCGGCGGGGCGAGCCGGATGCCGCTGGCCGCGGCCCTGCTGCACCGGCGGCTCCGGGTCGCGCCGACCGTGGTCGAGCAGCCGGAACTGGTCGTCGCCGAGGGTGCGCTGTACGCCGCGGCCGCGCCGGCCGGGGTCGCCCCGTCTGCCGCGGACGAGCTGGTCGGGGCCGTCCCGTCTGCCGCGGACGAGCAGGTCGCGGGCGGTGCGTCGGGCGCGGACGCCCCGCCCGTCGACGCCGGTGTGGCCGCCCCGAACGGTCCCCGGGGCGCAGGCACGCCGCCTGCCGACGCCGGCCGACCGGACGACGCCGCGGCGTCCGACGCCGGGCCGCCGCCCGAGCCGGCCGGAGCACCGCACACGGAGGCCGCCACCCCGACCGCCGGTCCGCCGGGCCCGACCGCCGGTCCGCCGGGCCCGACCGCCGGTCCGCGCCGCACCCGGCTGCGCCGCCGTCTGACCACCGCCGCGCTGGTCACGACGGTGGTGGTCGCCGCGGTGGTGCCCGTCGTCGAGGGGCTGGTCGGCAGGAGGGGACAGGAGCCGCCCGTCGTGCCCGACCTGCCCGCGTCGCTGCGCGACGACTGCGGCGACGGGGACGTACCCCCGATGCCGGGCGCGAGGCGGACACTCGGATGCCGCGACGCGCGGGGACGGGAGGCGGTCGTCGGGCTCTTCGCCGACCGGACCGGCGTCGAGGCCGTGTACGACCAGGCGGTCCGGGAGTCCGGGGTCACCCGGGGAGAGGGCGACTGCGTCACCGGCCAGGTCGGCGAACACCGGTACCCCGCCACCGGCCCGGCCGTCGGACGGGTGCTCTGCGTCACCGACGAGTCCGGCGCGACCCGTATCGTCTGGACCGACGAGCGGATCCACGCCGTCGCCCGCGCCGAGGCGACCACCCCCGACGCCGCCCGGGCACTGCACGAGTCGTGGCTGACCTGGACCGCCGCCGCGCCCGCGTTCCCCACCGACGAGGAGCGGTCGCTGGTCGACCTGCTGGGCGCCACCGACTGCCGGCGGGCGGACGTGTCCGAACTGGACGACTTCCCCGGAGCCGTCGCCGGGGTGACCTGCAACCCGCGGGGCGTCGGCGCCCGGACGGTGTCGTACTACCGGTTCGGCGCCGTCGCCGACCTCCAGGCGGCGATGGACGCCCACGCCGTCGCCGCGGACGCGCCCACGGGAGTGGACTGCGACGGGGACGCACCCGGATTCCGCGGCTCCCGCCGCTACGACCTGCGCAGTGTCGAGCTGGGCGTGCTGCTGTGCCATCCCGGGGCACGGAGCACGCTGGTCATGGAGTGGAGTGTGGAAGCCCTGCTCGTGGCGGGCCGTGCCGTCGGCACCGAGGCCGCCGCGCTCACCGCCTGGTGGCGCTCCTACTCCGGCCCACCGGTGGCGCGGACCGTCGAGGCGGTCAACGCCCAGTCCACGCCTCCGTTCCCGACCGCCGCGGAGGCCGCGCTGCTCGCGCACATCCCGCAACGGTCGCGGGTTGACTGTCTGCGTCCGTCCGACGAGCAGGTGCGCCGGAACGTCGGCTCGGAGCCGGTCGTCGCCGTCGTGTGCGGCCCGACCAGCGGCGCCGGGATCGTCTTCTACTACCAGTTCCCGGACGCCGCCGCGATGCGACGCAGCTACGGCAACCGCCCGGCGCGCGACAAGGCCTGCACGGCGCTGCCCCGTCCCTTCGCCGGCGAGGCCCCGTACCGGCGCGGCGGGTTGACCGGCTGGCTGCGGTGCGGCACGAACGAGAACGGCCGCCGATGGCTGGAGTGGACCACCGAGCAGCTCGGCATCCAGGCGTTCGCCTTCAACGGCGGCGACCCGGCCGCGATGATCGACTGGTGGCGGCACGACGCCGGACCCGTCTGACCGGTCCCGGACGGGCCGTGGCGGACCTCGTGGTCAGCCCAGCACCGAACCGCTGATGCTCGCCGTGCCGGTCCCCGTGCTGTAACCGCGGCTGTCGGTCAACACCTGGCCGTTGAGAATGCCGGCAAGCTCCACGCTGCCCTGGCGGTACTCCACGGTCAGGCTCCACTCGTGGCGTCGGCCGTCGGCGGGCACGTCCACCGACTGCCGCCACGGCAGGCGGGTCACCCGGCCCTCGGTGGTGTTCCCGTCCAGCACGTACGTGAATTTGTCGATCTTGGCGGTTCCGGTCGCCGTCAGGACCAGGATGTGCGGTCTGCGGGCGAGCTCCGTCGAGGTCGCGTCCACACTGACCGTGGTGGGCGGTGGCGTGGTGGGGCTCGGCGCGTCGGCGCCGGGTGGGGACTCCTCGCCGCGGCATCCGGCGAGGAACGCGACCAGCACGACCAGGCTTGTCGTCAGTAGGCGGGGCGTGGGCGGCACGCCTGCCACACTAGTCGACGACGGGTAGTCCCGACATGACCCTGCGGTGATGACGTACGCGGTCACGGGCTCACCTGCCGGCGTGGCGTGCCGCGCGGACGGCGAGCGTCGCGGCCAGCAGGGCGAGGGAGACCCCGGCCGTCACCGGCGGCGGCGGCCCGGCCGGGCGGTCGTCGACCAGGACCACGCCCAGGTAGTCGACGGCGGCGACCTGGTTGACCGCGGCGTACCACATCGCCACGTGGGCAACCTGGAACAACCGGTGGCTGCGGGTCACGGTGCCGAGGGCGAGCGCGAGCGAGGGGATGAAGAGGAGCCCGGCGGCCCACGCGGCCACCCGTGGGGTGTCCGACGCGACCACCATGCGTACCGCGGGCCCCAGCCCGGTGACGGCGGTGAGCACGACTCCGGCCGACCACTCGGCCAGCACCTGTCGGTACCGGGCCGGATAGGCGCCGAGCAGGGTCTCCAGTCCGTTCTCGTGCCGCTGGGTGCCCAGCCGCGACCAGACCAGCACCGGCCACAGCCAGGCGACGGCCAGGAGGACGGTGGCGACGTCGTCGCCGGGCTCGGCCAGTCCGGTGGGCACGACCAGGCAGGCGGCGTTCAGCACGGCGACCACCAGCCACCACCAGCCGGGGGCGCCGCGCGCCAGGATGCGGAACTCGCCGGAGAGCAACCGCCAGAAGGCCAGCCGTGGCCGGGCCCGGCCGGACGACAGCGGCCGGTAGGCCAGCGCCCGGGGCCGGTGCGGGGCGGCGACGGCGACGGGTTCGGGGAGCGTCCCGGGCGCGGGTACGGCCGGACCGGCCGCCCCGCCGGGACCGGGCCGCGGGCGGGTGCGGGCGGGGTCGAACCGGCCGAACCACAACGCCGGCAGGACCGCCAGACCGACGGCGACCACGACCAGCACCAGCCGCGAGACGACGAACCCGCCGGACGGGTCCAGGCCGTGCCAGGTGAACACGCGCAGCGGGTGGTCGACCCGGGTGAGCCCGACGCTGAACTCCGCCGCCCCCGGCAGGCCCTGTGCCGCCATGGCCCGGCGCATCGAGGCCGCCACCTCCCCGAGCCCGCCCAGCGGCACACCACTGCCGGCGGTCGCGACGACCATCCACAGGAAGAACCAGCAGACGTTCCCCACGCCGGACCGGAGCACCGGGACCGTCTCGAACAGCACCGCGGCGGCGGAGGTCACCGCCATGACGGGCAGCGTGATCAGGACGAACGGCAGCAGCAGCGCGACCGGGTCGACGGCCGTGGACTCGCCCCGCACCGCCTGGAGCACCAGCGCGGTCACCGCGAGCACCCCGGTCATCGAGGCGAGGACGAGGAGGTTGCTGACGAGCTTGCCGGTCAGGTAGTCGACCGTGGTCAACGGGGTCGTGGCGAGGATCTGTCCGACCCTGGTCCGCTGGTCCCTGACGATGGCGCCGCGGACCACGTAGAACCCGCCGAGCATCAACCACAGCGTTCCGGCCAGCGCGCTGACCGTGCCGACGTACGCGCTGTTGTAGCTGCCCCGGTAACCACCCGCGTCCATGATCACCCACAGGGAGGTGGCCGGAGGCAGGGCCAGGTAACCCAGCCCGACCGCCGCCGCCAGCGTGACCAGGTACGCCGGGCGCCGGGTGCGTTCCCGGAAGTCGGCGATCGCGAGCGCGGCCAGCACCCGGGCCCTCATCGCCACACCCCCGTCGGGCCGCCGGGCACGTGTCCGACGTGCCCGGCATTCCAGTAGATGGTGGCGAGGTAGGCGTCCTCCAGGTCCGGTGCCGCCGGCGTCGCGTCCGGGGCGGGCGGTGTCGGCGCGAGCACGCGCAGGCGTACCCCGGCCGGGGTCCGCACCATCCGGCTGATCACGTGCCGCGCGCGCAGCGGGGGCAGCGCCTCGGGGGGTACGGTCAGCTGCCACACCCTGCCCTCGGCCCGACGCAGCAGCTCCTGCGGGCTGCCGTGCCCCCGCAGCCGGCCACCGGCCATGATCGCGATCTCGGAGGCCACCGACTCCACGTCCGAGACGATGTGCGTGGACAACAGGACCACGCGGTCGGCGGCCAGGTCGCCGAGCAGGTTCCGGACCACGATCCGCTCCTCCGGGTCCAGGCCGGCGGTGGGCTCGTCGACGATCAACACCTGGGGGTCGGTCAGCAGGGCCTGCGCGATACCCACCCGGCGGAGCATCCCGCCGGAGTACGCGCCCAACGGGCGCCGACCGGCACCGACCAGGTCGAACAGTTCCAGCAGCTCGCCGATCCGGGCCCGCGCGGCCCTGGCCGGCATGCCCCTGACCGCGGCGAGGTAGGACAGGAACTCCCGCGCGGTCAGGTGGGGGTAGACGCCGAAGTCCTGCGGGAGGTAGCCGAGCACCCGGCGCAGGCGGTCGGGCTCGGCGACGACGTCGACACCATCGAAGGTGATCGTGCCGGTGGTGGGGCGGGTGACCGTCGCCAGCATCCGCATCAGGGACGACTTCCCGGCGCCGTTCGGCCCGAGCAGGCCCAGCACGCCACGGTGAAGGCACAGGTCGACGTCGGCGACGGCCTGCCTGCCACCCCGGTACGTCTTGCCGACCCCGGTGAGTTCAAGCCGCACGGGTCCTCCCCACCGCCTCCGCGGCCGGGGCGTCGGCGCCGTCGGCCGTGACCGGACGCAGCCGTCCGGTCAGCAGGATCCACGCGCAGATCGCGGCGAGCGGGACCAGGTGCAGCAGGTCGACCGTCGCCGGGTCGAGCCCTGCGCCGTCCCTGAGCAGCGAGTCGGAGAACGACCCGATGACGAGGTTGTTCCCGGCGTGCGCGAGGCAGGGCACCCACACGCTGCCCGACGCCAGGAACAGCCACGCCAGGATGACCGCCTGCGCCACCGTCAGGAGGGTCCACGTCCCGAGCTCCAGGAGGGGATTCGGGCCGCCCAGGTAGTCGGTGAGGACGAGCGGGTAGTGCCAGACGGCCCAGATCGTCCCGGTGACGAGCGCGGCCTTCACGGGATGCGGGCTCACCCGCCGCTGCAGGTAGCCCCGCCACCCGAACTCCTCGCCCCAGAACAGGGGCAGCGCGAGCACGGGTGCGGCGAGCACCAGCGCCAGCGCGACGGGCGCGGCGAGGTCCGCCCCCGGGAGGATCCGCCGCAGGAGTGCGACGTCGGGACGGTACAGCCCGAGCGCGGCGGCCAGGCCGACGGCCGCGGCGACCACCAGCACCGGACCGACCCAGGCCGCCAGGTAGTAGCGGCCCGCCCCGCGTACGCGCAGCCGCAGCCCGGCGTCGTGGAAACCCTCCCGGGTGACCCACCGCCGTACGACCACGGCCGCGACGGCGGGGGAGAACGCCATCGGAAGCTGCGCCAGCGGGTTGACCAGCGACATGTCGGCCACGACACGGACGACGAGGACCGATCCCCAGGCCAGTCCGAAGGACAGGAGCAGGAACGCGAGCAGACCCTTTGCGGTGTGTCTCATGGTTGGCTTCTCCGTGAGATGGCGTCCCCGACCCGGGGGCGGGGGACAGCCCTGACGGTGGAACCGCCGTCCGGCGGCCACCCACGGAGACAACCAGCCGGCGGGCGAGGACTCACTACGCCCACGTGGCGAATCGGAGGTAGGGCCAGGCATACCCCGACGGCTCGCCCCAGCCCCATCGTTGCGGCCCGCCGGGCGGGCTACCGTGGCGGGCGTGCGTGAGGGCGGCCCGCGGACGGCGTTGGAGGCGGTGTTCTGGCGCCGGCTGCCGATCAGCGGCTGGCCGTGGCGGGCGGCCGCGTACCTGATCACGACCCTGCCCGTGGCGGTGCCCGTCTCCGTGCTGCTCGCGAGCCCCTGGCTGGTGCTGCTGGACCGGCTGGCGGCCGGCAGCTACCAGGTCGGCACCGTCGTGGCGCTGGTCCTGTGCGGGGTCGGGGTGTTCGCCGTCCGCGGGCCGCTGGTCGCGCCGCCGCTGGCCAGGCTGGAGCGGGTCCGCCTGCTGCTGGTCGACCGCCGCCCGACCGGCGCCGGGCACGGGGGTGCGACGTGGCCGACCCGCACCACGTGGCCGACCCGCACCCGACGGGGCCGCGGGGCCACCGGGTGGTGGTCCCGGCTGCGGGCCCACTACACGGACCCGGGTACCTGGCGGGAGGTCGCGTACGCCTGCCTGCTGGGCACCGTGGCGCCCGTGGTGACCACGGCCGCGCTGCTCGTCGTGCTCATGGTCGGGGTCTTCATCCTCAGCCCGCTGCTCGTGCGGGCGCAGCCGCCCGGCAGCGCCCCCGTGGCGTTGGGCTTCGGGCACGTCGCGACCGTGGGGCAGACACTGCCGTACGTGGTCGGCGGTGTGCTGGCGCTCCCGCTGGTCCCCTACCTGCTGACGCTGCTGGCCGGCGGGCACGCCGCGGTGGCGCGCGCCCTCCTGCTCGGCGGCCAGGTCGAGCGGCTGCGCGCCGAACTGGTCGAGGTGTCCCGGTCCCGGCTGCGGCTGGCGGACGCCTTCGAGGCCGAGCGGCGCCGCATCGAACGCGACCTGCACGACGGTGCCCAGCAGAAGCTGGTCAGCCTCACCCTGCAACTCGGGCTCGCGCGGCTCGACCTGCCGCCCGACTCGCCCGCCGCCGCGAGCATCGCCGCCGCCCACGAGCAGGCCAAGCAGATGATGGACGAGCTGCGCCAGCTCATTCACGGCATCCGGCCGCAGATCCTGACCGATCTCGGCCTGCCCGCCGCCCTCGCGGACCTCGCCGACCAGTGCCCCGTTCCGGTACGCGTCGACGCCGACCTGCCGGGCCGGCTGCCGAGCCAGGTCGAGCACACCGCCTACTTCGTGGCCGCCGAGGCGCTCACCAACATCGCCAAGCACAGCGGCGCCACCGCCGCCACGGTGACCGCACGTCAGGCCGGTGCGGTGCTCGCCGTCGAGGTCAGCGACAACGGCCGCGGCGGCGCCGACCCGCAGCGCGGCAGCGGCCTGACCGGCCTGGCCGACCGGGTGGCCGTCGCCGGCGGCCGACTGCTGCTGTCCAGCCCGGACGGCGGCCCGACGATCCTGCGCGTGGAGCTTCCGTGCGACCCCAACCATCCACCATTCGAGTAGTCATCGCCGAGGACGGCGTCCTGCTCCGGGAAGGACTCGCCGGCCTGCTCGAACGGTTCGGCTTCCAGACCGCGGCCAGCGTCGGTGACGCCGAGGCCCTCAGGAGTGCCGTCGCCGAGCACGCCCCCGACCTGGTGGTCACCGACATCCGCATGCCGCCCAGCTACACCGACGAGGGGCTGCGTGCGGCCGTGGAGCTGCGCCGCGCCCACCCCGGGTTGGCGGTCGTCGCGCTCAGCCAGTACGTGCAGCACCGCTACGCCGCGGACCTGCTCGACTCCGGTGACGGTCGGGGTGTCGGCTACCTGCTGAAGGACCGCGTGGTCGACGTCGAGGACTTCATCGCCGCGCTGCGCCGGGTGGTCGCCGGCGGCACCGCCGTCGACCCCCACGTGGTCAGCCGGCTGCTCCGCCGTCGCCGCGACCCGCTGGCCAGCCTGTCCGCCCGCGAGCGCGAGGTCCTCGCCCTCATCGCCGAGGGCCACTCCAACGCCGCCATCGCCCGGCAGCTGGTGGTCTCCGAGGCCGCCGTCGGCAAACACGTCGGCAACATCTTCACCAAGCTTCACCTTCCCCAGACCGAGGACACCAACCGTCGGGTCCTCGCGGTCCTGGCCTATCTGCGCAGCGACGAGCTGGAGCGGTAGCCGACGCCGCACGCCGGTCTCCTGCCGCACGGTGGTGGCGCGGGTGGCGCGCTCTGGGGGTACGCCGGCCAGCCGCGCTGTTGTCGCGGGCTGACGGTCCTGGCCCCGGCGGCACCGGGGGTGTCCCGCACCGTACGGCTCGGGCGCCCGCCGTCGGTGCCGGGGTCAGTCGGTGGCCTCCAGCCGGAAGACCGGATGGTCGGCCACGTCGGGCAGTTCGGCGAGGAAGTGGTTGGCCGGGCCGCTCCACCGGGCGCGGTAGGCTTCGATGATCTCGTGCCGCTGCTCGGGCGGCAGTTCGACAGCCCGGTACGTGCTGCGGCGGAACCTGCTGCGCACCGTGCACCGCCCGGCGGCGCGCAGGTTGCGGGTCCACTCCGTGTTGCCCCGCAACGACACCAGGTACCGCGCCCCCGCGTGGTCGAGCACGTTGACCGGCACCCGCTGGATGCCGCCGGTCCTGCGCCTGGTCACCTCAAGCGTGGTCGCGCCCAGGGCGGACACGAGGGGGTTGAGCACCCGGGCCACGAGCCAGCCGGGGCGTATGTACCTCCCCGCCACGTGCGTCACCTCCGGTCTCGACCGGTGTCCCCCGCCACGTCGATGGACAGCCTAGCCCGGCGGGCTCCGGTCGGGGTGCCGGCCGACGCGCCTCGACCTGATGCCGGAAAACGACGGGAACGACGGGTCGGCGCCCCCGGGTGGGCCCGGCACGCCGTCCCCGCCGCAGCCGCCGACCCGGGGCGTAGCCCCGGTGGGCGCCCGGCGGCACCCGGACCGGGACGTCACGGCGACGCGGCGTGGGATCCGACGACGGTGCTGCCGGCGCTGCGCGCCCCCGTGGGCCCCTGCGGTACGCTGGCAGCCGTCGCCGGTAGCGCGGCTCACCCGCCCTCGTAGCTCAGGGGATAGAGCAACGGTTTCCTAAACCGTGTGTCGCAGGTTCGAATCCTGCCGGGGGCACCCAGCTCACGGCCTAGATCAGCGATCTAGAGGGCGCGTCTGTGGAGCCGCACGTGGAGCGAAACGCGCTACGGTCGCACCATGCCCCGCACATCGAAGGCGCGCAAACGTGCTCGCGGTGAGATCGAGACGCTTCCCAGCGGATCACTCCGCGTAAGGGTCTATGCCGGCATCGACCCCGTATCCAAGAAGCGGCACTACCTCGTGGAGACGGTCCCGGCTGGGCCGAACGCCGCCCGCGAGGCGGAGATGGTGCGTACGCGGCTGCTCAACCAGGTGGATGAGAAGCGCAACCCGCGCACCAAAGCCACGGTGAACCAACTCATGGACCGGTACCTAGAGGTGCTCGACGTCGAGCCGACGACCCGCAGCACGTACGAGGGCTATATCCGTAACCACATCCGACCGCTACTTGGCGACCTATCCGTTGGTCGACTCGACGGCGAAGTGCTCGATTCGTTCTACGCTGCGCTCCGCACGTGCCGCGCGCACTGTCGGGGCCGGAAGTACGTCGAACACCGCTCTGTAGACACACACGACTGCGACGATCGTTGTCGGCCGCACAAATGTCGGCCGCTGGCGGACGCGTCCATTCGGCAGATCCACGGGATACTTAGCGGCGCGTGCAAGCGAGCCGTCCGCTGGCGCTGGATCGGCGCCAACCCCATCGAGCAAGCAGAGCCACCGTCGCCGGCCCGCCCCGATCCGCATCCGCCGACTCCCGAACAGGCGGCGCGTATCGCCACTGAGGCGTGGCGAGACCTCGATTGGGGCATGCTGGTCTGGCTGGCCCTGGTGACAGGTGCCCGGCGTGGCGAGCTGTGCGCGCTTCGCTGGGATCGCATTGACTTCGCAACCGGCGTCCTGTCGATCCGGTCAAGCATCGCGCAGAGCGGTGCCGAGACGTGGGAGAAGGACACGAAGACCCACCAGCAGCGCCGGATCACGCTCGATAATCAGACGCTGGCGCTGCTGCGGGCCTACCTACGCCGATGCACGGAGCGCGCGGCCGCCGTTGGGCTCACCTTGCCGGCCACCGCCCGCGTTTTCTCTCCCACGCCAGACGGAAGCACATGGCTCAAGCCCGACACGGTGACGCAGCGGTACGCCCGGATGTGTGCGCGTCTTGGGTGGGATATGAACATCCATCAACTGAGGCATTACTCTGCCACCGAATTGATCGCCGCCGGGGTCGATGTCCGCACCGTTGCCGGTCGTCTTGGCCATAGCGGGGGTGGATCGACCACCCTACGGGTCTACAGCGCATGGGTGTCCGAAGCAGACCAGCGAGCCGCGGGTGCCCTGGCGGGGCGAATGCCACCCCTACCCGTTGGCCTTGAAGTAGACGGAGCACTTCCCGCTCCTTCGCCCGATCCGGTCACAGACGACGCAGCGCCGTACATGCGCATGGTCGAGGACCTTCGCGCCGCCATTCGGTGCGGCGCGCTCCGGCAGGGCGACCCCTTACCGGCCATGGTCGACCTCGCGGCGCGCTACCAGGTTGCGCCAAGTACGGCACACCGGGCAGTCGCCATCCTCGCGGCGGCCGGTGAGGTGGTTGTGTCGCGTGGCAAGCGGGCTGTTGTGGCCGGTTGAAGCGCCGTAGCCTGAAGGAGTGAACGAATTCGTGACTACAGCGAAACACATTGCTAATCAATTGCTCGCACAGCAACTGCCACGCCGATGGCGCCACGTGCAATCGGTCGCCGCAAAAGCAGACCGCCTCGCCGAAACCCTCCCGATGCCAGAGCGGCCAGTCTTGGTCGCGGCCGCTTGGCTGCACGACATTGGCTACTCACCGGGTCTTGTAGACACGGGGATGCACGCTCTGGATGGCGCCCGATGGCTACGCGCCAATGGCTATGACCTGCGCGTCGCTTCACTTGTTGCCTATCATTCATGCGCGATTTATGAAGCGGAAGAACGTGGACTTGCTCACGTTCTTCGAGATGAGTTTCTGCCCGAAGAAACGCCAGTGTCCGATGCCCTCTGGTATTCCGATATGACGACCGGACCGGATGGACAAGATCTCACGGTAACTGAAAGGCTCGCCGAGATACGAGAGCGATATGGTCCCGACCATATCGTTACCCGATTCTGGCGAAGAGCGGAACCGACGCTGCGACGCGCCGTAGCCAGAGCCGAAGGGCGTCAACCGATATAGGGCTCAGTGCGCTGCTCGTATCCGTGGTCGATGCGGAGTCGCATAGACGGATGGATGGGAAGTTGGTCTAGTTCCTCCCGCGATACCCATCGTACCTCGGATGACTCGCTGCTAGGTGTAGGGCTGCCGCCTAGATACTGGCCGCGGAAGCAGATAGAGAATTGCTGTCTGACCTCGCCGTCGCTGTAAGCCACCACATGTTTTGGATCGGAATAAATGCCGACGAGACCGGCAACACGGATGTCTACTCCTGACTCCTCCTTCGTCTCGCGAACGGCCGTTTGCGCTACGTACTCACCGAAATCCTGAGCGCCGCCAGGGAGAGCCCAAAGCCCATTATCTGTACGCCTAATCAGGAGTACGCGGTCTGCGCTGTCGGTAACAAAAACCGTAACCGCGACTACGATACTGTTCGGCTTTGGGGCTGCTGGATCGTTGTAATATTCGATGCGGGCCATGTCGTTACGTTGATCACTCCGACTGTCATCTTTGGCTCCCAGGCCGGCACGGACGTCGACCATACTCGCTCAAAACTTTCGGCGTACGTATCAAACAGGTCGCCGCCGGAGATTCGTCGGAGGTGCATGACTGGAGCGTGAGCGGCGGGAAAGCCGAACACGTGAGTGTTTACAAGCATCTCGTCATCAAAGCGGTAGATGGAGTTGTAGAGCGTTGTGCGATGAACGTGAATTGTAACGCCGGGAACATCTCGCAACCGCTGATAGAAGGCAAGGACGTTGCGCACCTTTCCTGCCATGGAGTCCCCAATGCCTTCCTCCGCTCCGCGCCTTGCCACCTCGGGACTCTCTGGGTCACCGAGGAGAATTTCGACCCGCGCACCGTTTTGGGCCTTCTCGCGCAAGGCTGGAATAAGTTGAGGGTGTTGTTCGGGAAGAAAGAGTCCGGCGTAAGCCAGCACGCTGACACGTTCTTTTGCGTCATTGATGAGGCGGCGCCAGAGGTCGTCTGGAACCGCCGCACGGTGCGGATACACCCGCACGCACTCGGACTCGGCAATGCGTTCCGCTCGCTTCGCCGGCACGGCGTCCGGCCACAAGTAGGATTCGCTCTCGTTCACCAATGCCGCAATTGCGTATCGGTGCTTCGGGTACGGAATCCGGCCCCGCGTAATCCATCGCTCTACTGTCTTAGGGTCAACGCCCACACGCTCCGCGACGGCTGCGGGGGTTAGGCCCGCGCGGCGGATCGCGTCACGCAGTCGGTCGTTCGGCATCGCTCGCCACCCCCTGACCAGGGGACGTCTAGGGACGCTTCAACGTTACGGAGGACGTCCCTAGAAATCCAGTCAGGTAGTGAAGCCGTCGCCCTCTGTCGCTGCACAGTGGAGCGAGCTTCGATCGACAACGGAAGGGACGTGATGAACGCCAACGAGATCGATGCCCGGGAGGCACGTCGGTTCTACGCCGTGACCGATGCTGCCAAGCTGCTGGGCCTGTCGGAGCCGACGTTGTACCGGGCGATCCGGGCCGGCGAGTTCCCGGCGATCAAGGTGCGCGGCCGCTTCGTGATTCCAGCCCGAGCCATCGACGACATGGAGGCGGCCGCACTGGCGCGCGGTCTGGTAGATGCCCGCACCTACACCCTGTCGCGCGCGAGCTGATGCGCGGCACTACGGCGTAGCCCGCTTCGGCCCTGGTGGCGCCGGCGGGATCTCGTGCTCCCGCGCAAGCTTCCGGATATAGGCGCCGCTGAATGGTGATAACCGTTCAACATCACTGGGGCTAAGGCCAGAGCGTAGGGCATCCACGACCGCCATGATGACCGCTTGTCGGGCGGCCTCGTGTGCGGCCTCGGTGCGGCGGTACCGCCGCGTAGCTGCTGCAAGGTGCTCGCGAGCGTCAGTCACGCCCACAAGGTTACCGCCACCTACTTGCGCAACAGGCCGTCGTTACGCTAGCTTGTTGCGCAACAGAGTTTCGCAACTCTAAGCCGGATGGTCGTCGGGGAAGGCGTCGCGTTTGCTGCGGCGCGCGCCTACGGGCCGCCGTGTCTGGTCGCTCCTTGACAACTGCATCGGGCCGCGCCTCCCGGAAAAGGCGCTGCGCGCGAGCTGGTACTCGCGCACTGAACTGGCCTTATGGCCGTTGATCTTGCCGGGGTGCGGCGACTTGGTTGCCGCACCCCGGGTCATCCCCTGGGAGGTGATCCCCATGACCTTGTCCGGATGTGTCCGGGTCACGACCCGGCGGTCAACCCCCCTTCGGCAATGCGGCCGGTGCGGCCTGGTGAGTACGCGTGCCTGCTCGTGTCGACCGGTGCGGCGCCGCCGCTGATCTGAGAGGACCTGATGACTGAGTCGGAGCCGTCCGCCGCCGACCTGGCGGCGATCGAGGCGGAGTGGCCGTTGATCGCCGCCGAGCTGGACTTGGTGGACGCCGAGATCGCCCTGATCTACGCCGAGGATCACGGCTGGCCGACGGAGCTGCCCCGGCGCAGGGTGCGCCGCGCGGCCGACCGGGTGATGCGCGTGGCTTCCGCGCTCGGCGCCCCGGTGCGTGTGGTGCGGCTGGCCGCATGACCCCCCGATGTCTTCCTTCTCGTTCCGCGCTCCCGGTGGGGAGCGATTCGCCTGCTTTGGAGGTGAGCAACACGATGTTCGCAGATCCCGGCACCGTCGCCGCCGTGGGCGCCGCCTTGTATGTGGCGCATCAGGTCGGCGACCACTGGGTGCAGACCCAGCGGCAGGCCGACCACAAGGGCAACCCGGGCTGGTACGGGCGCTGGCAGTGCGCGGCGCATGTGGCCACGTACACGGCGACTGCCGTGGTGGCGCTGGCTGCGCTGGCCGCCGTGACCGGCTGGCGGCCGGGACTGTGGCCGACCGTCGCGGGTCTGGCCGTCAGCGCCATCAGTCACTACGTGGTCGACCGGCGCCGTCCGTTGCGCTGGATGGCCGACCGGCTCCGCAAGTCACCGGCCTGGTTGGAGCGCGGCGGGGGCATGTACGCGCTCGACCAGTCCTGGCACGTCGGGTGGCTGGGAGTCGCCGCCCTGATCATCGCCGCCTGACCGCCGTGTGCCTGGCCGGCACGTCTCGCAC
>Ga0310834_101335_pt1 | contig 15384 bp, 12 predicted proteins | sample SM_ome_2_FD_201314 | JGI IMG/M metagenome (GOLD analysis project Ga0310834, IMG submission 201314) | Sorghum-adapted microbial communities enriched on stacked mutant (SM) sorghum from Joint BioEnergy Institute, Emeryville, California... ... | reverse complement strand
CTCGAACGCCTTCCAAGCCCGCCAAAATGTCACCATGCACCTTGCTAAACCAACCTGTTCCAACGATTCCGATCTGTAATGTCATGTGTACCCCTCCCTGTATGATCAAACTGTCATCGACCAACTACCTCTTTAAGATACTGTTTATCCTTAAGAACCACAAGTTTTGGTGCTCTGCCACCTTTCTCATTAACTGTACTTGAAATTATTACAGTTACATTTTATACTAGTCACAGGAAAAAAAATGAAAGGGTGGAGAGAACATGAGCACGTTAAATCAAGTGGACGTCAAAGATTTTTATACCGTACTTAAAGAGAGACATTCTGTTCGAGCCTATGACCCGTCTGTGAAAATTCCCCGCGAGGAATTGAAAGAGATCATCGAGCTTTCATTGTCCGCTCCGTCCTCATCTAATCTGCAACCGTGGCGTTTCCTGGTCATCGACGAGCCTGAGCTGAAGCAGAAGTTGCTCCCGATCGCCAACAATCAGCAGCAGGTTGTGGATTCGTCCGCTGTGATTGCAGTACTGGGAGACCTTCGTTCGTATGAACGGGCCGAAGAGATCTACTCCGAGTCGGTGCGTCTTGGGACAATGACGGAAGAGGTCAAAAATAATTTTGTCGAGCGTCTGCATAAAGGCTATGGCGGCATGGGACCGGAACGTTTGCATCAAGTCAACCTGTTCGACGCTGGATTGGTATCGATGCAACTGATGCTGATCGCCAAAGCCAAAGGCTACGACACCGTACCGATGGCCGGATACAATGCCGAGCAATTTGCCGAAGCATTTGAAGTGCCTGAAACGCTGAAACCAATCCTGCTGATCGCAATCGGGAAAGCTGCAAAACCAGCCCACGCAACGGCGCGCCTGTCGGTAGATCAAGTCACTTCCTGGAACGCTTTCCAGAAATAATTTTCTTTAAATTTTGAGAGACCGGAACCGCACGGAAGGAACCTGTGGAGCCGGTCTTTTTGTGTCTGAAACCGCGGCTTCCGGACATAATACTCCTATTCCGCCTTGCCACAAAGCCGTTCTTCCGCTCCAGTTCATCTCATTCGATCATCAAGTTGATCTCAAATTAGCTTTGTTCATAGCTGACATCAATATTACAATAGAGGTCATAATTATCGTGAAATGGTGAACGTACTCATCCGATTACGCACATCAGAAAGGTGGAGTGGATCATGGCTTTAACACAGCAACGCGAAGCAGGCCTGGAGGCAGCTCGCAAATATGTAGATCAGGTATATGAGACCGTACAACAACGGAATCCGGGGGAATCGGAATTCCATCAAGCCGTCAAGGAAATCCTTGACTCGCTGGTTCCTGTCTTCGCCAAACATTCAAAATATCAAGAGCATGGGATTCTTGAACGCATCGTCGAGCCGGAACGAATGATCACCTTCCGCGTTCCTTGGGTCGATGACCAAGGCAAAGTCCAAGTGAACCGAGGCTTCCGGGTTCAATTCAACAGCGCGATTGGTCCTTATAAAGGCGGACTTCGTTTTCATCCATCTGTAAATGCCAGCATCATCAAATTTCTAGGGTTTGAACAAATTTTCAAGAACTCATTGACCGGTCAACCGATCGGCGGCGGCAAAGGCGGATCGGACTTCGACCCGAAAGGCAAATCCGATCTTGAAGTGATGCGCTTTACGCAAAGCTTCATGACCGAGTTGTCCAAATACATCGGTCCAGATACCGACGTGCCTGCAGGCGATATCGGCGTAGGTGCTCGCGAGATCGGCTACATGTTCGGCCAATACAAACGGCTGTATGGCAATGAAACCGGCGTTCTGACCGGGAAGGGCCTGAACTATGGCGGCAGCTTGACGCGGACCGAAGCTACCGGCTACGGGCTGGTTTACTTCACCAACGAAATGCTGGCAAGCCGGGGCGACAGCTTCGTCGGAAAAACCGTTGTTGTCTCCGGTTCCGGGAACGTATCGATCTACGCGATTGAGAAAGCGCAGCAGCTTGGCGCGAAAGTTGTAGCTTGCAGTGATTCGAACGGATATGTGTACGACAAGAACGGCATTAATCTGGCAACCGTGAAGCGTTTGAAAGAAGTCGAGCGCAAACGGATCAAGGAATATGTGAACGAGCATCCAACTGCGGAATATGTAGAAGGTTGCCAAAATATCTGGAGCATCCCTTGCGACATCGCTTTGCCTTGTGCAACACAGAACGAAATCAATGAAGCCTCCGCGAAACTATTGGTGGCCAACGGCGTCAAATATGTCGCTGAAGGGGCCAACATGCCGTCTACGCTGGAAGCCATCGAAGTTTATTTGAACAATGGCGTATACTTCGGACCAGCGAAAGCTGCCAATGCCGGCGGGGTTGCTGTTTCCGCTCTGGAAATGGCGCAAAACAGCGCAAGACTCGCCTGGTCGTTTGAGGAAGTGGATGCTAAGCTGAAGGACATTATGCGCAACATCTATCGCAGCAGCGTAAACGCAGCTAGAGAATACGGGTATGACGACAACCTGGTTGTCGGCTCCAACATTGCCGGCTTCCTGAAGGTTGCTGACGCCATGATCGCTCTTGGAGTAGTATAAACCAAGCAGTGTGGAATAACGAAAAAAAAGAGTCGCCCCGAGGATATAACCTCCTGGGCGACTCTTTATATTTAAGGCGTTTAGTAAGCTAAAGCATCCAGCGCTTTGATGTGGGACAAATACCGGATGTTACTTGCTTCCTTCATCAACGTAGCTGGCAAGCCGCGCAACTGGGTATTGCTTGCCCCGATTGTCGCTACAGCGTCTTTGCGGCCAAGCGAGGCCAGCGTACCGGAGTTAATCGGGCTGAATGCGTTCATCGTCTTGCCGTTAAGGTAAGCGAACAGGTTGTAACCGATCAGCTCACCCATTTGCCAAGCGATTTGCGCCGTTGGCGGATAAGGACGACCGTCCGGACCCATAAATACGGCACTGTCACCTGCAACGAATACGTCTGGATGAGAGACGGACTGCAAGAATTCATTCACCGAAGCACGGCCGCGGTTGACTTCCAGTCCCGATTCGCCAACCAGCGGATTGCCTTGCACGCCGCCGGTCCAAACAAAGGTGTTGGCGACGATCTTTTGACCATCCTTGAGATCGATGGTGTTGCCCTCCACATTGGTTACCGGCAAGCCAGTTAGGAACTTCACGCCGCGTTTCTCAAGGCTGGCAGTCGCGCGTTCGATCAGCGCATCCGGCAACACTGGCAAGATCTTTGGTCCAGCTTCTACGAGCAGGAGCTTGATGTCGCTTTGCGGTACACCGTATTTCTTCGTCAACTCTGGCAGCTTATCGGCGATTTCCCCAACCAGCTCGACGCCGGTCAATCCGCCGCCGCCGATCACGATCGTAGCATCGGCTTCGTTGCCGCTTGCCGCATATTCGCGAATCCGCGATTCGATATGCGCATAGATCCGTTTGGCATCGTCCGCCGATTTCAGCACCATGCTGTGCTTCTCCAAGCCTGGGATGCCAAAGTACGCCGTAATGCTGCCCAGACCAACAACCAGTGCGTCATAGGACAACACGGTGCCGCCGGAGAGCTTCACTTCTTTTTTATCCACCGAAAAACTCTCTACTTTCGCAATCCGCAAATCGATATCTTTGCCTTTAAACAGCTTATCAAGCGGCAAGGACACCGCGCGTTCGGAAATGCTGCCCGCAGCAAGGCGATGCAGCTCTGTAATGATTTGATGCGTCGGATATTGGTTAACCACCGTGATCCGCGCCTGCGATTTATCCATAAACTTACGGGCCGACAATGCGCTGAGTACGCCGCCATAGCCGGCGCCCAAAATTAAAATATGTTTTGACATAATCGTATTCCTCCGTTAGTTTTGTTGGCGGTCCCGTTCACCGGACACTTGAAGGTAGGCGTTAACGAATCGGAGCAGCTTTTGCGTTTGCGGGTCCTTCAACATCTTCATCAACCCAAACACGCCAATCACTTCTTGGCTTTCCTCTGCGCGATCCTTCGCTTCGATCACGTTAGCAGCCAAATGCTTCACCTTGCCTACCACTGGGCCGGCAATTTCCGAAATGGCGCCAACCGTATCATTCTTCAGGATTTCATCCGTTGCCACCGCTTTGGCAAAATCATACGTTTTCGTCAAAACCCCAACGAGCTCATTTAATTTTGGAAGCTGCTCTACCAGAGCGGTCAGCGATTGCTGCACCTCCGGCTTTAAGAGCTGCTCCAGGAGCTCCTGCTGCCCACTAGCGGTACCAGCTACGGATTGCTCCGTTTTTGTTTCAGTAACTGTCTCTGACATATTCGATTCTCCTTTGCGATAATCTGAGGATTCGCTTGCCGAACTGCTGTTCAAGCATAGTGTTCCTCCTTTGGATGCCTCTAACCCATTTTGAGTTAGTGAAAATTTGCACATCTTAAACCTGAACAATCCGAGTAAATTGTAACACATTTTCAAGAAAAAAGGACCGTGCAAGTGACAAAATTCACGGCCCTTATCGATATCATTTTTCGATGAATCCTAAATTCCGCATGACGACGGCAAATTTTCCTTCAAAAAATCATAAAACAGTTTTTCCGTTGGCGCGAGTTCGCGATTCGCTGGAATGATCACCCCAACGTCCCGAGTGACCTGCGGCTCGCTCATTGGCAGCGATACGATCGTGGAAGGAATATGCTCACCAAGCGCAATCTCGGGAAGCAGCGTCAGCCCCAATCCGGCGGACACCAACCCCTTGATCGCATCCAGATCATCTCCTTCAAATGATACCTTCGGCTGGAATCCAATTTGATCGCAGGCGTCAACCACGATTTCCCGCAGGACAAAGCCTTTTGGGAATAATACGAACACATCCTCCCGCAGTTCGTCCAGCCCGACGGATTCGCGGTCAGCTAAACGATGTCCGGCAGGCAACAGCACCTTGAACCTTTCGCGGAACAACACCTCGCCGGTGACTTGCGGTTCCCCTTGGGGCACCGGACCAATCATGGCCAGATTCATCACGCCGCCGCCGACCCAGTCCAGCAACTCCCGGTACGATCCATGCTGCAGTTGAAAATGCACCTCCGGATACCGGCGCCGAAACGCCGAGACCACCGTGGGCACCAGGTTGGCCGCCAGACTGCTCGGGAACCCAATGCGGACGGTCCCGCGCTCCGGATCCAGATACTCGTTGATTTCCTGGCGCGCCTGCTCAAGAACCTTCATCATTTGCTCCATATGCTGCAGGAACTGCCGACCGATCGGCGTCAGCTTCACCTTCCGGCCTTCATGGACAAACAGATCGACGCCCAGCTCCGCCTCCAGCTTAAAGATTTGCCGACTGACCGCCGACTGCGACACATGCAGCGCATACGACGCTTCCGTCACATGCTCGAGCTTAGCCGCCTCAATAAAGTATTGGATTTGTCTGAGCTCCATCCCCTCACCCCGTTCGCTGCATTTTTCACGCTATATCCGATTGGGATTGACCAAACCCAAACCCTTATAGCTTACACCTCATGTAAATATATTAAGAACCATTATATCGGCTCCTATATGAAAACGGAAGCAGAAAAGGCGATTTAATAAATCATAAGTCGCCCTAAGCGTTACCAACGCTCTGCCAAGTGTAAAAATGCAGTTCATCCCACCCGTTTTTCGCCGAAAAAGGGCAACGGAATGTAAAAGTGCCGTTCAGTTCAGCAAAATCGTGATTCCAAGGCGAATTTGGGCGAAATCAACTGCACTTTTGCAGTTAAGAGGCATATTAGGCGTATGTTTCCCGAACTCAACTGTACTTTTGCAGTTCGCCTGCCTTACTGTACCTTTCTTCCGCCTATAAAAAACGGCGATGCCGGTTCCCCATGCATCGCCGCCTTATTCTAGTATGCGTCTTACTCCTCCGGACAATCCAGCCGGTATAAATTGCGGTACCGCGGTTCGCGGGCCAGCAGCTCCGCGTGGGTGCCGCGCATCACGATCCGTCCGTGCTCCATGAACACGATCTCATCCATCTTCTCGGCACCCACGAGGTGGTGCGTCACCCAGATGAGCGACTTGCCCTGCGTCGTGCGGAAGATCGTCGCCAGCAGCTCGCGTTCCGTGCGCGGATCGAGGCCGACGGTTGGCTCATCGAGGATGAGCACCGGCGTGTCCTGCAGGAGGATCCGCGCCAGAGCGACGCGCTGCCGTTCGCCGCCGGAGAACCGCTGGCCGGTCTCCCGCATCGGCGTGTTCAGCCCCTGTGGCAGCGCCGCGATCAACGAGCCGAGCTGCGCCGCCTGCGCGGCCCGCGCAATCTCCTCGTCCGTAGCCGAAGGCCGGCCGAGCCGGATGTTGTTCGCCACCGTGGTGTCGAACAGGTGGGGGCTTTGATTCAGCACGGAGATGACTTCCGGCATCCGCTCGCCGTAGGCGGCGGCAGGGATGCCGTTAATTTCAACCGTGCCTGCGCTTGGGGCAAGCGCCCCCTGGATCAGCTTCAGCAGCGTCGACTTGCCGGCGCCGCTGCGGCCGATCACCATCACCCGCTTGCCCTGCGGGATGTCCAGCGAGACGCCGTCCACGGAGTCGGCGTCTTCCGCGGCGTAGGCGAAGCGCACGCCGCGCAGCCGCACCTCGGCGGCGCGGGTCCCCCCGCCCGCCTCAGCCGGCCCAGCGCCGCCGGCCCCAGGGATGCCGGGGCGGATCGGCTCGCCCGCTGCGCCCGGCTGCGAGCCGCCTGCCGCCGCTCGGCTGGCACTAGCGCTGTCGCCGCCCGAGATCCGCGCAAGCCGGTCCAGGGACACGCGGTATTGCGGCGTGCGCTCCACTGCTTCGGACACCGGCAGGAACGCGTCCGACAGCGGGAACACGATCAGCACAAACGCCGCAATCAGCGTAGCGTCGATCCGGCCAGCCGCAGCTTCGCCGCCGGCCCAATACACCATCGATACGACGACGAGGCCTACAACGAAGTGACCGATAAAGCTGCGCCAGCGTGCCCAAGCCCGCAGCTTGCGGTCCTTCCGCGCAACGGCAGCCTCGTCTTGCTCATACGATTGAAGGAACTCCGCCGAACGTCCGCTGATCACCCAATCCCCGATCCCCATGACGGCATCCGTCAGCTTCTGGTACAGCCCGTTCCGTTCTTGCTTAACCTCCTCGTTCGTCCGCTTCGTCAACCGCAACGAAAGGTACGGCAGCACGACGACGAGCACAAGGATATACGCGGCTAACAGCAACGCAAATGTCACGTCGAACACGCCCATGGCCACGATCACGGCTGCATAGAGAATCAACGCCACGACGCTTGGAAAGACGGTACGGATATACACATTCTGCAGCTGCTCAATATCATCGGCAAGCGCGCCAAGAATGTCGCCCGTCCGGTACCGGGATCGAATGAACAACGCCTGCGGTTCCAACACGCGATAGAGCCGCACGCGCATTTTCGCCAATATCCGCAACACCGTGTCATGCCCAACCAACCGTTCGACATAATGGATGACCGCTCGCCCGATCCCAAACGTGCGAACACCTACAATCGGTACATACACCAGCAAGATGTTGTAAGGCTGTAACGCGGATTTTGAGATCAAGAACCCGGAAGTGAACATCAACATCCCGGCGGAAACCAGCGTTAACACGCCCAGAATCAGATATAACGCAAACCGCCCGCTATATAACCGAAAATAAGGCCGAACCCAGGACTCCTGCTTCATTTGATCTCCTCCCGCTGCGCCGCCGCCAACCGATAATATGCTCCGCGCTTGGCCATCAGCTCGGCATGCGTCCCTGCCTCGACGACGCGGCCTTGCTCCATAACCATGATCCGATCCATTTCGCGCATCCAATGCAGCCGATGGGTCGCCAAAATTACCAGCTTCCCTTCAAACAGAGGCAGCATCGTGTGCTTCAGCTCATATTCCGTCTCGATGTCCAAATGCGCCGTGGGTTCATCAAGCAAAATGACTGGCCGCTTGCTAAGCAAAGCCCGGGCTAACGCCACACGCTGCTCCTGACCACCGCTCAATGGACGACCACCGCCGCCAATCCGCTCGTTTAGCCCGCCCGGCAAGCTGCGCACGAGCCCGTCCAGACCGGCTGCCTTCACCGCGCGCTCCACCTCTTCCCGCGTGGCTTCCGGCGCATTAAAGCGGATATTTTCCTCCAAGCTCCCACTGAAAATATACGGTTTCTGCGGGATGTAGGTGATTTGCTCCCGCCAGCCCTGCGCCGTCAAATCCCCCAGTTCGGTGCCGTTCAGCACCAACCGGCCCGAAGTTGGCCGCAGAAAACCGCCAAGCACATCGATCAATGTCGATTTGCCGGCCCCGCTTTCGCCGATGATGCCGATTTTGCCCATGCCGCCCAGCGTCAAGTTCACTTCAGCCAAGGAAGGCCTAGCTTCCTCCTCGTGAACGACGCCAACCCCGCGCAGGCTTAACGTGCTTTCCGGTGCCCACGTCCAGTTCATACCGGCCGGAACCGGTGCCGCCTTCGCCGCCTCCTCATCCGCAGTGGCGATGATCTCGTTCATCGCTTCGCCTGCCGCCTTCCCGTCCTGGGTGGCATGGAAGTCAGCGCCAACCATCCGAACGGGCAGGAAGTACTCCGGCGCCAGAATCAGCACGGTCAAGGCCGGCAACAGCACCATCTCGCCATTCACCAATCGAAGCCCCAAGCTGACCGCCACCGAAGCAACGGATAACATCGTAAAGAAGTCCAAAGCAAACGAGGACAGGAAGGCAACCCGCAACGTCTTCATCGTCGCTGACCGGTAAGCGTCGCTGACCCGTTCGATCGACGTGACATGCGATTTGCTGCGTCCCAAGAACTTGAGCGTCTCCAGCCCGCGCAGCGAATCCACGAAATGGTTCGACAACGTCCGGTACGATTTCAACTGCCGCTCAGTCTGCTTGCGTGCCGCCAGCCCGATCAGGATCATAAAGGCAATCAGAATCGGCATCGTAATCGTCAGGATGATCCCGGAAGCCAGATCGAGCTTATACACATAAGCCAAAATCAAGATCGGGGTGATTCCCGTGGCCAGCATGCGCGGCAGGAACAATTCCAGGTAATTGCGATACTTGGTCACCCCTTCAAGCACCAACGTCACCAAATTCCCGGTTCCCGCGGTCCCGGCAAAACGCGGCCCCAGCTGAAACAACTTCTCCAGCACCCGCTCCCGCAAGCTTCGTCCCGTCTCTTCGGCAAAAGCATACGCTATTTTCTGCTGCATCATGCCGCAGCCCTGGCGGACGATAAAAGCAAGCAGGAACAAGCCGGCCCCGCCGGCTTGTTCCTGCAGCTTGGCCCCGGCAAACAGGGCGGAGATCACCTCCGCCAACCATTTGGCCTGCCAGATGATTGCAAAGCTCTGAACGAGGGTCAGCAAGGCCATGATCATCATGACCTGCTTGATCCCCGCGATTTTCATTAATCCGCGTCCCATTAATATTCTAAATGCTCCTTCTCGTGTACGCGTTTATGGAATACGAAATAGCTCCATATTTGATAGCCTAACACGAATGGCAATAAGCTGCATGCGACGATCGTCATGACTTTCAGCGAGTAGTGGCCGGAAGAAGCGGTATCGATCGTTAAGGAGAACGCATCGCTAATCGAGCTGACCATCACCCGTGGGAATAGCCCCACAAATACCGCAGCAATCGACAAAGCGATCATCGCACCGGTCATGCCAAACGCCCAGCCGTCTTTTTGCTTACGAATAAACCAGCCTGCCAGGACAAAAGCAACGACGCCCAGTACAGCCACCAGGCTGATCAGCAAGCCGCGCACTTCAAATACGTCGGTTTCGAAGTACGTCAGCACGCCAAAGATCACGAACAGGGCGGCCAGCGGAATAAGCAGCTTGTGAGCCAGCTTACGGGCACGTTCTTGCAAGCTGCCGGTCGTCCGCAAGGAGGCAAACAGCAGCCCGTGAACGAGGCACAGCATCACAACCGTGATCCCGCCGATCAACGTGTACAGGTTCACCATATCAAACAGTCCGGCCTTCATTTCCATGTCTTCGCCAATCGGCAAGCCCTTCAGCAGGCCGGAGAACACAACGCCCAGCAGGAACGGAGGCAACAGGCTGCCGAGGAAGATCGCCCAGTCCCAGGTGCCTTTCCATTTGCCGCTGTCCACCTTGCCGCGAAACTCAAAGGCAACGCCCCGCGCAATCAAGGCGAGAAGCAAAACGACAAGCGGTGTATAGTAGCCGCTGAACAACGTGGCGTACCAGTTCGGAAAAGCGGCGAACATCGCGCCCCCGGCGGTCAGCAGCCAAACTTCGTTCGCATCCCAGAACGGGCCAATCGAGTTGATCAGAACCCGGCGTTCCATATCATTCTTGGCCAAAAACTTGGTGCTCATTCCCACCCCGAAGTCGAAGCCTTCCAAGAAGAAGAACCCCACAAACAACACCGCGACAAGGACAAACCAAAGCTCATTAAGAGACATGATATCCCTCCTTACCAAATGGATCCCCGACCTGATCACGGCTGGTGATGGCGATCTCATTGGGTCCTTTCTTGATCACTTTCACGAACAAGTAAGCCATCACCGCGCCAAGCGCCCCATAAATGAGCGTGAAGGCAATCAGGGAGAACAGTATTTGTCCGCCGGTGACGCTTGGCGATACGCTATCCGCGGTCTGCATCAAGCCAAATACCGTCCATGGCTGACGCCCGATCTCCGTCATAATCCAGCCGGAGGTGTTCGCAATAAACGGCAGCGAAATCGACCACAACATGACACGGTAGAACCAGTTGTTTTTGGGGTTCTCAAGCTTTTTGCGCCATGCCAAATACGTTCCGTACATCCCAAGCACGATCATCAAACAGCCGGCGAGAATCATGATCCGGAAGCTCCAGAAGGTCGTCCGTACCGGAGGAATGTAGTCGCCAGGACCATAAGTTTGTTCATATTCGGCCTGCAGCTCGTGCATGCCTTTAACCTCACCGGAGAACTTACTGTAAGACAGGAAGCTCAGCAGGTAAGGAATTTTGATCTCAAAATTGTTCTTCCCATCGTCCGAATCAATATGGGCATACAGCGTCCAAGGCGCAGGGTCACCCGACTTGCCCCACAGCCCTTCGGAAGCCGCCATTTTCATCGGCTGCGTCTTCACCAGGTACTGCGCTTGTTGGTGACCAAACAACGCCGTGGCGAACGAAGCGATCAAGGCCACGATAATGCCGATCGTAAACGATTTTTTGAAGAACGCCACATCTTGACGTTTCATCAATTTATAAGCGCTGACCCCAGCGATCAAGAAAGCTCCTGTGGCAAAAGCGCCCAACACGGTATGCGGGAATTCCACCCACAATTGCCCGTTGCTGATCAAAGCGAAGAAGTCGTTCATTTCTGCGCGGCCGTTGTTGATCTCGAAACCAACCGGACGTTGCATAAACGAGTTCGCGGCCAAAATCCAGAACGCCGAGACGGTCGTCCCTAAAGCAACTAGCCAAATACACAACAGGTGCACTTTTTTGGACAAACGATCCCAACCGAAGATCCACAGCCCAATAAATGTTGATTCCATAAAGAAGGCAAACAGCGCCTCCACCGCCAGCGGCGCACCAAATACGTCGCCAACAAAGCGAGAGTAATCCGACCAGTTCATCCCGAACTGGAATTCTTGGAGAATCCCCGTCACGACCCCTACCGCAAAGTTGATAAGGAACAGTTTCCCCCAAAACTTGGCCATCCGTTTGTATTCTTCTTTACCCTTCACGACGTACATCGTTTCCATGATGGCGATCAGCACCACCAGGCCGATGGACAAGGGTACGAAGAAGAAATGGAAAATCGTTGTCACCGCAAACTGAAGGCGAGCAAGCACAATCGGATCCAGCATTTCTTTTCCCCTACTTTCAAATAATTATTATCTAATGTGAATTCTATCACTGATCCATGAAAACGAACGGGGAAAAAGTAATAATTTTGTGACAGAAATCACATGAGAAATGTCACAATTCCGAACATGGCCTGAAACCCGCATCAGATCAACGTTTTTTGAGGGTCGTACAATTTATGACATTACTGTGAATGGCCCTTCTTCACGCCATCGAGGAGGTGCATCAGGGTTAACACCGGGTGCCGCCACAGCATCCGCGGTCCGGCAAAAGCCATCACCCGGCGAATCCGCTCCCGCTGGACCGGCGCATAACAATGCACAGGGCACGCCAGGCACGTGGTCTTGCCTTCACCAAACCGGCAGCGGTCAAGCCGCTGCTCAGCATATCGGTGAAGCTCGGCGCACTCGTCGCATAACAACACTGTCGCAGGATGATGAACCGCTGCGCGCCTGTGGGTCCGCTCCCTGTCGCCATGTTCCTTACGACAATATAAGGCGATCATTCGGGTCACAGTATTCTTTTCCCGGCGAATTCGCGGCCCGTTGTTCTTAGTCATTGCCATCCGGTCTTGCCACCTTCTTCGTTCCCTGCGTCCGAAAAGCCAGTCTCCATCCCAGCCACGTCCCTGCGATCATCAGCAGCCCGTAGGCCACAACCCCAAACGGAAGCGACGTTGCAAGCCAATGCAGCAAGCCAAATCCGCCGAGCAGCAGCATCAACCCCATGAATACAAAGGATTGGTTTTGCTGCCCCGCCGCTTCAAAGGGTTCAGAGAAAGGTAGTCCCTTGCGCATGCATAGGAAACAAAAAATCGCGTAAGCAAACATCGCGAGTCCTGCCACAATCAAGTCAGGGATAATGGACGCTCCGAACAGCACGGCAAAAATCGCCGCCTCCACCACATACAAAGGCAGCATAAGCCGAACCAAGCTCGCCAGCAAGGCCCCTTTGTAAATAGACGCTTCGCTGGTGATCGGGGCGGTCCGGTAGATCCAAGCCGCTTTATATCGGGAGGAGTAACGCAGCATCATGATGAGCGTTGGCAGCATAATCCCGCTAAAATAAATGAACAAATACGAACGGGAACCGGAGATCCCTTCCAAGCCCTGATCGAGTCCGTTCGAGAATAAGAAGATGAAAGGAAACACGATAGAGAAGCCCAAAGAAGGGTACACCTTCAGCTTAAACTCGCGCTCCGTTCCCAACATTGACCAGGTGAAGCGAAAGAAAGCGCTCTCCTGCGGCGAGGAGCAAAGCCAATCGGAGATTCGGCGCAGCATCTTCCCCGACCGCTGCCCGCTCTTCGCGCTGGGTTCCGCCAGCTTCTGCAGGTTCCGCTCCAACGCCGGCATCAGCTTCAGGTACAGCAGGAACGCGGCCAGCGGAACAACGACGGACAGCACCGCCAGACCGGCATACGTCATACCTTCGCCCGGGTGAAGCAGCGTTTGGAAGGAAGCGCCCACCCATACCGGCGGCACCAGGTACTGCCACCACGCCGGCTTGAAGACGATGTCCATCTCCGTGAAGTCGAACAGCCGGACCAACACCTGATAACCTACCGCAATCGTGATTGTCATCCCGATTTGCACGTAATTGATCATATCCTTCAGCTTCTCACCGTCAAAAAACCGCAGCACGACCAAATACAACAGCGCGGTTAACACCACGATCAACAGATCCATCAGGATCAGCTCCAGCAGCATCAGAGCAAAGAACCCGATCCCTTGCCGGAATAATCCGACCGCCAGCGGAATCACCGCGATGGCTCCGGTCAAAAAGAACAAATAAATAAAAATATGTACCGTCTTCGCCATCGTGAGCGTGCGGCGGTTGATCGGCTTCGTCGCCAAAATGCTCCGATCCCGAATATCCAGCAGCACCGAGGAGAAATCGGAGATCATCGAAGTCATGACCATAAACATCATAATGCCGAACAAGATGCTCATCTGAAACAGCAGATTGTCCCCCATCAGCACGAACATCGAGCTAAATCCGCCAAACAGGACGTACAACCACAGCGAGCGCAGAAACTGGTTGCTCTCCGCGGTATCCTGTTTCCGCTTCTGATTTGAACTTTTGGCCAGCGTAGGCTTCCTTCTCGCATCCATCGCCAGCTTCACCTGAACGATTCGGCGCATCACCGGATATTCCACGCCTATCTTCTCGAATAATCCGCGAAACCGGTCCAACACCTGCAAACTCTTCATCTCTTTCATCGCTACACCCCTTGCACGATCGAGACAAGCCGGCTGGCAATATCCTGATGCTCGTTAAACCCGGTCAGCTGGTTGAAGATCTGTTCCAGCGATCCTTCATGGTTCTGAGCCTTTAGCTCATCAAAGCTGCCGTCGGCCACAATGCGGCCGCCGTCCAACAGAACGATTCGGCTGCTGATCTTCTCAACCACGTCCATAATATGAGAAGAGTAAAAAATCGCCTTGCCTTGCGCCGCCAAGAGAGCAAGCATTTCTTTCACGACCATGACACTGTTGGCGTCCAGTCCGCTCAGCGGCTCGTCCAGGAACAGCACGTCCGGATTATGCAGCAGGCTGGAAACCAGCAGCACCTTCTGCTTCATGCCCTTCGAGAAAGTTGAAATTCGGGAGTTAAAGGCGTCCCCAAGACCAAATTCCGTCATCATTCGCCGAGCTTTCATCTCGGCGTCATCGGCGGATAAGCCGTACAGTTCACCAATGAAGGTCAAGTATTCAGAAGCGGTCAACGTATCGTACAGCTCGGCGATCTCCGGAACGTATCCGATACGCTTCTTGTAGCTAACGTCGCCGTCACCGGGATTTTGGCCAAATACCCGGACCTCGCCTTGATACCCTTCGACCAGGCCTAGCATAATCTTGACGGTCGTGCTCTTGCCCGCCCCGTTGGGCCCGATGTAACCGATAATCTGACCCGGATACACCTCCAAATCCACGCCGTTCAGAACGTGATGTCCCCCATAGCTCATGCGCAAATTCGTCAGCTTAATCACTGGATCCTTTGTTGTCATCATCGATTCAGCCCCTTTCTACTGCCCTCAGTTTACCATACATCTCCTTACGCCCGGAGCTGAAATCTTCACACAAAAAGGCACCTCCCGATCCCAAAAGGTACGGAAGATGCCTTCTTTATATAAAAGGGATATCGATTATCCCTGAGCATTGGATGGAATAAAGCCACTGATATCTACGCCAAGACCTTGCGCCAGGCGCATGCCGTATTCTTTGTCAGCTCGGAAGAAGTTGCACACCGCGCGCAGCTGAACTTGCTCCGGTGTCTGCTTCAAATCGTTCACCAGGTTGGAGATCAAATGATCCTTCTCCTCAGCCGTAAAGCTCCGGTACAGCTCGCCTGCTTGCGTAAAATCATCTGTTTTGGCGATTCTCTCGCGGCCGATATTTCCGCTGACTGGCACTACGCTGTCACGATAGGCCGGATCTTCCTTCGGGCTGGAGTCGAAGCTGTTCGGCTCGTAATTGATTGGAGACGGATCCTGCTTCACGTTCATGAAGCCGTCCCGCTGATGGTTTCGAACCGGAGCATACGGGCAGTTCACCGGGATTTGTAAATAGTTCGCACC
>Ga0310834_101329_pt1 | contig 15439 bp, 14 predicted proteins | sample SM_ome_2_FD_201314 | JGI IMG/M metagenome (GOLD analysis project Ga0310834, IMG submission 201314) | Sorghum-adapted microbial communities enriched on stacked mutant (SM) sorghum from Joint BioEnergy Institute, Emeryville, California... ... | reverse complement strand
TCGCTTCTTCCGTCAAAACAATATGCTCTCCGTGTCGCATGATGTAGCGGTTCCAACTTCTGAGTCCCGTGATTCTTCTGTGCTTGCGCTTAATTTCATGGAAGAATAACTCCAGATCGTTATTCGTTCTCGGGATCAAAGGATGGTCATAACAAACAAAGAGCCCTTTCCAAAACCCATTACTGTAATTCATTAGATTTTCAATAAATGGTTTGTCCTGTTCTTTATTCAATTTTTTCTCCGTTTCACGCAGGTATTGCGCTAATCTTTTTTCTACGGTTTGGCTGGTCTTGTTTTTAGCCGGTTCAAGGATTAGGGCAATTTGAACAATCCGAGTGTGCCATTTTTTGACTTCTTTATATTCCTGTGCATAATCGTTAACTATACTGACTATTCTGAACAATTCTTTAAGTAGGGAGGTCCCCCTTTTTAACCAGGCATTTTTCCAGCGATTCTTGAATCGCTTTTGTTCTCTCGTATACGTTCATACCTGGTAAATCGAGCGGGGGTTTCCCGTCTTCCAATAATACGGATCGAATGGCCGCGGCATAATCCAAGGCGACTTCCGCTTCGAGTGTATCCATTTTCATCGCCTTTTTCTCTACCTTACGAATCCCCCGGAGATTCTTTTTGATCGATGTTTTCAACTTTCGGTCCCTGTCCACGACCGGTTTGGCAATGTCTTTGAGATAGTGGTACTGACAATATTGATAAGGAATATCCGGTGCCAGTTCTTCAATCGCCTTGCGAATCGAGAGTTGTCCATCACTGATAAATCCAAGGATCGGAAATCCCAGTTCGAGAATCGGTTGGATCAATTCTTTCAATTCCTCTGTAGAACTGCTCTTCACATTTTTCGCCGCCACGATTGTCCCACTGATGACTTCACGTATGACATACAAGGTTTCATTTCCTTTTTCCGGTTGAATTCCATCGATGGATAAAACGATTCCCTTATGTTCTTCCACGACTTGTTGCAAGGCCTGCTGGACATGTTCATTTAAACTTGCCCGGAGCAGAAGAGAATACCGTTCATATAGAGTTTGAACGGTTCGTTCCGATGTTTTGATTCCATGATGAAGGAGTTCTTCCGCAATTTCACTCCGGTGTTTTTGTTCTCGAAAGCGTAACTGTCCTACAAGAGCCAGAACATCGAGTCCAAAGGTTAAATACTTCATGCTGTAGCTCTCGGCCTCTGCTGAACGATAGACGGTTTCTCGGTTGGAACACAATCCATTACTGCAACGATACCCCATGTTGACGATTTTAAATACGCCATTAAGAGTAGTTACCGTTTTATCTGAAACTGTGTGGCAGTATTCCAATTTAGAACCGCAGTGGGGGCAATGATGAATTTCAGGTCTAAAGTATTTGGTTTCTTGAGGTATTCGTTTAATCTTTTTACCCATGGCGTACCTCCGCGAAAATGATTCAATAAATGAATTCGCCATGAGGTACAAAAAACCCTTTATTGCGTTGATTATTCCGTCTAAGAAAAAAAACGAAAGGCTAAAAAAGGATTTTCCTGACATAAGAAGAATTTCATTGAAAAGGGCATTTTCCGACCCCGGAGAAACGGGAGCAAGTCAACCATGAAAGGAGCTGGAAAAATGAGACAAATCATCGCCCTCGGCGGGGGAGGTTTCTCGATGGAACCGGACAATCCCCTGTTGGACTTGTATATTTTGAAACAATCGGGAAAGCCGTCACCGAATATTTGTTTTCTTCCGACGGCAAGCGGCGACGCGGAAAACTACATCAATAAATTTTACCAATTTTTTCGCCGGTTTCCTTGCCGGCCGTCCCATCTGTCTTTGTTCCGCCCTCCGACCAGGGATTTGGAAGGATTTTTGCTGGAAAAGGACATCATCTACGTCGGCGGCGGCAATACGAGAAACCTGTTGATCTTATGGAAAGAGTGGGGGCTGGTGCCGGTTTTGAAAAAAGCCTGGGAGGAAGGCATCGTCCTTGCCGGGATCAGCGCGGGCGCCATCTGCTGGTTTGAGGAAGGGGTCACCGATTCCTTCGGCGAAGAACTGGAACCGATTGCCGGTCTGGGTTTCCTGAAAGGGAGCCACTGCCCCCATTATGACGGGGAACCGGAGCGGCGGCCGGCCTATCACAAACTGATCCGGACGGGGGTGATCCCCGGAGGCCTCGCCGCGGACGACGGGGCGGCCATCCATTTCGTCGATCGGGAGGTCAAAGCGATCGTCAGCTCCCGCCCGAAGGCAAAGGCATACCGCGTGCACTGGGATCAAAAGAAAAAACAGGTGACCGAGGAAGAGCTGCCCACGAAGTTTTTGGGAGCGCAGCCGTCGTCCCCGTAACCCGGGGCTGTCTCAACATGTGAGACAGGCGCGTTTTTATAAAGGAGTTGACCATCATTGACTTCTTTATATTGGCAGTATATCATCCGGCACAAACGGGCATTTTTCGTGACGGTGCTTTTGCTTGCCGTGATTTTCACGTTGCTCCCTGCCGCCGCACAAATCTGGCTGCGGGGACAGGAAACCGTTCATGCGGATATTACCGACTTTGCCCGAGGAAAATACGATATCCTCGTCCGTCCGAAAAATTCTCCGATCGAAGAAAAATTAGGGATTGTGGAAGAAAACGATTTAGGCGTGGGGGACGGGGGAATCACGCTGGACACGTGGCAGAAAATCGCCAGGGATCAACGGATCGAATTTGCCGCCCCCGTGGCTTCGTTGGGTTTTTTTACGAAAATGAATCAATCGTATCAGCTTCCCAAGCCTGACGGCCCAACCCGTTACAGGGTAAAATACGAAACGACAGACGGGGTCCATCGCTATGTCATCCAAGAGCAAACCGCTTACCTTCTTTTCCCCCTGGCGGCGAATCTTTCCGATGCCTTTTATCCGAAAGAATTGATCAATGTGTTCGGATTGTGGGGGAGGGCGAATTTTCAACAGCCGCCTTCCTATCATCCTGTGATCGTCATTGATCCTGATGCGGAAGAAAAGTTGACGGGGATCGACTTTTCGGCCCTGAAGCAAGAGTTAAACGGAGCCGATTTTTGGCCTCCGGAAGCCCATTATATCCCTCTCCTGGACGTGAAAGATTCGGCAACGCCCATTGACGCAACCATTACGGTCGAAAACTTGGATCTGTCCGAAGAAGATGTCCTTTCACTGAAACGAAAAGCGGGATTAAAAGAGGAGGATCCGCTTTTCTACGCCGTGAATCCCAATCACGAATCTTCCGACGCCTATCGCTTCATCGAAGAACAATTGGCCAATATCCCGCCGACATCGAAAAAAACGTATCAAATTCATTTTTCCGAATTTCTGAGTCCTTTTGAACAAGAATGGTATATGCTGGACAAAGATTTCCATGTGGTGATGGAATCCGAATATGATTTTAACAAACATGGCGAAATCGGCCGGGTGAGCAGCTATGAATCCCAGAACACGTTCTTCCGGGCTTCGCCGCCTGCTTACCGTTTGAAAGACGGCGGGCTTTCAATCCGGCTGGTGGACACGGAAGGCCGTCTTCCCGTTTACCGAAAATTGGAAGAAATCCGACATCAACAATTTCAATCCTCCGGTTCCAATCAAGATCTGCATTTTTTCGTGCAAGTCGGCAGCGTTGCCGCGGGACAAGCCTATGAGCAACTGGCGGCCAGTCCGTTGGGAATCTACCAATTTCAATACGGTGTCCATCAGGCGACGGGCAAAAAACTTCAGCCGACCCATCACCCCGGAAGTTTTCTGCCTTTGCCGGCCCACGGGCTGGTTTCGATTCGGTGGGCGGAATACTTTAAGGGAGCTGCTCCCATCGATGCGATTCGGATAAAAGTTGCCGGGATCTCCGGTTATACCGAGGAAGCGGCGGAAAAATCCGGGAAGTGGCAAGGGATTTGGAAGAGATGGGCCTTTATGTGGATATCATTGCCGGAGCGTCCCGCCAGGACATGGCAGTGGACGTGGAAAAAATCGGAACGGTGATCATGCCCTGGACAACGTTGGGTGCTGCGGAATCAATTCTCTCAAGTTGGAATGTGTTTTCCATGGTCATTGCCGCCGTTTTTGTCTTGAGCGCCCTTTTGACGCTGTTGTCCCGATTCGGCGTCGCGGAAGCGGAAACCAAGGAAGAACGAGGCCGTTTGGCGATGTTGGGGTGGAGCGATTCGACGATTCGGGCTATTTTCCGTTTCCAATGGCGGATCCAACTGTTAACCGCGGCCATCATCAGCGGAGGAATATTGGCGGCAACCGCCGGATTTGACCCGATTTCCTTCGCCGGTTTTGGAACGGCGATCCTCATCACATCCGGATTAAAAGCGGTGACCGGAAAACTCCATCAACGGCCGTCCAAAAGGGATCACTCCTTCCGGCCCGGCCGATCCCTTTTGACAGCGAATCTGCGTTTTTATAAAAACCACATCCTCGCGGCAAGTCTCCAGCTCATATTAACCACATCCTGCACGGCATTCATCTTTACTGTCAATCACGCCACGACCGAACGCATCAAGAAGACCCGTTTGGGCGAATACATCCATTTTCATATCAATGAACAGCAAATGCTGCTTTTTTCGGGAATCATCCTGTTGACGGCTTTTACCCTGGCCGAGTCCTTCTACCGGCTATGGCAAGAAAGAAAAAAGCAGATCCAATTTTTAAAGATTGTGGGCTGGCAAAACCGGGAGATCCGCATGTTGCTGCTGAAAGAGTCCGTCGCATGGGCAGGAATTTCAACCGGATTCGGAGCGATGATCAGTGTTTTTTTGGCAGGGTCCGTTTTGGGTTTCAACTCGGCGGCCGTTTTGCTGCAAATCGGTTGGGCCGGCGCCATCTTCCTCGGGGCCCTTTTCATCTTTTCCATCGTCCTGTTCGGGACACTCAAATACGGTTTGAAAGGGGAACAGACATGGATGTAATCGTCCGCCATTTGTCCAAAACCTTTCGTTCCGGTTTCGAAGAAAAACTGATTTTGAAGGATGTCACGTTCGAAGTGAAAAGTGGAGAATGGGTCAATATCATTGGACGTTCCGGCTCGGGGAAAACTACCCTGTTAAAATGTTTGGCGGGCCTCCTGCGGACGGAAGAGGGGGCTTCCATCTTCATCGGCGGCAGCCCCATTCACCAAACGCCGGAAGAGAAATTGCGCGAATTTCGCCGGAAACACATCGGATTTATTTATCAAGATTTTCAATTGTTTCAAGCGTTTACGGCAAAGCAAAACGTGATGCTGCCGGAATGGCCGTATACGAATAGAAAGAAGCTGGAAAAACGGGCGGAAGAATTGTTGGAAAGACTCCAGTTGACCGACCGGATGGACGCCGTCCCTGCCCAACTTTCCGGCGGGGAGCAACAGCGGATCGCCATCGCACGGGCCCTGTTAAATGATCCGGAAGTTTTGCTTTGCGATGAACCCACCGGAAATCTTGACCGGAAAACGAGGGACGAAATTCTGGGAATTTTGCACAACTGCCGGGAAGAAGCGAAAACGATCCTGTTCGTAACCCATGATTATGAAGTGCTGAAATACGGCCAACGGATCTTTCAAATCGATGACGGCGTCATCACAGAAATTGATAAACCGGCTATCCCCGGCTAAAGAAATTCCATACGGGGGCATAGAAGCAGGCTTTTCGCGGGAGGCAGGAAGCCGATTTCATGGAAAATGATCCCGCACGGCCGGCCTCATCCGAATGCTCTGCCTATATTTTTGGGCTTTGATCGGGATTTTGTATGTCCCGGCTTCGGCCTTATCCCTATGCTCAGCCTTTATTCGCGGAGCCGTCTGCCGGCCGAACATCGCTGTCTTGGAACACCGTGTCCGCAAACTTTTTCGCGGCGAATTCCCATATTCCGAAAAACGGAGTTGTCATATGTAAGGAAAAACCGTAAGGATACGGCGATTGGGGGAATATTTCAAATCATGCGGATCGGGAAGCATTCGTCAACCAGGCAGGCAATCCAGCTTGCCATCCATCTTATCGATACGCCAGTGATGAAGCTTTCAGCCGTTCCGCTCCGATCCGTTCAATACGATATTTTCTCTGTTATAAAATTGTTGTATTATTATAAATTAAAAGCTTAGTTATTTTCGTTTCCATCAATGATGGCAGGCAACTCCCGCATTTGCTTCTGCAGCGGCTCCCGCGGAACGCTCGCATGCCCTTGAAAGGCGAATGCCGCAACGGCCGATTCGGGACGGCTTTGGGCTTTTTTTCGGAACAGCCGGCCGAAGAATTGGACCGTCCGGCCACCGGCGAGGCGGCCGGATGAATCCCGATCCGGCGATGAATTCGCCGGCGAAAAAGATTGGAACAGCTTGTCGGCAAAAGACCACGCATTCAAAACACCGAGTCCATTCCAAAATGGACGGGCTCGACGAACAGGAGGCTTCCGATGAACATCCGCAGCTTTCGTAAAGAAGATTGGCCCCAGGTGAAAGAAATTTATGAGCAGGGGATCGCGACCGGAAATGCCACTTTTGATACGGAAACTCCCGCTTTCGAGAAATGGGTGTCCTCCGTCGCCGACGGTTTGTGCCTGGTCGCCGAAGACGAAGAGGGCATCCACGGCTGGGTGAAGGTCAGCAAAGTTTCCAGCCGTTGCGCCTATGCGGGGGTGGGCGAGGTAAGCATCTATATCCGGGATCGGAGCAGGGGAAAGGGGGTTGGAAAGAAACTTCTGCAAGCCATCATCGAAGAATCGGAGAAAAAAGGCTATTGGACGCTGCAAGCCGGCATATTCCCGGAAAACAGCGCAAGCCTCTCCCTCCACGAAAAGGCCGGATTCCGGAAAATCGGCGTTCAGGAGCGGATCGGCAAACTGAACGGCGTCTGGCGGGATGTGGTGTTGCTGGAAAGGCGCAGCCGCAAGGCGGGCAACGATTGATCGATGCCAAAAGAAAAGACAGCATTCATTCGACGGCCATTTTTGGGGGTGAATGCTGTCTTTGTTTTTTTCGAAAAATCTCCTTTACGCATTGGATGGCCCTGGCGATGAGTTCATCTTGAACGGCGGTTTTCCGGTAAATGAGATGGATCGGCTGTTGCTCCATTTTATGCCGGGGCTCATAATCCAGCTTCTTGAAAAACATTTTCTCCCCGGACAGCTGAACGATTCGTTCGGGAATGAAGGCGAGACCTTTTCCGTTTCGGACAAACTCCAGCAGCGCCTGGCTGTGGCCGACTTCGACGAAGGGAACATACTCCTCGCCAAATTCCTGGCGAAACCAATGTTCGAAGGTTCTTCCCCAGTTCAAGTAAATGAGGGGAAGGGCGTTCAGGTCCCCGGGGCCCAGCTTCCGTTTGATTTGAAAATTTCTGGCACAATAAAGGAAAAATGTATCTTCCCCGAAGGTTTCCTTTTTGATCTCCGCATCTTCCGGCCCGTGATAAACCAGCCCGATATCGATCCTGCCTCTCAAAACCTCATCCACAATGATGTGGGAATGATCGGCATGGAAAGAGAAACGGAGGTTTTCATCCGTTCCGGCCAATCGATCCACCCAATCGGTAAAGCGGCTGTCCCACAACGAATAGGTGATGCCGAACCGGATCCGTTTCCTTTCCGATTGAAACCTGCGGGCGATTTTTTTGCTGTCTTCGATCAGCTTTAACTGATGTTCGAACAGGGGCAAAATTTCTTTGCCGAAAGGGGACAAATCCACTTTTTTGTTCGTCCGCAAAAACAGATGCTGGCCGTAAAACCGTTCTAAATTTTTGATCCTTGACGTGACGGTCGATTGGGTGACATGCAGTTCATCCGCCGCCCAAGTGAAATTTTTCAATCTGGCCACGGCAAGAAAGGTTTTTATTTCTTCAAGATCCACGGGTGCTCACCAACCCTATTGGAAAGATTCCCAGATTCCTTTAAAGGATGCCGCCGCGAAAGGAGGGGACAAGCGTCCATGCCCGGAAAAATATATATTTCCTGTCCGGTTTTGTCTGCAAGGGTTTTTCTGCATGGAAGGGAGGAAAGACAGCCGTTCCCGGCGCGGGAAAAAACGAACGCCTGCTGGGATATAAAAACTTCCAGCCGGCGGAAATGCCTGGTTCGAAGCACTTTTTCGGTCCCGTCCGGACCGACGGTTCCGGCGGCGAAGTTTTTCGGGGAGTTGCAGATTCAAACCGATGAAAGCGATGATGAAAAAAAGCTTTCACCCGCATCGGCCGATGGGCCGGCGGGTGTTGCGGCCGATAGATCTTGTCCAATTCGTCCGAAAACATTCATCCCGCTAAAGGAGCAAATCCGGCAAGCCTCAGGCGCATGATCCCGATGTTTGGGTTTCCGCACGGAAAGAATCGATTATAAACACTATAAATACGTTGCCTTTCATGGCCTTTCCCTGAATCATTACCTTTCGGAATCGGTTTCGAATTAAATTTTAACCCGGAAAAGAATCCCTCGTCTAATTGATTTCATTGATAGAAATTATTGATATTTCCAATCATTCGCAAAAAATGTCCCTGTATGCGAAAATTGAATCGGATGAAATGAAAGGAGCAGGGAAAAGGGGAAAGATGTCGAACTTTTGTTGTATGAAACGATCCGGACGCATCCGCCAAAGGATCTGCGGACAAAAGGAAACGGAAAACCGGCGTATCCGAAGTTTTCCGAGAAAAAGGGGGCCATCGCATCTTGATCCAATATCCCGTTTTCAAAAGAGGAGCGGCCATCGGCGTTACGGCAACCTCCAGCGGGGTTAAACCCGAGCTTCATCCCCTGCTGCGCAAAGCGAAGGAACGGATGGAAAAAAGGGGCTACCGGATCGTTTTGGGGGAGACGGTATGGACGCAAGAAAAGGCAAAGTCGACGAGCGCCGAAAAAAGGGCCGCGGAATGGATGAAAATGATGGAAAACGATGCGATCGACCTCATCTTTCCGCCCTGGGGCGGCGAACTGCTCATCGAAATTTTGGAACATATCGATTTTGATAAAATAAAAACGAAATGGGTGTTGGGCTATTCCGACACAAGCACTTTGCTTTTGGCCATGACCTTGAAGACCGGAATCGCCACCGCCCACGGGACAAATTTCATCGATTTGCGCGGGGAAGAAACCGATGAAACGACGGCCATGTGGGAAAAGGTTTTGTCGACGGAAACCGGCGGTTCCATCACCCAGCGCTCTTCCCAAAAATACCAGCGGTCCTGGCAGCGGAACGATTCTCCCCGCGTCTTTTCTCCCCGCGTCTTTCATTTGACGGAAGAGACCCGTTGGAAAACCGTTACCGGTCAGCCTGAAATTTTAGGGAAGATTGCTGGGCGGCTGGATCGACGTCATCCGGCATTTGATCGGCACCCCTTACGGCGATGTCCGGGCGTTCAGGGAAAAGCATCTGCCCGGCGAACCGATCCTTTGGTACATGGAAAACTGTGAACTTTCCGCCGCCGATTTGCGCCGTTCCCTCGTGCAGATGAAGCTTGCCGGGTGGTTCGATCATTGCGCCGGAATATTGTTCGGGCGAAGCAAGGCCAACGAACCGGTTGAAGGTTATACCGCCGAAGACGTTTATCGCGATCTGTCTTCCGAATTGGGAGTCCCGATTGTCTATGACATCGATTGCGGGCATCAGCCGCCGCAAATCACCTTCGTCAACGGTGCGTTTGCGGAGGTGGAAGCGGGAAACGGAAAAGGGGTTGTCGTGCAACATTTCAAGCCCTGACGTGAATGGCCGGAAGGCAATTTTTTGCGAGCAAAACCCTTTCCCGCACAGCAAACCCTGATCCGTAACCTTTTTCCGTTGAATCGGACCGAAACGAGGTTGGAAGGATGCTGAAGTATACGATCGGATTTTTAAAGCGAAAGGACGAAATTTTGCTCCTGAACCGGGAAAAACCTTCCTGGATGGGATGCTGGAACGGGGTCGGCGGGAAGATCGCCGAAAACGAGACCCCCGATCAATGCATCTTGCGGGAAATCGGCGAAGAAACGGGAATCATCCTTTCCGATATGGAATTCAAGGGGATCGTCACCTGGCGGGTCGACGGGGAGGAGGAAGGGGGCATGTATGCCTTTTTGGCCGAACTCCCCGCCGATTTCCCATACCCCACCCCGGTCAAAACCGATGAAGGGATCCTCGATTGGAAAAAACTGAACTGGATCCTCCATCCGGACAATGCGGGCATCGCCAATCTCCAATATTTTCTCCCGACCATGCTGAAGGGGGAAGGCCCCTACGAATATCACTTCGTTTATGAAAAAGGAAGGGTGGCGGGCTTTCAAACGAAACCTTTGGAAAAGGGGAGGGATGCCGATGTCCGGTTTCTGCCGGCCGATACAAGGAAGGCGGGGGGAAGGGACGGCTGAATGGCGGGTTTGGCGTTCCCGCGGCGGCCCGGTCCTTTCCGGCGGACCCGGAAAAACGGCAGGATCGTCCGGGGTGTCCGACCTTTTCCGAAAGAAAGATGGCGGGCGCATACCCGGGGCGGCCATGTTTTCTTTGGCAGCCGTTTCGGAAGTTTTGCTTGAACGGGCAGGCGGGAACGGCCTCGGCGTTTTATCCGCCATCCGTTGCAAATGCTCCGGATTTCCGCTATCCTTATATCATCGGGAAGAATGTTGATGTTTTTTCGACAACATGCGAAAGATTGATATAAAAACATCAACTAAGAGGGAGAAGAGGATGCCTGTGCCTGCTGTCTGTTTTGCCGCCGACGTGAAACATTCGAAACAGATGGAAAAAGCCTATCTCATTCAAGTCCTGGAAGAATGCCGGGAAACCCTCAACCGGGAATTTTCCGGGGACCTGATCATTCCCTTTTCCGTCCGGAACGGGGATGAACTGGTCGGCGTCAGTGAAAATTTTTCTTCCGTCTATCCGGTCGTCAAACGATTGTTAACCCTGTCGGCACTCCGGAAATGCCCCTTTTACCTGGGGATCGGCATCGGCGGATTGGAAACGGCCGGCCGCAGCGTACATACCATGAACGGCAGCGCAGTGATCCGGGCCTTTGAAGCCAGGGACAAACATTTGAAGGAAAAAAGCGAAGACGCGCGGATCTGGAACGGTCCGGATTCGGAAACCAGCGTCTATTTTTCCTCCGAACACGTCCCGGAAGGACCGTTGAACGCCTTGTTCAACTTTATCACGACGATCCGCAGGGGATGGTCGGAAAAGCAAAGACAAGTGATCGAAACGATCGAAAAACATCCGGAATGGACCTATGAAAAAATCGGCGCGCACCTCGGGTACAAGTCGCCGAAGTCGACGGTCAGCCATCTGCTGAAACGGGCCGATTACCAAAAACTGAAGGCGGTGGAAGAGAGCTTCATCCGGCTGCTCATCCTGTATGAAAAGGAATTGAACCAGAAGGAGCGATAACTTTGTGGATCTATTTCTATGCCGCCCATTTGCTGGGGGATTTTGCCGTTTTTCCGGACGCAGTTGCGGAGAAAAGCATGGACCGGAAGGGAGGAGCGCTCCTCCGCCACGCTTTCGTCCATCTCCTGTTCATGTTTGCCGCCGGACTGTTTATCTTTTTTACCGACCCGCATTCTTCCCTCCGCTTGCTGGGGGCATTGGAAACGGCCGCCATCCTGATCGCCATCGCCCATTTTGCCGTGGACGCGGCAACGCTTCGGCTGGGCGGAAAATTGCAAAGGCCCGGATCCCGGGCCCTGCTGTTCCTGCTTGACCAGGCCGCCCATCTGTTCCTCATATTGTTCCTGCTTCGGCTCCTTACCGGCGGTGCGGCGGTCTCCGGCGGCCTCGAAGGGCTTTTTTCGGGCAATTTGTCCGTATCTGAAAAGGCGGCCGCCACCCTTTGCATTTTCATCTGGGCCACGTCCGGAGCCGGAACTCTTCTCGCCATCCTCCTGAAGAATATCGCCCCCGACGATCAGCTGGAGGAAGGCGTGTTCCGCATATCGGATGAAAGGACGGAAATCAAAACAAAATATGCCATAAGCGGGAGAGAGGAGACGGAAATTACCACCGTCAAAACGGAGCATTATTTCCGCGATTCGCCGGAAAAGACCGGAAAAACGATCGGCATGCTGGAACGTTCGCTCATTGTGCTCCTGTTGATGATCCGTCTGCCCGAAGGGCTGGCGTTTTTGGCTGCGATAAAAACATTAACCCGATTTAAGCAGTTCGATCAGAAGCAATTTGCGGAATATTATTTGATCGGCACCCTGTCGAGCGCCATGATCGGGATCTTATTGGGGGTCGCCGCCGCAAGTCTTTGGTGAAAAGCTCTTGGTTGACCAACGCAACCTTCACGCGGCATCCGCCGCCGCAAGTCTTTGGCGAAAAGGCCCCCGGGGCCGGCTCAAACCAGCTAACGGGGCCCGCTCCGTGATGGAGGCTTCCATCTCAGTCGCAGCAAGATGAGCTTCTTTTTGCCGCCTTATCTTTAGAAAGAAGCCGGTTTTGGCGTTTTGCCGCCCCCGTTGACGAAAGGCGGGATCCCGGCCGAATCCGTCGTCCGCGCTTTTTTCGACGCGGCATTCGTAGCATTCGCTGAAAAAGCTTGCCGAAAGAATTCATTGGAAAGCAGGGATAAAGGTGATCCGCACGACAGCCGTCCTGGAAGACAATACCATTGCAAACGGTCTGTCCCTGGAGGAACTGAAAGCAAAGGAGAATGAAATCCGCTGGTTTTGGACGGATTTTAACCTTCCGGACGAAAAGGAAATCGCCGAATTGGAACGATTCTTCGGCTTCCACCCGCTCGCCGTCGAAGACTGCGTGAACCGGCTGCAAAGGCCGAAAATCGATTATTACGAAGGCTACGCCTTTTTTGTCCTCCATTATCTGCACACGGAAAAAATACAAAAGAAGGAAATCAATATCTTTTTGGCCGACCGCTACATCGTCACTTTCCATTCCGAGAAATCGGATCAGGTGGAGCGGGCCTGGAAGGAAATCACGATGGGGACGGTGACGAAAAGATGGGGCCCCTTTTACGTCTTCTATCTGATTTTGGACAAGACCGTCGACGATTTTTTTCCGATTCTTTACGATTTGGAAGACCGCATCAACGTCCTGGACGAACAAAGAAATATGGAAACCTTGTTTGAACAGCTTTTTCAAATCCGAAGACAGCTTTTATATCTCCGGCATACCATCCACCCGATGCAGGAAATCGTCATGGAAATCCTGGATTCGGAACATTTGATCCGGCACAAGACGGACAGGGCCTACATCAAAGATATCTACGACCATCTGTTGAAAATCTCGGAAATGATCGAATCCACCCGGGAAATCACGGCCGACATCCGGGAAAACCATCTTTCGATCAACACCCACCGGACAAACCGGATCATCCAGGTTTTGACCGTCATCACGACGATCTTCATGCCGTTGACGCTGATCACGGGAATTTACGGGATGAATTTTTCCAACATGCCCGAGCTGAAATGGAAATACGGTTATTTTGCCGTGCTGATTTTCATGGCCCTTCTGGGGACGGGGTTGTATCAATGGTTCAAACGGAACGGATGGTTAAAATAAGGATCGTTTGCCGCGGACCATCCGATGAGAATTCCGCCGAATTTGAAGACCGAAGGGGGAGGGGAGATGGACTTTTCAATAAAAACCATCCCATTGGGATCTGCGGCAACCTTTCTTCTTCACCAACGGGACAGGAATGTTTATCAGCACAAAAAACCATTCGGGGGAAATGGGCTGGGGATTCAACGATAGAAATGCAGATCGGGAAGATAACCCTCTTTCTTGATATAACAGCAAAAAAAGGGGGGATACAAGTGAAAACGAGAACCGAACAAGAAATGTTGGATTTGATCATTACATTTGCTAAAAAAGATCATCGTATACGCGGAGTGCTAATGAACGGCTCTCGTGTAAATCCGAATATAAAGAAAGATATATTTCAAGATTATGATATTGTATATTTAGTTACGGATGTTGAACCATTTAAAGATGAAAACTTTATTTTGTCTCACTTTGGGGAAGTAATGCTTATGGAAAAACCCGAAGATAAAATTTTTCCGCCTCCCATTGGCGATGGCCGTTATACCTATTTAATACAATTTATGGATGGGAACCGAATTGATATGCATTTTATTCCCATAAATAAAGTGGATGAACTGATTCAGGACAGTTTGACAAGGGTTTTACTAGATAAAGACCACAATATTCCAGATATCCCGCCTCCAAGTGAACAAAGTTATCTTATTAAAAAACCAACGGAAAAATTATATAACGATTGTTGCAATAGTTTTATATGGGGATTAGGAGCCCATATTCCAAAAACCATTTGGAGACAAGAATTACCATTGTTAATGCGTTTAATCGATATTGTTTTGCGTGAGCCATTAATTCAAATGCTTGAATGGTATGTGGGGATTAAAACAGATTATAAATACTCCATCGGGAAAGGAGGCAGGTATTTAAAAAAGTTCCTGGAGCCTGAAATTTGGAATGACTTTGAGAAGACATATACAGACGCTAATTATGATCATATTTGGAGTTCATTGTTCTTATTTCATGACTTATTCAAAAAAACGGCTGAACATGTTGGACAAGTATATGGTTTTCAATTTCCTGAGGAAGAATGTAAAAGAGCGCTGTCTTTTCTAAAACACGTAAAAGAATTGCCGCAAGATGCAAAATCAATTTTTTAGGTTAGATGTAAAAATGAAATGCAACAAAAAAATAAATAAAAGCCATAGATAAACCGTGTTATGATTAGAGGTGCCCAAACCACGATCAAATGGTCTGCGCCAAAACGCTGTGCAACTACATCGAACGCGGTTTGATCATTGTAAAATCCAAAATTGAAACTATCAACAGTTTTCATTCTCGGATGAAGAAGGATTGACCGTTTTTTTTAAAGGTGTGGCTGCAAAATATCTTGATAATTACCTTGCTTGGTTCTTATTTGTGGATAGCCGCAGTAACGAAAATACCACGCCACATATCAAAGAGCTTCTGCTTACATCTGTATTTGAAATGACAGAAATTTTTGAAAGTATCCGTCTATCTAAGTTCAGTGCTTTAAAAGGTCATTTACGGGCAATCGGCTTATAAATACCGGGAGAGGAGAACTCAATTTATGGAAATTAGAAAACCAAACGATTCGGAATATAAAAAGATTTTATCACTTTCACCACAAGCATTATTCGAAGGTACATTAGGCGAAACAAAACCGTCAGATGAAAAAGTCAAACAACTTATTGAACCATTATTGCAGAAAGGAAGCTATTATTTGATAGCAACTGAAGGCGATAATCTAATGGGTTGGATTCTTATCGGAACAAGTAAAGACCAATTAACTGAAAAGATATATGGATTTATTTATGAATTGTTTGTGTTAGAGGAATTTAGGGGAAATGGAATTGCAAAACAATTGATGGAAACTGGTATCGAACATCTTAAACAAGATGGATATTCAGAGGTTCGCTTAAGTGTATATGCAGGAAATCAAGCGATTAAACTGTACGAAAAATTAGGATTCAAAAATAGAACCATTACAATGAGTATGAACATA
>Ga0310834_101325_pt1 | contig 15464 bp, 10 predicted proteins | sample SM_ome_2_FD_201314 | JGI IMG/M metagenome (GOLD analysis project Ga0310834, IMG submission 201314) | Sorghum-adapted microbial communities enriched on stacked mutant (SM) sorghum from Joint BioEnergy Institute, Emeryville, California... ... | reverse complement strand
TCGTCTGGTCCGGCGACGCGGCGGAGATCTTGTGGGAGAACGAAGCGCTCGATTACGTCGTGCCGGAGGAAGGGTCGAACCTCTGGTTCGATTCGATGGTCATTCCGAAGACGGCGCGCAATATCGATGGGGCGCATCTGTTCATCAATTTCATGCTCGATCCGGAGAATGCGGCGCAGAACGCCGAATATGTCGGCTACTCGACGCCGAACGCCACGGCGCTGGAGATGCTGCCCGAGGAGATCCGGGAAGACGAGCGGTTCTATCCGGGCGACGAGCTGATTGCCCGGCTGGAGGTCTACGAGAATCTCGGCAAGCGGATGCTCGCCTATTACAACGACCTGTTCCTCGAGTTCAAGATGCACGCGAAATGAAGCGAAGCCGGGAGCCCCGCGAATGGTTCCCGGCTTTCAGTCTTTCGGCGATCATGGCAAGCAAGCGGAGGTTGTATGGCGTCAACCTTCCGACAACGAATCGGGTGAATGCGGATGAGATTGAACCGGCTGTTCGAGATCGTGTACGTCCTCCTGAACGAGGAGACGGTGACCGCGAAGCGGCTGGCCGAGCGGCTGGAAGTGTCGGTGCGGACCGTGTACCGGGACATCGAGCTGCTGAGCGCGTCGGGCATCCCCGTCTACATGAGCAAGGGCCGGGGCGGCGGCATCCGCCTGCTCGACGGCTTCGTGCTGAACAAATCGGTGCTGTCCGAGCGCGAGCAGAAGGAGATCTTGTCCGCCCTGCACGGTCTGAAGACGATCCGCGACCCGGACGCCGGCGCGGTGCTGTCGAGACTGGGCGCGCTGTTCGGCCGGCGCGATTACCGCTGGGTGGACGTCGATTTCTCCCAGTGGGGCGGCCGGCGGGAAGACGTCTTCGCGCCGCTCAAGACGGCGGTGATCGAGCGCCGGATCGTCGCGTTCGACTATGTCGGCTCGTTCGGCGGGAAATCGGCCCGGGAGGCGGAACCGCTCCAGCTCTGGTTCAAGAACCGCCATTGGTACGTGAAGGCCTGGTGCAGAACCCGGCAGGCTTTCCGCATCTTTAAACTCTCCCGCATGCGCAACGTGCGCGTGACATCGCGGACTTTCGAACGCGGCTGGGACGACGCCGCTTGGCCGAACCCCGAAGATGCCGCTACCCGGCCCGAAGTGGAGCTGACGCTGTGCCTGGCGCCATCCGCCGCGCATCGCGTCTACGACGAGTTCGACGAATCCGAGATCACGAAGCTCGAAGACGGCCGGTTCATCGTCAAGGTGTCGTTCCCGGAGGACGAATGGGTGTACGGGTATGTGCTGTCCTTCGGCGACCAGGCGGAAGTGCTCGCCCCTGCGCATGTCCGGGATCGTCTCCGCGCGAGGCTGGAGAACATGCTGCGGCACTATCGCGCGGAAGACCGCGCTTGATTGAGGCTCCGTCAATCCTCCCGCAGCAGCGCGTCGATTTCCCGCGCCGCTTCCTTCAAAGCGCTCTCCGTCTCCATCTCGCGGCGCATGATTTTCTCCACATAGCGGGAGAACACCTTCTCGATCCGGCTCCAGTTCGGGACCGGCGGGCGGGGCAGCGACTGGTTGATCTGCTCCAGATACGCCCGGAGATACGGCGGATTGGCCGGATCCAGCGACGCGGCCGCCTTGCTGTTGGTCGGGATGAGACCGGTCGCCGCCATGAGGCGCTGCGGCTCCTCGGTCATCATGAAGCGCATGAACGCCCACGCTTCCTCGGGATGGCGGCTGCCCTTGATGAGCACGAGATTTTCCCCGCCCACCACCGACCGGCGGCCGCCGATATCGGCCGGAAGCGGCGCGGGAAGCGTATCCTTCAACACATCAATGCGCGTCTCCACAAAGTTCGTGTTCAGCGTGAAATACCACGGCCCGTCGTCGATCATCAAATATTTGCCGTCCTCCAGCCCGCCCCAGGGGTCCGGGCTTTCCCCGAGCAGCGACGGCCCGATGATGCCCTCGTCCGCCCAGGCGCGGATCTTCTCGATCGCCGCTACGCTCTCCGGCGAATCCAGGTAGCCCGACGCCCGCCCGTCGTCCGGAGACGTGAACTGCCCGCCCAGCGTCCAGAAATACGGCAGAATGTCCCAGGCGCTGCAGCATTTCGCGGCGATGCCGTACACCTCTTCGCCTTCGGCGCGCAGCCGCCTCACCGCCGACACTAGCTGCTCCATGTTGGCGGGGGCGTCTTTCAGGCCGGCCTTCTCCAGCAGCGCGCGATGGTAGATGGCCACCTTCGTGTTCGTGTTCATCGGCACACCGTAATACCGGCCCTTGTACAGGTTGGTGACCAGCGTGGCCGGAAACACGCTCTGCGTCACGTCGTCGAAGCCGTCCAGCTGGTCGACGGGCTCGAGAATGCCGAGCTTCGCGAATTCCGGCACCCAGACGATGTCCATCCGCATCAGGTCCGGCGCATCCGACGTGCCGACGGAAGCGGTCAGCGTCGTCTTGAGCTGGTCCGTGTACGGCATGAATTCGGCCTGGATGCGAATGTTCGGGTGATCCTTCTCGAACAGCGGGACCACTTCGTTCTCGAACACGACCGTCTCCTGGTCCGAGAACGTATGCCAGAAGCGGAGCGTGACGGCCGGCTCGCCGTTCGTCCGGTCCTGAGCCGGTCCGGCGCCGCCATCCCGGATCAGCCCGTCCCCGCATCCGGCCGCCAGGACGGTCAGCGCCGCGGACAGCGCAAGCAGCCGGACATTCCGGACAAACCTTCCCATCGCGCCTTTGCGATCTCCGTCCATGTTCATCCCTCCGTTCCGGGCTCTCCGTCCATCCTCATCGTCAGCACGACGCGCGTCCCCCGTCCAGGCCCGCTCTCCACGGACAGTCCGGAGCGCTCGCCCCAATACAGCCGGATCAGTTCATGCACATGCCGCAGGCCGATGCCCCAAAGCCCGCTTTTTCTGTCCGAATCCGTAAGCAGGCGGGCGATCTGGTCTTCCGTCATGCCGACGCCGTTGTCCTCCACCCGGATCTCCACCGCCCGCGGCGTGCCGCGCACGGTGAGCCGGATCTCGCCGTCGCCCTCCAGCGGCGCGATGCCGTGGAACACCGCGTTCTCGACGAGCGGCTGCAGCAGCATGCGCGGCACCTTCAGGTCCAGGAACGCCTCCGGGCAATCCACGTGCAGCGAGATCGGCTTGTCGTAGCGGAAGCGGTGAATCTCCATATATTTGTGCAGGAGGTCGATCTCGTCCCGGAGCGTCGTCATCGGCCCGTCCTTGCCCATGATCGACTCCAGCAGCTGCGCCAGAATGCCGAGCGCCCGGAACGCTTCCTCGCCCCGGCCGTATTTCGCCAGCCAGCGGATGGACGTCAGCGTGTTGTAGAGAAAATGCGGATTGATCTGGTACCGGAGCGCCCGCAGATCCGCTTCCTTCTTCTGTCGCTCTTCTTCGCTGATGCGGCGGATCAGCTCCTCGATCTGCCCGATCATGACGTTGAACCGGTAGCCGAGCTGCCCGAACTCGTCCCGCGACTCCACCGCCACGCGCGCGCCGAGGTCGCCCATCTCGACCTTCTTCATCTGGCGCATGAGCCGCTTCAGCGGCTCCGTGACCTTGCGGGAAATGTAGAACGCGGTCGCGACGGCGACCAGCGAGAACAGCAGGCCGTACAGCCACGTCTGGTTGCGGATACGGCTGATGTCCCCGATAATCTCGTCCGTCGGCACGGTGCCGACGACCGTCCAGCCGTTCGCGATCTTGCGGGCGATGAAATAATGCAGCGACTTGCCGTCGCTCCATTCGAATTCCCGCTCCACGTCCGGCTTGCCCACGATGGAGGGCGCCCACGCTTCGTCCAGGATCGAGGTGCCGACGTTCTCCAGTCTCGGGTCGATCACGACGGTCCCCTGCTCGTCGACGACGAAGAAGCGCCCCGTCTTGCCGAGCGACAGATCGTTGAACTTGTCCAGGATGAGCTTCCCGTCCAGGTTGACCATCAGCACGCCGACATTTTGCAGGGTGGCGAGGTCGGTGAGCCCCTTCACCAGCGGCATGACGAGCACGGTGCGGTCCCCGCCGCCGCTGTACAGGTCGTAGCCGATCGGCAGCCAGATGGCGCGGTTGCCGCCTTTCTTCGCCTCGAGGTACCACGCCTGCGCCTTCACCCGGTGACGCTCGACCTTGTTCAGCGAGAACAGGCCGCTGCCCCACTGCGTCCCCTCGTCCTTGAAGATGTAGATGGATTGCACGAACGAGTTATGGAACATGACGTTGTCCAGCGTGTTTTTGATCAGATCGTTGATCTCGATGCGGCTGTCCGTCGTCAGGTTCCCTTTCAGATCCCGGGTGATCGCGTCCTGGATCCGCACGTCGCTGAGCAGTTGCTGCGCCACGTCCACCCCTGCCGTCAGCACCGTCTCCAGCGAATCGGTCGCCTGGCGGGCGGTCTGCTTCGCGGACTGGCGGACATTTCCCGCAATGACGTCCGCCGCGGTCCGGTAGAACAGCGAGCTGATGAGCGAGATCGGGATCGTGATGAGCAGGATGAACGCCAGAATCAATTTTGCGGAAAAATGTCTCGGCCAAACCGCGGCGCGCTTCACGATCCGCACACCTCCCGCGTCGAATCGGCAACATTCGTGTCGTTATAGAGGATTCGACACGGCCGTTGGCAATCCTGTCCGGAACGTTCCGGGTGCGGACAGGGAATGAATGCCGTGCCGGAATACCCGGAACGGCGACCGGACCGGAACGCTTACGGGACCAGGATGCGGACCATCATCCAGACGCGGAGCGGCGGCAGCGTGAAGACGATCTTCTTCCCGTGCTCGGGACTGTCTGCCAGTTCATACGGCACCGGCTGCATCGCCGCCGAATGGTCGTCCGGCGAAGCGGCGTACACGCCGGCGACTCCGGTCTCCGCGGCGACCTCGCAGCGGATGCCTTCCACGGGCGCCGGCCTGTTCGGTTTCCCCTCGTTCCAGCGGTCGCTCTCCACGCCCGTCAGGTTGATCAGGTGAAGCACCAGGCCGTCCCGTCCGCGCTTGACAATCGTCCACACCGCGTCAGGCCCGCCTTCCGGATGGAACGACGCGGTCTCGTGGAAGAACCGCACCTCGGAATTGATGCCCCCGGTGTACATCATGGACAGATCCGCCAGATCGAATCCGTGGAGCGCCTCCGAATGGCGCACCGCGAAGTCGCACCAACGCCTGACCTCCGCCGCGAACGCCGGGCGCATCGGGCGGTAGTCGGGATAGTACGCCTCCGTCAGCACGGCTTCTGTCTCCCCGAGCGCCAGATGGAATCCGCCGGAGGCGAATACGGTCGCCATCGTCAGCAGCGCGCCGTTCTCGGCGGCGGTGATACGCTTCCCGGCTTCTCCGTCAACCGGCCCGGTCCATCCCCCGGCCATATCCGGCTGCTCCGGCATCGCCTCCTTGAAGGCGTGCAGATACGCCGCAAGAATGACGTGCTTCCCGCCTCCCAGCTCGCGGCCGCGGTCGATGAGCCGCTTCAGATCGGCGTAGCGCTCGTAGGGCGGCCACACCTCGATGTAGACCGCTTCCTGGTCCGCCGAAGCGGTCGTATGGACCGGGTACGCGCTCACGTTGTTGAAGATGAGGCCGACGTCCGGATGGAGCGGGAGCAGTTCTTTTTTCACCCGATTGATCAGTTCCGGATAGCATGCCGCCAGGTCGACCGGCTCCGTCCCGTCTCCGGACTGCCGACGTCTGAGCGCCCGCTTCGGGAAGCCGTACTGGTCGAGGTGGAGGCCGTCGAACCCGGCTTCCGCGATGACACGGCGGAATTCGCGTGCGATATGGTCCGTCCACGGCGAATCGGGCGAGATGTCCATGATGTGGAAGATGCCGATCAATTCGTACGGATCGCCGTTCGGCTTGTACAACCCCCAGTCTGCGTGAGCCGTGTGAAAATCCTTCAGGGCGGCGTACACCGCGCCGTAGGCGATCGAAGCCATCCCCCTCCGGCGGAGCGCTTCGATCTTCTCCCGCACGACGGCGTACGACAGCGTGCGCCCCATCGGGTCGACGAATGTGTCCTTCCTCGGCACGAGCTCGTCGTGGCGGTACATCCAGTCGTAGAACTGGACGACGTTCAGATGGTATTTCAGCAGGCTGTCCGCGTCTTCGAGCCGCCCTCCCTCGCCGGAGTGGAAATCGGACAGGAAGCCGTACCGGGGCGCGAGCTTCCAGTGGCGCGCCACGTCGAACGCGGTGGACAGCGGCCCGATGAGCCGCGTCCCCTCGCCGTCCGTCAGCCGGAAGACGGCGTCCACGCCGTAGCCGACGGACACGTCGTCCCGCGTCTCCCACGCATCGCCCAGCAACACTTCACAGCGGCCATGCTCCGGCTGCAATTCGACCGGGACGCTGCGCTTCAGCACTTCCCGCTCAAGCCGGTATACGACGAGGTCCAATTCGCCCTTCAGCTTGGCGGAAGCGGCCGGCCCGTCCTCCGTGCGGCCCTCCAGAATGAGCGTCACGGACTCGCCGGGCCGGAACTGCGCCTTTGCCGGATACAGATCAAGAATCCGTTTCACTTTGTTCGTTCCTTTCATGGGGACGTGGTCAGGAGCACCATGTCCCAGTATTTGAGGGACGGGAGCGTGAACCGCACATACCGCCTCCCGTCCGATTCACCGGTCGTGAACGCCAGCGATTCCGGGCTGCCGTGGCGCCGGTCCGGCGAGACGAGCAGCACGTCCCGGACGTCCGCGTCGGTGTAGTAGGTTACCGCAAGATCCGTGAGTTCCTCCGGCTCGCGGTACTGTCCGAAGTCGTCGCGCCACTGGTTCGTCGAATGCGTGGCGAGGTTGAGCAGATGCAGCACTTCGTCGGAACCTTTTTCCCTGGCGAAAAACCATACCGTCTCCGGCCGGTCCTGCTTCGAAAGCTCCACGCCGTCCGCCTCCGCATCACGATCGATCTCCCGCACGTCCGTGTCGCGCAGCCAGTTCTGGTAGGCGGTCATGACGTGGTAATAGTCGAGCAGCGCCTCTTCCAGCTCCGCCGTCATCTTCAGGTTCTTGTTCGGGAAGTACTCCTTGCCGAGCATGCCGGTGTCGCCCAGCTCGATGTGGGCGCCGCCCGAGGCGAAGATGACCGCGTCCGTCATGAGCACCGACGGCGTGTTGAACTCGCCGGGCCGGTCGGCCGCGCGATAGTTCATGTACGCCGCGATGATCATGTTCTTCGTGTTCTCCGACAGGTACCGCCCGTTGTCCACGATGCGCTTCAGCATGCCGTAGCTGCCCAGCCCGGGCGGCCACGCTTCCGTGTACAGGAAGTCCACCGGCGCCTCCTTCGCGATCCCGACGCCGCCGTACTGGTTCACCGCGTTCATGACGAGCCGGACGCCGAGCCGATCCTTTGCCGCCTTGAGGAACGGGACGTAGGTCTCGTCAAGGTATACCGGCCTGCCGCCATAATCGAACCGGATTCCTCTGTCGCCGAGCTGGTCGACATGCCAGCCGTCGAACGGAAGCGCCCGGAACACGTTCTCCTCTTCGCGAAAAATGTAGTCCTGCCACTCCGGGTTCGCCGGGTTCGTGAGCAGAATCTTGCCCGTCGCCCACGTCTGCGGCAGCGGATGCCCGTCCTGCTGCCGGTGCTCCGTGTCCGTATAGAGCCCCCACTCCGGCTTCACGCCGTCCTTCTCGGCGAACGTGTACGTCCCGAACAGCAGGTTGTAGTTCATCGCCATCATGGCGCGTTCGTGCGCCGCGTCGATGTATCCTCGCACCGTGTCGTAATAGACCGGCCGGTTCGCGATGTCCGGCCAGCGCTCCGCGGGCTCCTCCGCCGTTCCCGCGAGCGGCTGGTGGTGCTTGTACTGCCAGTCGTAGAACTGCAGCCCGTTGATGTGATAGCGGTTCAGCCGGGCGATGACCGACCGGATTTCCTCCGGCGTCATGTCCGGAAAATCGGTGATGTAGCCGTACCGCGGAAAGCGGGACCAATCGGAGGACACGTCCACCGCCGTGTTCCGGTGGTCCAGCGTCCGGCGTCCGGACACGAAGTACGTCTCCACGAGGTAGCCCTGATAGTCGGCCTCCGGCGGCGTCCAGACGGCCTCCGCTTCCGCCGTTCCCTCCCCGGCCTCCAGCCGCACATCTTCGACCGTGAACCGGTCCACCGTCCGTCCCGCCTGCTTCGCCACGAAGACGAGCTTGCCGGCCAGCGGTTGATCCGGGTCCCGGTTCAATGCCACGCGGAAGGCCACCGGCTCTCCGGGCGCGTACCGGGCTTTGTCCGGATCGACCGCCGCGATCCAGCGCCCGGGCTCCGCCGCGGCCGCGGGATCCGCCGCCGGCTGCGCCGCGTCCTTCCGGAGCAGCCAGGCTGCCAGCACGGCAGCCAGCGCGACAACCAATACCGCGAACACCAACAGGGCGGGCGGCGGGAGCTTCCGGGTCTTCTTGCCTTCGCTCATCCTTTCACGGCCCCTTCGCTGAATCCGCTCTGCACGAACCGTTTCTGGAACACCATGTAGATGACGATCACCGGCAGCAGCACGATGATCGATGCCGCGAAGATGAGGCCCCAATCGCTCGCGTATTTGCCGAACAGGAGTTGCAGGGCGATCGGCAGCGTGCGCAGCGATTCCGTCTTCAGGATGGTCAGCGCCATGAAATATTCATCCCAGGTGGCCTGGAACGAGAAGATGGCGAGCGTCCCGAGCGCGGGCAGCGACAGCGGCACGTAGATGTGCCGGTAGATCGTCCAGCTTCCGCCGCCGTCGATGACGACGGACTCCTCCAGCTCCTTCGGCACCGATTCGAAGAACCCGCGGAGGAAGAAGGTCGTCCCGACCATGCCGCCGCCGATGTAGAGGAGCCACAGTCCCGCGTACGTGTCGACGAGACCGAGCGATTTGATCACGGTGAACTGAGGCACGATGTTCAGCACGGCGGGCACCATCAGGGTGAAGAGAAAGATTTTGAACAGCGCCTCCTTCCCCCAGAATGGAAAGCGCGCGAAACCGTATGCCGTCAGCGAGCCGAAGAACAGCGCCCCCGCCATCGTGACGCCGGTCACGAGCACGCTGTTCAGGAAATAGCGCGCGAAGCTGTTGTTCTCCAGCGCGCCGATGTAGTTGTCCAGATTCGGGCGCACCGTCAGGATATCGGTCGGCCGCGGCAGCACGAACGCCTTGGTGACGAACGAGGTCATCACCATGTAGAAGAACGGAAGAATCGTGACGAGGACGCCCGCCGTGAGGATGGTGTACACGATGAGCTGCAGGTGCCATCTCGTTTTCATGGGGCGCCTCCCTTCAGTACTCCATCGAGAATTTGCCGATTTTCCGCTGCTGGTAGTAGGTGATCGCGAAGATCGTCAGGCCCATCATGACGGCCAGCGCCGCGGAATACCCGAACTCGAACTTGTCGAACGCTTCCTTGTAGATGAGCACCGGCAGCACCTGCGTCCGTCCGAGCGGCCCCCCGCCCGTGATGAAGTAGACGTGCGGGAAAATGTTGAACGCGCCGATGACCGCGTTGATGAACACGTAGATCGTCACCGGCTTGATGAGCGGCAGCGTGATGTTCCGGAACAAGCGCCAGCCGTTCGCCCCGTCGATCGCCGCCGCTTCATAGAGCGTCTGCGGAATGCCCTGCAGCGCCGCGATGTAAATAATGAACGCCCAGCCGAACGTCTTGAACACGTGCAACGTCCAGATGATGACGAGTCCCGTCCACTCGTTCTGCAGCCAGTTGACCGGTTCCGGCAGCCAGCCCAGCTTCACGTGAAAAATGTAGTTGACGAGGCCGAACTCCCCGCCGGCGAACAGATACTTGAACAGGTACGAGATGACGATCCACGATGTGATGACGGGGAAGTAGTAGACCATGCGCCAGGCCACCTTCGCCCTCACGAACTTCAGGTTGACCAGCACGGCCAGAACGAGCCCCACCGCCATGATGAGCGGCACGGTCACCAGCGTGTTGAGGAACGTGTTGCGCACCGCGTACCAGAAAAATTCCGAATGAAACGCCTTCCGGTAGTTGTCGAGCCCGACGAACGGGCTCTCGGCTCCGGGCATGATTTTGTAGTCCAGAAAGCTCATCCAGATCCCTTTGACCATGGGATAGATGACGAAGACCGACGTGCCGATGATGCCCCACGCGATGTACGGCAGCACCGCCAGCCACCGCTTCAGTTCGAGGGTCAATTGGTCTTTCAATGGCGACCCCTCCCTGCCTCAAGCAAGGAACCGGCTGCCGTGAACCGGCCGCCGATTCCTTCGCGCTAACGTTATTCGCCCAGAATGCTCTCGATCTGTTTCGCCGCGTCGTTCAGGGCGGCCGCGGGCTCCAGCTCGCCGCGGAACACTTTCTCCGTCGTCAGGTTGAAGATTTCCTCCATCTTCGCCCACTTCGGATTCGGCGTCCGGGGCAGCGCCGTCTCGAGCTGTTCGACGTATTCCTTGATGAACGGCACTTCCTGCACTTCCGGCGATTGGGCCGCCTTGACGTTGGTCGGGATCAGACCGGTGGAGGCCATGAGCTTCTGCGGCTCTTCACCCATCAGCCATTTCATGAACAACCACGCCTCGTCCGGATGCTTCGCGCCCGTGAACATGACCAGGTTCTCGCCGCCGACCACGGAGCGCGAGCCGCCGTCGCCGGCCGGGACGAGCGAGCGCACCGTATAGTCCATCACGTTCCGCTCTTCTTCCTGGGCGTTCATCAGGATGGAGTAGAACCACGGCCCGTCGTCGATCATCAGGTATTCGTCGTTCTTCATGCCGTCCCACGTGCCGGGCTCGCCGCCGAGCAGCGTCGGCGCGATCAGGCCGTCCTTGTGCCACTGGTTCAGCGTCTCCAGCGCCTTGATCGATTCCGCAGAGTTCAGGTAGCCTTCCACGCGGTTGTACGAGTCGTCGGTCAGCTTCCCGCCGAGGCTCCAGAAGTACGGCAGGAGGCCCCACGCGCTGTTGCCGCCGATCGCGATGCCGCCCTTCAGGCCGGCATCCTTCGCCTTCCGCGCCGCTTCCGCCAGCTCCGCCATCGTCTTCGGCGGCTCGCTCAGGCCGATTTTCTCGAGCGCCGCCTTGTTGAAGATGGCGACCTTCGTGTTCGTGTTGAGCGGCAGTCCGTAATAGCCGTCTCCGAAAACGTTCGTGGAGAGAGCGCTTTCGAACAACTGCGACCTGACGTCGTCGAACCCCGGCAGGCCGTTCAGCTCCTTCAGCGCTCCCTGCTCGGCGAATTCCGGCACCCAGATGATGTCCATCCGCATCAGGTCGGGCGCGGCGCCACCGGACACCGCCGAGATGACCTGCTGCTTCAGCCCGTCATACGGCATGCGGGTCGACTTGACCTTGATGTTCGGGTATTGCTCTTCGAACTTCGGAATGACCTGTTCGTTGAACACCTTCTCTTCCTGATCCGAATACGTGTGCCAGATTTCGATCTCCGCCGTCTTCTTCGGCTGGTCGGAGCCGCCCCCGGACCCGCTTCCGCCGCTTGATCCGGAATCGGACGACGAGCCGCCTTTGCCGCCCCCGCCGCCTCCGCACGCCGCGGCAAACACCATCAGAAGTGCGACGGCCAGAATCATCAGCGTTCTTCGCTTCATGTCGGCATCCCCCTTGCATCGTGATGATGATTTTGGTTTCATCCCTTACATTAACAAGGAGGCCGGCTTGGGTTGAATGCGCTTACATTCCGATTTGGTGTTTATTTTTCACGGGACGATCCCGGATGGAACGCAGAGGTGCCGTATTTTCCGGTTGGATCGGAAAATACGGCACCTTCCACGCTCAGGAGCGGCTTTGGCTTTCCCGATATTCCGCGGGCGTTGCGCCCACTTCTCGCTTGAACAGTTTCAGAAAATGCTTCGTGCTGTTGAAGCCCGACTGGGCGGCCACCTCGTAAATCTTCAGCCCGGTCGTCCGCAGCAAATGCTTGGCGTAATGGATGCGGAGCCGGATGACGTAGTCGATGAAGTTGAGCCCGGTGTGCCGTTTGAACTGCTCGCTGAAATAGTTTTTGCTCATGTGCACATGGTCGGCGACTTCCTGCAGCGACAGGTCTTCCCGGTATTTCTGCCGGATATAGGCCAGGGCGAGCTGAATGGCGGGCGATCCGCCGGAATCTTCCGGTACCATGCGGATCGTTCCGCCCTCGGGGACCGCGTCGAGCTCGGTCCGCAAGGCCGCGCACAGCCCCGCCAGCGTGGGCAGCTCGCCCAGTTCCCGCGACTTGTCGGTCGTCCTCAGAATCACGTCTTCGGCCGTCAGGAGTCCGCTGCGGGAATGCATGACCGTGAGCAGGCTTTGCGCCTGGCGGAGCACTTCCGGCTTCGGAAACTTGCGTTCTTGCCAAAGTTGGAAGATTTGCTCCAGCGTCTTCCGGCTCTCCTCCCGGTCCGCGGACGCGATGGAGCGGGAGAACCGGTCGCGCAGCCCCGACCACGTCCGCTCGGCCTGCTTCGCCTCTTCGGGCGTCCGGGCGGCAAGTTCGCCGGCGAGGCCGCCGACCCTGGCGTGATAGCATCGCCGGGCCCCCTCGAAGAACGCGAGTTCGAGCGCCTCCTTCGCCCAGCGGTACGCCTCCGGCACGGCGTTCGGACTGTGGACGGGCGGGGCGATGCCCGCGAAGAACGGCTGTCCGAGCTCGGCCTGCAGTTTGTGGTGCAGACGGTTGAGCTCCGCCTGCGCGGTCCCGGCGCGGTCGGGCACGATGACGACCAATTCGCGCTCGCCCGTGACAAGCGGCGCGCCCCGCTCCAGACGCCGGGCGATCTCGTCCCGGAAGCGCTCCATGTTCAGGAGATGGTCCAGGTCGTCGCCGTCCTCCAGCCGTTCGGGCTGCCACACCGATACCGTGACCGCCTCGCCGAACCATTCCGGCAGTTCGCCCCGGGGCACGGCTTCGCCGAGGAGCAGCCGCTTGAGCAGCTTGTCCGTGCCGTGCTCCGCCGCCGGCTCGGCGCGTCTCCCCCGCTGCGCATCCAGCTCTTCCTTGCAGGTGCGCAGAATGTTCACCAGATCTCCGGGCTCCATCGTCGGCTTGAGCAGATAGTCGACGACGACGCCGAGTTTCACCGCTTCGCGGGCGTATTCGAAATCGTTGTAGCTGCTGACGAAGATCACCTTGATCCCCGGATTTGACCGCTTGGCTTCCCGGGTCAGCTCGATGCCGTCCATGACCGGCATCTTGATGTCCGTGATGAGGATGTCGATCCGCTCCCGGCTCATCGCCTCAAGCGCCGTCTTCCCGTTCGAGGCTTCGCCGGCGAGCCTTAAGCCTTCCTGCTCCCAGTTCACGGCCGATCGCAAGCCGAACCGGATCATTGGCTCGTCGTCGACGAGCAACACATTGTACGCCATGGCCCCAAGCTCCTTGAGAATCCGCCTGATCGTCTCTAAAGTATTCGCTTCGGGCGCCCCGAACCCTGCCGCCCGCCGGATGCCGGGCATGGCCGGAATTGAATATGACGGACTGTTGGCATATTTGATCGGTTAAGCTGTGGGTAATCGGACGGCAGAATCAAAAGGGGTGAACGGCAGTGCCGAAGTCCGTCGATTACAAGAAAGATTTCAAGCACCTTTATATGCCGCCGGCGGAGCCGGTGATCGTGGAAGTGCCGGAGATGGCGTTTATTGCGCTCGATGGCTCCGGCGATCCGAACGGCGAGGCGTTCGTCAGGCAGACGGAAGCGCTGTACAGCGTCAGCTATGCGGTCAAGATGTCGTACCGCGGCGGCGATGCGCCCGCCGGCTATTACGAATACAAGGTGTTCCCGCTGGAAGGCGTATGGGATCTGGCGGATTACACCAAGCCGGCAACGGACAAAAGCAACTTCAAGTACACGATCATGATCCGCCAGCCGGATTTCGTGGACGAGGAAGTCTTCCGGCGCTTCCTCGAGCAGACGAAGCGGAGGAAGGCCAATCCGTATCTGGACCACGTCCGGTTCGAACGGATCGAGGACGGGCTGTGCTGCCAGATGACGCACATCGGCGGCTATGACGACGAGCCCCCAAGCTTCGCGCGCATGGAGGCGTATTGCGCCAAACAGGGCTATGTCCGGGCATCCAAGACGCATCGGGAGATCTACCTGTCCGACCCCCGCAAAACCGAGCCGTCGAGATTGAGAACGGTGCTCCGGTTCCAGGTGCGGAAGCGATAGACACAGAGGCCGGCCGCCCCCGGGAGAAGGGTCGCCGGCCCGCGTCTGTTTCCGCATCAGGTGGAGCCGGACGTCTGCACGCGATAATCATTTTTGCCTTCGCGCTTCACGGCATACAACGCCTTGTCCGCCTGGCTCAGCAGCAGATCGATCGTCCGGCCGTGGGCCGGGTACAGGCTGACCCCGATGCTCAGACTGACCGGGGACATGAACGGCCGGTTCCGGACCTTGAGCTGCTCGAACCTGTCCCGCAACCGCACAATCCAGTCCTCGACATGTCGGACATCCGGAACGCCATCCAGGAAGACGACGAACTCGTCTCCGCCGAGCCGGGCGGCCATGCCTTCCGTTCCCGCCATCTCGCGCAGCAGGGAAGCGATCTTCACCAGCACTTCGTCTCCAATCTGGTGCCCGTATTGGTCGTTCACGGCCTTGAAGTTGTCGGCATCCACGAGCACGATCGCCAGCTGCCGGTCCCGGCCTTCCGGAGCGGCCAGCCTTGCCTGCAGCTTCTCCTGAAAATGCCATCGGTTCGGAAGTCCGGTAAGCGGATCGTGGTAGGCGAGGTGGGAGATTCTTTTCTGCTGCTCGTTCAGTTCCGTGACATCCCGCAGAATGATGATCAAATGCGGCTGGTGTTCGACGAGGACGTAGCCCCCGTCGATCAGCACGTCGATTTTTTTGTCCCCGCCGGAAATCGTCGTCTCGTAGTTCTTGATCTCCTGCTGCTGCCTGACAAGCGCGCGGAATTTCTCGTCCACCAGCGACCAAAGGTTGCCCGGCTTCATGGAGATGGAGCCGAACATCTGCCGGGCGCTCGGATTGGCCTCCTTGATGTTGCCGCTCATGTCCGCAAGCAGGATGGCGGTCGGGTTGAGCTGGAACAATTTTTCGAACCGCTTGTCCGTAAAGTTGAGGAAGTCGAACTTCCGCATCGTGCGCCGCATGAAGTAGCACCAGACCATGCCGCCGTAGAGGTAGGGATACGGAGGCAGGATTTCCCCGAAATTGACCATCCCGAAAAAGGCGAACCAGGCGGCGGACAACGTCACCCCGACGACGAGCAGCTTGTATATGCCCTTCAGATCGGGATTGTCGGCGTTCCGGATGCCGATGACCAGCGGGATCAGGTAGAGCAGATTGTTGATGACGCATGCCGCCATCGTGATATAGTACGGCATGTGATAGACCGGGAGCTTCCAAATGCCCGCTTCATGGAATCGGGTGACGGCGATGGTCTCGTCAATCCGCAAGATGTTGATGACGACGATGATGATCGGCGTGTAGAAAATGTACGGGTACAGATACCGGGGCATTTTGCGGTCGAGTCCCGTCACCTTGAC
>Ga0310834_101320_pt1 | contig 15525 bp, 10 predicted proteins | sample SM_ome_2_FD_201314 | JGI IMG/M metagenome (GOLD analysis project Ga0310834, IMG submission 201314) | Sorghum-adapted microbial communities enriched on stacked mutant (SM) sorghum from Joint BioEnergy Institute, Emeryville, California... ... | reverse complement strand
CGGGAACGACGGCACGGGCGACGGCTCCGGCGGCGACGTGTGGTTCGAGGACAGCGGCACGGGCCACTGACCCGCCGCGCCGTGCCCCGCACGGGCGGGGCCGTACGGCCGAGGGCGGGCGCGACGCAGTGGCCGTCGCCGACCCTGCCCGCCCTCACCCCTGCGGCCCGCCTACGGGCCGCCAGGCCGCGTAACCGGCCTACCGGGGGAACTCGGCCGCGGCGGTGAGGAAGGCGTCGTTCTCCTCGGCGTCGCCGATCGACACGCGGGCGCCCTCGCCGGGGAAGGGCCGCACGGCCACGCCGTACCGGGCGCAGTGCTCGGCGAACTCGGTCGTGCGGTCGCCGAGGCGCAGCCAGACGAAGTTCGCCTCGGTGGGCGGCACCTGCCAGCCCTGGCCGAGCAGCGCGTCGCGCACCCGGGTGCGCTCCTTGACGATCTCCTCCACCCGGGCCAGCAGCTCCTGCTCGGCCTCGAGCGCGGCCACCGCGGCGGCCTGCGCCACGTGGCTCACCGCGAACGGGATCATGACCTTGCGCACCGCCTCCGCGGCCTCGCGCTGCCCGATCAGGTAGCCGACGCGCAGCCCGGCGAGGCCGTACGCCTTGGAGAAGGTGCGCAGCACCACCACGTTCGGCCGCTCGCGGTAGAGGGTGAGCCCGTCGGGCACGTCCTCGTCGCGCACGTACTCGCGGTAGGCCTCGTCGAGGGCGACGATGACGTGCTCCGGCACCCGGTCGAGGAACGCGGCCAGCTCGGCGGTGCGGGAGGCCGTGCCGGTCGGGTTGTTCGGGTTGCACACGAACACCAGCCGGGTGCGGTCGGTGATCGCCTCGGCCATCGCCTCCAGGTCGTGCGCCTCGTCGCGCAGCGGCACCCGCACCGAGGTCACCCCGGCCATGTCCGCGAGCAGCGGGTAGGCCTCGAACGACCGCCAGGCGTAGACGACCTCGACGCCCGGCTCACCCACGGCCTCCAGCAGCTGCTGCGCCACGGTCACCGACCCGGGCCCGAGCGCGACGTGGTCGTACGGCACGCCGTACCGCTCGGCGATCGCCTCGGTGAGCCGGTGGCAGGAGGCGTCGGGGTAGCGGTTGATCTCCGTGGCGGCGCGGCGGATCGCCTCCAGCACCGAGGGAGGCGGCGGGAAGGGCGACTCGTTGGAGGAGAGCTTGAACGACCGGCCGTCCGGCGCCGTGACCCGCTTGCCCGGCTTGTAGACCGGCATCGTGTCCAGAATCGCCCTGAAACGCATCCTCGTCCTCCCTCACTCCGCGCGTCCAACCTTATCGCGCGGCGGATCGCTCCACCTGCGGCGAAACCAGGGCGAAGGCCGTCCTCGCCACCGGGGAGCGGCGGCCGCGCGACGATCTCACGCAGGCTCACGCAGGACGATTGCACGCGGGGCGGCTCCGGGGAAGGCGGCGCGGTACGGCACGGCGGAGGTGTCCCCGCCGGCCCGGCCGCGGGGCGCGCACCCGCGGCGGCGGGGCGGGGATCACCTGCCCGAGGTCGCCAGGCCCGCGCCGGAGGACCCGCCGGCGCACCCGCCGTACGTGCTCGTGCGCAGCATCGGGGGGTGCAGCAGCTCGGCCGGGCCGCGGCGGTAGAGCATCGCCGGGCGTCCGCCGTCGCGGGTCGTGGTCTTCCCGGTCGGGATGAGGAAGCCCTCGGCCCTGGTGACCTTGCGGTGGAAGTTGCGCGGGTCGAGCGGGCGGCCCCACACGATCTCGTACACCCGGCGCAGCTCGGCCACGGTGAACTCGGGCGGGCAGAACGCCGCCCCGAGCGAGGTGTACTCCAGCTTGCTGCGCGCCCGCTCCACGCCGTCGAGCATGATCCGCCGGTGGTCGAAGGCCATCTCGGTGAGCGAGTCCACCGGCTGCCAGCTCATGTGGGCCTCGGTGGAGGCGGGCAGGTCGGGGGCGATGCCGAGGTAGGCGACGCTCACCACGCGCCGCCGCGGGTCACGGTCCGGGTAGCCGTAGGACTGCAGCTGCTCGAGGTGGACGGGTGCGCCGGGCAGGCCGGCCCGCTCGGCGAGCACGCGTTCGGCCGCGGCGGACAGGTCCTCGTCGAGCTTGATGAACCCGCCCGACAGCGCCCAGCGTCCCTCGTACGGGGGCCGGTCCCGACGCCAGACCAGCGCCATGAGCGTTTGCTCACGGACCGTGAGCACGACGAGATCGACGCTGACGGGAAGTGTCGGGATCACGTTTCGCACGCTACCGGAAACTCACCACCCGCATGCGCACGGTCCGCGTCCCGATCAGGACGCGGCACTAGGTCGTGTGCTGGTAGTAGACGGGTTCGGCGGCGATGCGCCCGTCGGGGGCGGTCACCCCGACCCGGACCCACCTGCCGTCCGGCACCTCGTCCAGGTCGAAGGGTATCCACAGCCGCTCCACCCGCTCCGGCAGCCCCGGAACCGGGTCGGTCTCGTGCACCCCGGCCACCGTCGAGTCGACCACCCGCGGCTCGTCCACCCCCGGCCAGCTCAGCGTGACCGTCGCCCCGGCGAGGTTGTAGCCGCGGATCTCCAGCCCGTTCTGGATGTCCCGCCGGCTGCGGAACGCCTGGATCGCGATCGGCCGGGTCCAGTCCTGCGCGATCTGCTCGGCGAGCGACGGCGAGCCGCAGGTGAAGTAGTCCGACCACATGTACGAAATGATCTTCGAGACGTACGGCCCGACCAGCGTCACCTGGGTGTCGAGCCGGGGCTTGTCGGTGGCGCCGCGGTCGCTCTGCGAGCTGCACCGCTTCTCGCCCTCCCTGCGGGTCGGTTCGAACGCCTCGATGTTCGCCCACAGCTCGACCCGCACGCCCTCCTTGAGCAGCTCGTCGCGGGCCTGGGCCATCTCCCGGTAGTAGTCGCGGGTGCCGCCGTAGTAGGCCTTGGCGTACGTGGTGTCGCCCACCACCGGGCGCAGCCGCTCGTCGACCGGCTTGTTCTTCCAGTTCGGCCAGAACAGGCCGCCCTTGCCGGTGCCCCGGCCGTCCTGCGGCGCGATGATCCCCACGCCGGTGCGGGCGAGCACCTTGAAACCCTTGCCCACCTGCTTCGGGGTGGAGGTGAACTTCCGGTCCCGGCGCGCGTCCAGGTACGGGCTGATCAGGATCGGCTTGCCCGCGAGCTCCTGCTCGACGATGAGGTGCTGCTCGGCGAGCACCTTGAGGGTGTCCACCTTCGACGGGTCCGGCCAGTCCCGGATCTGCAGCTCGAACGGCTGGTAGACGCCGCCGAGGGACTCCCGGCCGGCGAACCGGTCGCCGTAGTCCTGCAGGATACGGCGGGTGAGCGTGGTGAGCGTGCCGATGTGCCGCGGGTTCGCCCGGGTCGGGCCGGTCGGGTCGCGCGGCGCGAGCGGCAGCGCGGGGAAGACCCGGATGCCGAACCGGTCGCCGAGGTCGAGCAGGGTGGTGAGGCTGTCCTCCTTCCCGGCGGAGACCAGGATCAGGTGGTAGCCCCGGCCCCGGGAGGAGAAGTCGCAGGACGCGTCGTCGGTGCCGTCGTCCGGGGCGATGATCCGGAAGAACACCGCGTCGCCCACGACGATCTTGCGCTCGATGTCGGGGCAGCGGAACACGCCGTCGCCGTACTGCTCGTCGGTCCGGAAGACGTACGTCCAGGTGATGCGGTTGTCCGGGTGGGCGTCCTTGAGCGCCTTCTCGGCCGCCTGCACGCAGGTGAGCTCGCCCTCCACGCACTTGGCGTACCGCGGGTCGGGCTTGTCCCCCGCGGCGTCGAGCACGAGCCCGGTCTCGTCGTCCACCCGGCGCGGCGAGAGGCCGTGGCCGAGCCGGATCACGGTGTCGCCGCCGACCCGGTGGATCGCCTGGAACTGGGAGCGCCAGGTGCACGGGTCCGCGGTCGGGATGATCCAGTACCCGGTGATCGGGTACGGCGTGCGCACCGTGGTGTCGAACGTGCCGCAGGGGTCGGTGAACGAGGCGGCCGGCGTCGGGGTCCGGGAGGCGGTGGCGGCGGCGTCCCGGGCGGCCCCGGCGTCCTGCCGCTGCATGTTCACGACGATGCCGACCGCGGTGATGATCGCCAAGCCAACGACCAGGGCAACCCAGCGCACCTTCAGGAGAGTACCGTCCTTACGATCAGGCGGGCGTAAAACCGCCCGGCGGCGACGTCCGTCCGCGAACGCCTACTGCTCGGCCTTCTCCACCCGCTCGGCCGGACCGGGCTCGACCGCCCCGCCGGACGGCCGGCGCCCGCGGTCCTTGCCCGCGTTCCGGCGCCGCTTGCCCTCCTCGGCCCACTCCTCGAGCTGGGCGACGAACCGGCGGGCCGAGTTCGGCCAGTGGTGGTTCGCCCGGGCGGCGGCGTACCCGCGGGCCCCCTCGGCGCGCCGCTCCTCCGGGTTGTCCCGCAGCCGCAGCACCGCCCGCACCACGGCCTCCGGGTCCCGCCACGGCACCACCACGCCGCTGGCGTACCGCTCGACCAGCTCCACGGCGCGCGGCGACGGCGTGGTGATCACCGGGATGCCGTGCGCCATGTACTCGACGATCTTGGTGGGCATGGAGTGCCGGTAGTTCGGCTCGTCGCGCAGCAGCGAGAGCCCGGCGAGCGCGCCGTCGAGCCGCTTGAGCGCCTCGTCGTTCGGCATGAAGTCACGCCACTCGAGCAGCCCCTCCGCGACCGCCTGCTCGAGCAGCGGGCGGCTCTGCGGGTCGGCGTACCCGATGAGCTCCACCGAGATCCGGTGCGGCCGCAGCAGCCGGGCCACCTCGACGGCCTCGCGCACCCCGCGCGCCTCCGACAGCCAGCCCAGGTACACCACCCGGTCGTCCCCGGGCGGGCTGACGTGGTCGGGCACCCAGGTCTCGTTCGGCACCACCAGGTGGGCCTTGCGGAACCGGCCCGCGTAGGCGGTCTCCGCGAGCAGCAGGTGCAGCCGCCGCTCCGCGGCGCTCTCCAGCAGGCGGGCGAAGAACCGCACCGGGGGCCGCAGGAACGGCGGCAGCCACGGCTTGAGCGACAGCGTCGCCGGGGTGTCCTCGTGCACGTCCCACACCACCGGCGGCCGGTTGCGCACCCCCACCACGGCGAGCAGCAGCTCGACGTCGTGCAGCAGCACGAGGTCGACCTTGTCGCGCATTTCCCGGAACACCCGGCGGGCGGCGATCACCGCCTTCAGCCGCCTGCGCTCGGAGGCCCGCGGCAGGTCGATGCCCGTGACCCACGGTCGCGGCACCACCCCCCGGGCCGTGTACGGCGCCGCGTACGTGACCTCATGACCGGCGTCCACCAGCGCCCGGACCTGGCGGTGCAGGATCCGCGCGTCCTCCGGATGATGCACCACAGTCATGACGAGCACGTGCACGCGCCGGTCCCCCCTACAGCCGTTCCACGCGCTCGTTCTCGACCAGCACGCCGCGGGTGTCCAGAACGAGCCGGCCCTTCTCCTCCACGACGCCGAGATCGAAGGCGGAGTGCTGCTGCAGCAGCACGGTCACGTCCGCCTCCTGTACCGCGGTCTCCAGGTCCCCGGCCCGCCGTACCGGAACGCCGTCGACGCTCCACACCGGCACGTGCGGGTCGAGGTAGGAGAGCCTCGCCCCGAGATCCAGCAGCCTGCGGGCGATCGGCAGGGCGGGAGTCTCCCGCTCGTCGGCGATGTCCGGCTTGTACGTGACGCCGAGCAGCAGCACGTTCGCCCCGTTGACCGGCTTGCTGTGCCGGTTGAGCAGCCGCTGCACCCGGGCCACCACGTAGGCCGGCATGCGCTCGTTGACCTCCTGCGCCAGCTCGACGAAGCGGAACGGGTAGCCGAGGCGGCGCACGGTGAAGGACAGGTAGGAGGGGTCGACCGGGATGCAGTGACCGCCCACGCCCGGGCCGGGCAGGAACTTCTGGAACCCGAACGGCTTGGTCGAGGCGGCCTCGATCGCCTCCCAGAGGTCGATGCCGAGCTCGTCGCAGAAGATCGCCATCTCGTTGACGAGGGCGATGTTCACGTGCCGGTAGGTGTTCTCCAGCAGCTTCGCCATCTCGGCCTCGCGGGTGCCGCTCACCGGCACCACCTGCTCGACGATGCGCGAGTAGAACGCCACCGCGCGCTCCCGGCAGGCCGGGGTGTAGCCGCCGACGACCTTCGGCGTGTTGCGCAGGCCGTACTTGGGGTTGCCGGGGTCGATGCGCTCGGGCGAGAAGGCGAGGTGGAAGTCCTTGCCGGCCACCAGCCCGGAGGTCTCAAGCAGCGGACGGACCAGGCCGTCGGTGGTGCCCGGGTAGGTGGTGGACTCGAGCACGACGAGCGTGCCCGGCTTCAACCGGCGGGCGATCGTCTTCGCCGCGCCCTCCACCGCCGACAGGTCGGGGCGACGGTCGTCGTCGAGCGGCGTCGGCACGCAGATGACGATGACCTCGCTCGCGGCGAGCACGGCGTCGTCGAGGGTCGCCGTGAAGCCGCTCCGCAGCATCTCATCGAGATCGGCGTCGCTGAGGTCGTCGATGTAGGACCGCCCGGAGGTGAGCGCCTCCACCTTCCGTGGATCCACATCCAGGCCGACCACCCGCATCCCGGCGGCCGTGGCCTCCTTGGCCAACGGCATGCCGACATAGCCGAGACCGACGATCGCGAGATCGAAGGCGGTCACGACGACACCGCGGAAGGTCGGATACAACTCATCATGGTCGCAAAGGCTATCTCAACTTGGCACCAAGCACGTCTAATGCGGGTGAATGCATCACATACGGATGCCCAAGCCACGCCAAGCACGGGACTATCGTTCCGTAACGAATCTGTAAACTTCCCGGTAGGTTTCGGCGATGCGACTCCACGTACGCTTCGCCGCCACCTCCGCGCGGCCCGCCTCGCCCATCTCGGCGCGCCGCTTGGGGTCGTCGCGCAGCGCGGCGACGGCGTCGGCGAGCGCCTCGGGGTCGCCGGGCCGTACCAGCAGGCCGGCCTCGGAGCCGCCGAGCAGCTCGGCGAGCGCGGGCAGGTCGCTGAGCACGACGGGCTTGCCGAGGGCCATCGCCTCGACCGGCTTGAGCGGGGTGACGAGCCGGGTCACCCGCAGGTCGAGCCGGGGGCAGACGAAGATGTCGAGCGCCGACTGCGCCTGCAGCGCCTCCTCGGGGCCCACCCGGCCGGGCAGGATCGCCCGGTCGCCGAGGTTCAGCTCCTTCACCTTCGCGAGCAGGTTCTCCCGCTCGGCCCCGTCGCCGACGAGCAGCACGCGGATCGGCACGCCCCGGTCGCGCAGCACCGCGGCGGCGTCGAGCAGCACGCCGAAGCCCTCGTAGCCGACGATGCTCGACACCGAGCCGATCACCACCTCGTCGTCGGCGATGCCGTACGCGCGCCGGAACGCGGCGCCGTCGTACTCGGCGGTCAGCAGCGAGTCGTCGACCGCGTTCGGGGCGAGGAAGATGCGCTCCCGCGGCACCCCGCGCTCGACGATCTCGGCGGCCATGGTCTCGGCGAGGGTCACCACCGCGTCCGCCGACCGCATGAGGTTCGCCTCGGTCTCCCGCTGCATGCGGTGCCGCTCGGTGCCCACCCGCGCCGGGTCGCGGGAGGCCCAGGTCTCCTCGAGGAAGCCGCGCACCTCGTAGACGAACGGGGTGTCGGTGCGCTGGCGCACCGCCATCGCCACGTTGCCGTTGCGGTGGTCGGTGGCCGCGTGCAGCACCCTCGGCCGCAGCTCCTGCACGAGCCGGGTGACGTCCTCGGCGCCGCGGAGCAGCCGGTCGTGGGCGTGCTTCGGCACCTCGCCGTGCGGCAGCAGCCGGTGGTAGGGGATGCCGTCGATCTCCTCGTACGGCTCGACCGCGGTGTGCCCCTGGAGCATCGGCCAGCCCCAGCTCGTCACCACGTGCGGGTCGAGGCCCGCGGCCTTCTGCGCGGTGACGATGCGGTGGGTGCGCACGGTGTATCCCGCCTGCGTGTACGGCAGGGCGTTGGTGACCAGGTGGAGCACCCGGTTCTCCACGCGCGGCCCGATCGTGACCTTGGGGCCGGGCGGGATCGGGTTCGGCTTCAGCGCGGCCACCTCGCCCTGGTAATAGGCGAGCCGCCGCTTGGTGAAGGCCCAGCGCTCGTGCGGGCGGAGGACCTCGAACGCCTCGCTGATCCGGCCGGAATCGAAAAGCGCCTTCGCCTCGCGCAGCGGCCCCCGTGCCCGGCGCATCGAAATGTGGCCCGCGACCCGCCTGACCTTGCGCGCGACCGGCCAGGCGACGCTGCCGATCAGCGGGCGCAGCCGGGGCGGGGTCGCCTCGGCGACGGCCTGCGCGACACGAAGTGGGTCTGTTCTGACCCTAGTGATCACTATTTTGGAGACAATGACCGGATGCCGGAGCAATCCCCGGAGGAATCCCCGCACGCCCGCCTTGGCCAGCCGGGGGGACACCTTTTGCTTCGGCCTGGCATTGGACACCACGCCGGTGACCGTACCATAGGCAACGTTTGTCCCACTGCTATATGAAAGGCAAGGTCAATGAGGGAAACCCCCCTCGTCCTGCATGTTCTCGGCGCACGCCCCAACTTCGTCAAGGCGGCCCCGGTCGTGCGCGGCCTTGCCGAACTCGGCGCGTCCGCGGACGGCACCGGATTCGCCCTGCGGCAGGGCATCATCCACACCGGCCAGCACTACGACGCCCTGATGTCGGACGTGTTCTTCGCCGACCTGGGCCTGCCCGAGCCGATCGCCAACCTCGGCGTGGGGTCCGGCACCCACGCCCGGCAGACCGCGGCGCTGCTCACCGGGCTTGAGGACGTCATCACCGAGCACCGGCCGGACCTCGTCGTCGTCTACGGCGACGTGAACTCGACCCTCGCCGCCATCCTCGTGTGCGCGAAGCTCGGCGTGCCCACCGCGCACGTCGAGGCGGGGCTGCGGTCGTTCGACCGGACCATGCCGGAGGAGATCAACCGGGTGGTCACCGACGCGCTCGCCGACATCCTGCTGTGCACCAGCCCGGACGCGATCGCCCACCTCGCCAACGAGGGCGTGGACCCGCGCAAGGTGCACTTCGTCGGCAACCCGATGATCGACAGCCTGTTCGCGGCGCTGCCCTCGCTCGACCCGGAGCGCATCCGCGCCCGCCTCGGCCTGCCCGAGCGCTACGCGGTGGCGACGCTGCACCGGCCCGGCAACGTGGACGACGCCGCGGCCGCCCGGGAGGTCGTCGACGCGGTGCGCGAGGTGAGCGAGCTCGTGCCGATCGTGGTCCCGCTGCACCCGCGGGGCCGTACCCGGCTCGCCGAGGCCGGCCTCGTCACCGGGGGCAACCTCACGATCATCGACCCGCTCGGCTACCTCGACTTCCTGTCGCTGGTCAAGGGCGCGGCCCTGGTCGTCACCGACTCCGGCGGCGTGCAGGAGGAGACGACCATGCTCGGCGTGCCCTGCCTCACCGTGCGGCCCAACACCGAGCGGCCGATCACGATCACGCACGGCACGAACCTCCTGGTCACCCCGGCCACGTTGCCCGCGGCGGCCGCGAAGGCCCTCGCCGACGGCGCGGCCACCCCGACCGGCGAGCTGCCCCCGCTGTGGGACGGCAAGGCCGGCCCGCGCATCGCCCGCGTGATCGCGGCCTGGCTGCGCGGCGACAACCTTGCCCCGGCGGCGGCCCAGACCGTACGCACGTCAGGCGACTAGCGCGACGCGATTCGACAGGCAGGACAGGACATGGCCGACGAGAAGCAGGACGAGCAGCAGGACCAGCCGCGTTTCCAGCGCCTCGGGGCGGTCAACTGGCTGCCTGAGGAGCGCAAGGAGATCGAGCGGTACGAGGAGCGGATCCGCGAGCTGGAGGAGAAGCTCGCGATCCAGACCGCCCGCGCCGACTACGCGATCTGGAAGCTGCGCGCCACCCAGAACCAGCGGCCCTACCGGGTCGCCGAGGCGCTCACCGGCGCCCGCCGCCCGTCGAAGCTGGTACGGCTCCCGGCCGACCTGCGCCGCGCGCTGAAGGTGAAGAAGAGCCCGAAGGCGCCCATGTCGGTCGCGGAGGCCGCGGAGGCCGCGGCGAACCGGCGGCCCGAGGTGAAGATCCCCAAGCTCGCCTGGCCCGAGGGGCCGATCGTACGGCCGGACCTGCCGGTGGCGGTGATCCTCGACGACTTCTCCCGGCTCGCGTTCCGGTACGAGTGGGACCAGATCGAGTTCGGCCTCACCGACTGGCGGGAGATCTTCGCCGAGAAGCGGCCCGAGCTGCTCTTCGTCGAGTCGGCCTGGTTCGGCAACCAGGGGCGCTGGCGGTACCAGATGACCGGGACGAACGCCCCCAAGAAGGAGCTGCGCGAGCTGGTCGCGTGGTTCAAGGAGGAGGGCATCCCCACGGTCTTCTGGAACAAGGAGGACCCGCCGAACTTCGACCACTTCATCGAGACGGCGAAGCTCTTCGACTACGTCTTCACCTGCGACGGCGACATGATCCCGAAGTACCGGGAGATCCTCGGGCACGACCGCGTGGGCGTGCTGCAGTTCGCCGCGCAGCCGCGCATCCACAACCCGATCCAGACCCGGTGGGGGCGCACCTACGACATCGTCTTCGCGGGCATGTACTTCCGGGACAAGCATCCCGAGCGCCGCGAGCAGATGGAGACCGTGATCGCCCCGGTGCGCCCGCTCGGCCTGCACATCTACGCCCGCAACGACAGCGCGGGCGAGAAGTACCAGTGGCCGGACGAGTACCGGCCGCACATCGTCGGCGAGCTGCCGTACGAGCAGATGCTCGCCGCGTACAAGATGTACAAGGTCTTCCTCAACGTGAACTCGGTGATCGACTCACCGACGATGTGCGCGCGGCGGGTGTTCGAGCTGTCGGCCTGCGCCACCACGGTGCTGTCCGGCTGGTCGCGCGCGATCGAGGAGACCTTCGGCTCGCTCATCCCGATCGCCCACACCCAGGAGGAGGCCTACAACCAGGCCCTCTACCTGATCAACAGCCCCGAGTACCGGGCCCGGCAGGGCCACCTCGCGATGCGCCTGGTGCACGACAAGCACACCTTCACGCACCGGGTCGACCAGATCCTCCGGGCGATCGGCCGGGAGGTGCGCCCGCGCAGCCGCCCGATCACCGTGGTGCTCCCCACCAACCGGGCCGGGCAGCTCGAGCACGCCATCCACCAGGTCGCCCGGCAGCGGCACCGCGAGCTACAGCTCGTGCTCGTGCTGCACGGCATCGACATCGAGCCGAACGTGGTGCGGGAGAAGGCGCTCGCCGCCGGCATCCCGGACGTCAAGGTGCGCCTCGCCGACCCCTCGCTCACCCTCGGGGAGGTGCTCAACCTCGGCATCGAGGTCGCGGACGGCGACTACATCGCCAAGATGGACGACGACAACCTGTACGGCGAGCACTACCTGTCCGACCTGATCCGCGCCTTCGACTACGCGGACGCCGAGATGGTCGGCAAGGGCGCGCACTACACGTACTTCCCGGCCACGAACACCACGGTGCTGCGCCTGCCCGGTCTCGAGCACCGGTACGCCCACCTGATCCAGGGCGCCACCATCCTCGCCAAGGCCGACCTGCTGCGCGAGATGCGGTTCGAGCCGGTCAACGCCGGCGAGGACACCCGGCTGGTGCGCCGGTGCAAGGAGGAGGGGGTGCGCATCTACTCGGCCGACCGGTTCAACTTCGTCTACATGCGCTCGGCCGACCCCACCACGCACACCTGGCAGGCCCCCGACTACAAGCTGCTGCGCAACGCACAGTTCTGCTTCGTCGGCAACCCCGAGGCCCACGTGATGATCTGACCGGGCCCGCGGTCAGGCGAACAGCTCGTCCACCGAGCGTACGGCGGTGGCGCGATCCATCCACTCGGCCGATCCAGATCGCGCCCCGCCTTCGGCGTGCCCCGAGGCGAAGTACCGCCGGGCAACGTCACTGCGAAACACGGCCGGACTCCGCGAACAGGCCGAGCCGGTCCTGTCAGGCGAACAGCTCATCGACCGATTCGGCGGTGAGGGCCCGGCCGTGCCACTCCTTCAGCTGCGCGAGGTCCGTGCATCGCTGAATCCGCTCGGCGGCCTCCTGTGGTACGGCGACACCACGCTGGCTGAGCGCGTCGAGAACCGCCATCGCGTACCCTTCGGCTCGCCCCTCAACGAGCCCTTCCGCTCGTCCTTCCGCTCGTCCTTCCGCCAGTCCTTCGGCTCGGCCTTCGGCCTTGCATCGAAGTGCGTAGTCACTGCGGTACTTGGCAGTTCCGGTTGTCAATAGTTCCTCCAGGTATGCCCTTGGTGCCGCTGGAAGCATCCTGAGAACGTAATCAGCGTACAGGTACGCTTTATCCGGGTCGAGCGCGGCGAAGCCGTCGTGCATCGCGCGCAGGATGTCTTTACCCTTCGCGGGATCGGCGCCGTGGGTGACGGCGGAAAGCACCGCGAGCTCGGGCGATTGTGCGGCGACGTCGGAATCGGTGACGGTGGGGATCGAGGCCGGACTGACGACCAGCGGGCAGAGAACCCACCCGGGATGCCCCAAATAGATCTCCTGACGACATTTCCTGGCTTCTTTCTCGTCCGGGCATATGACCAGGAGCATGACGGGCGACTTGTTCCGCGCCCGCAGGGTCGCCAGGTACAGCGGCCAGGTCCACGCCTTGCTGTCCTTGTACTTCCGCTGGACCTCGACGACCACGGTCATGACGACGTCGGAGCCGAACCGCTCCTTGTGCAGGATGTCGGCGGAGAGGAAGACCACCACGGCATCCGCGCGGTACGGCACCGGCGCGAAGTCGGTGCAGTCGCCCGCATCGGTGCGGGCTTTGTCGTATTCCGGTAGCTCTATGCCGAAAGTTCCCTCGAGCAGTTCGCGGGCAAGCTCGGGACGGTTTCGGAAGAGCTCCGCGGTCATCTCGTGTTCTTCCGAAATCATGACCGTCACATTACCGAGAGAAGGCGAAACGCGTGCGCATTTTCGACCTCTCCGGGCCGACAAAATCAGAAGCCTCGATGATTCGTCATTATTCGCCGGTCTCGCGCACAATTAAGTGAACAGTCAGATATTGGATACTGAATCCTAAAAATTGTTCTCATCGGCCTTGTAACGGTTCGATCCGGCTTACCCTCTCCGGCCCAGCCGCCGATCGGCCGAAAGCTCCCGACATCCCGTCGATGGTCATGAACCGATGTCCGGTTTTGTGCGTATCACGAGACGACGCGATGGATATGCACCGGTCGGTGATTCCTATGGCGGCTCTGCCCTGCGGGAAGGGGTGGCGGGTGTGTCGGTGGGCATGCTGAGGCCCGAAAACATGAGTGAGGCACGTATTCGGTGCCGCATTCGGGTCGAGGGCATCGTGCAGGGCGTCGGGTTCCGGTCGTTCGTGTACGCGCTCGCGCGGGAACTGGGCCTCGCCGGGCTGGTGAGCGACGACGCCGGCGGGGTGGTGATCGAGGTCGAGGGGCCGATGACCGCGATCTCCCGGTTCGAGCGGTCGGTACGGCGGGACGCGCCGCCGCTCGCCGTGATCTCGCGCGTGGTGGTCGAGCCGATCCCGGCGCTCGGCGAGCAGGGGTTCGCGATCATCGCCAGCCGTGGCGACGAGCGGCAGGCGTCGATCCCGCCCGACACCGCGACCTGCGCCGACTGCCTGCGCGAGCTGTTCGACCCCATCGACCGCCGGTACCGTTACGCGTTCACCGGCTGTGCGAACTGCGGCCCCCGGTTCACCATCGCCAAGGACGTGCCGTACCAGCGGGCGGCCACGACGATGGCGGGCTTCACCATGTGCGCGGCCTGCGAGCGGGAGTACCACGACCCGGCGGACCGGCGCTTTCACGCCGAGCAGAACTGCTGCCCGACCTGCGGGCCGAAGCTGCGCATCGTAACCGCCGACGGCGAGACGGTCCAGGGGGACCCGATCGTGGCGGCGGCGCGGCTCATCCGGGCCGGGCGGATCGTCGCGATCAAGGGGTTGGGCGGCTACCACCTCGCCGCCGACGCCCGGGACGAGAACGCGGCGATCACGCTGCGGGCGCGCAAGATCCGGGAGGACAAGCCGTTCCCGGTGATGGTGCCCGACCTCGCCACGGCCGAGGAGCTGTGCGAGCTCGACGACACCGCGCGGCGGCTGCTCGCCGGGCCGCGGCGGCCGATCGTGGTGGCGCCGCTGCGCGAGGGCGCCCGGATCGCGTCCGCGGTCGCGCCGGACCACCGGTTCCTCGGGCTGCTGCTGCCGTACACGCCGCTGCACCACCTGCTCGCCGCCGAGCTCGCCGCGCCGTTCATCCTCACCGGCGGGAACGCCTCCGGCGAGCCGATGGAGCACGACGACGAGCGCGTGGTGAAGCGGCTCGGCGAGATCGCCGACGCGTTCCTCCTGCACGACCGGCCGATCCACGTGCGCACCGAGGACTCGGTGGTGCGGGCCTGCAACGGCACGGTGACCCCGCTGCGCCGGTCCCGCGGGTACGCGCCGCAGCCGCTGCCGCTGCCGGTGGCGCCGCCGCGGCCGGTGCTCGGCTGCGGGGCCGAGCTGCGCAACACGTTCTGCCTCGCCAAGGACGGGCACGCGTACCTGTCGCACCACATCGGGGACGTGCGGGACCTCGCCGCGCTCAAGACGTTCCGGGAGGGCATCGCGCACTTCGGGCGGCTGGTCGACATCGTTCCCCGCGTGATCGCGTACGACCTCAACCCGGAGTTCCTCACCACGAAGTACGCCCGGGAGTCGCAGGGCGTGGAGCTGGTGGCGGTGCAGCACCACCACGCGCACATCGCCTCCTGCCTCGCCGACAACGAGGAGGCCGGGCCGGCCATCGGGGTGGCCTTCGACGGGCTCGGGTACGGCCCGGACGGCACGATCTGGGGCGGCGAGATCCTCGTCGCCGACCTGCTGGGGTACCGGCGGGTCGGGCACCTGCTGCCGGTGCCCATGCCGGGCGGCCAGCTGGCGATCCGCGAGCCGTGGCGCATGGCCGCCGCCTACCTGGACGCGGCCCCGGGGGCGCCGGAGACGACGCCGCTGCGCGAGCGGCGCGCGAGCCGGTGGGAGCTGGTGGTGCGGTCCGCACGCAGCGGGACCAACAGCCCGCTGACCTCGAGCGCGGGGCGGCTGTTCGACGCGGTGTCGGCGCTGCTCGGCGTGCGCGAGATGATCAACTACGACGGGCAGGCCGCGATCGAGCTGGAGCAGCACGCCGACCCCACGGTACGCGATGACTACCCGGTGCGGGTGCTCGGCGGCCAGCCGCTGCTGCTCGACGGCCCGGACCTGGTCCGCTCGGTCGCCGACGACCTCAACGCGGGCACCGAGACGCCGGTGATCGCCGCCCGCTTCCACAATAGCCTCGCCAAGCTGGTCGTCGAGGCGTGCGAGCGGGTGCGCACCGCCACGAGCATCGGCACGGTCGCGCTGTCCGGCGGCGTCTTCCAGAACCAGCTCCTGCTCGACCGGCTCGTGCCCGCGCTGCAGGAGCGCGGCTTCCGGGTGCTCACCCACCGGCGCGTCCCGCCGAACGACGGCGGCATCAGCTTCGGCCAGGTGGCGATCGCCGCCGCCCTCGACGCCGCCCGCAACGGCGCGAGGCGCTAGGCCCCGC
>Ga0310834_101319_pt1 | contig 15525 bp, 18 predicted proteins | sample SM_ome_2_FD_201314 | JGI IMG/M metagenome (GOLD analysis project Ga0310834, IMG submission 201314) | Sorghum-adapted microbial communities enriched on stacked mutant (SM) sorghum from Joint BioEnergy Institute, Emeryville, California... ... | reverse complement strand
CCCCCGATGACCCCGATGTCGGCCCGCGCCGACGCGCCCGTCTCCCGCGCCTCAGTCGTCACGGGGCCGACTCTAACCCCGTCGTTTTGCGCGGGCTATCGTGCGTTGCATGATGTTGCCCCGGGATCCCGCTTGGACAGGAATGAAGGGACGGGCGATGCAGTCGCTGGTCGGCCAGTTGCTCGTCGCGACGCCTGTGCTGCGTGACCCGAACTTCGAGCGGACGGTCGTGCTGCTGGTGGCGCACGAGCACAGCGGGGCGATCGGCGTTGTCCTCAATCGGGCTACCGAGGTGCCGGTCCGGGAGGTGCTCGGTAACTGGGGCGGCATCGCGACCGAGCCATCGGTGGTCTTCGAGGGCGGCCCCGTGCAGCCCGAGGCGGCCATCTGCCTGGCTCGGGTCAAGAGCAGTACGACCGAGCTGCGGGGCTTCAGCCGGGTGCAGGGCCCGATCGGCACGGTCGACCTCACCCGCGACCCCGACACCATGCGCGACCAGCTCCTGTCGGTGCGGGTCTTCGCCGGCTACGCGGGCTGGGGACCGGGGCAGCTCGAGGACGAGATCGCGACCGGGGCGTGGCTGACCTACGCGTCGCTGCCCGGCGACCCGTTCACCGACCGTCCGGACGACCTGTGGGCCATGGTGCTGCGTCGGCAGGGGGGCCTCCAGGCCGCCATCGCCATCTACCCCCCGGACCCGACGCTCAACTGACACGCCGGCACGCCGAAGGGGGTATCTCAGTGGGGGTCCCCCGGAGGGCCTGTGTAATATGGCGCGGGTGCCCCGATAGGAGGGGCACGAGGGGCCGTGGCGCAGCTGGTAGCGCACCACACTGGCAGTGTGGGGGTCAGGGGTTCGAGTCCCCTCGGCTCCACCAGGGAGAACGTAGATCCACTGGCGGGCACGACTCGCGGTCGTGCCCAACCCGTGGCCAATCGATCGGACGTACGTCCGGCGTCATGATCTTTCATGGTTACTCTCCGTTGACTTCCGGGCTTCGTCGATGAGTTGGTTCAGCGCCGCCGCGATCGCCTGGTCTCGCTCCCTCGTCGCGTGTTGGTAGACCATCGCGGCGCGCGTCGACGAGTGACCGATCCGCGCCATGACCTCCTTCAACGTCGCGCCGCTCTGCGCCGTCCACGTGCTGCCGGTATGGCGTAGATCGTGTAGGTGGAGGTCGATTTCGTCGGGTATCCCGGCCCGGCGGACGGCGGCCCGCCAGACCCGGTTGAAGTTGCGCCGTCGGGGGATGCCGCCCTGGGGTCCGACGAACAGCCGCCCCGTCCGGCCGGGCTGGGCGAAGTGCTCGAGGTGCCACTCGATGTCGGTCCGCAGTGCTGCGGGCAGGCTGATCGGTCGCTTGCCCGCCCGGCTCTTCGGGTCGACGTCCAGCTGAGAGCCGTCCTGCAGCTCCGCCGTTGCCTTGCGCACCCGCAGCTCCATCGCGTCCAGGTCGATGCTGTCGCGACGCAGGGCCACGAGCTCGCCGAACCTCAGTTGCGCGAAGGTGGCCAGGAGCACGAGCAACCGGTACCGCGGCTGGATCGCCCGCGCGATGGCGAACACCTGGTCCAAGGTGACGATCGGCCGCTCGTCCGGGTTGTAGGCGCCGGCGCCCTTGACTCGACACGGGTTGCGACGAACAAGGTCATCGTCGACCGCCGTCTCAAAGATCGCGTGCAACATTCGGTACGTCTTGGCCACCGTCGGCCGGCCAACCCCGGACGCGAGGCGGTCGGCACGCCACGTCCGGATACGGCTGGTCGTCACCGCAGCAAGTGGCACCTCACCCAGGTAAGGCATCACATGCAGACGGAGAAGCCGTTCGTACTCCTCCCGCGTCCGCGCCTTGAGATCCCGCTCGGCCACCCAACGCTTGCCGTACTCACCGAGATTGATGGAACCAGCGTCCGGGTCGAGCCAGTCACCGCGCAGAATCTCCGCCTCGGTCTCCACGAGCCAACGCTCAGCGTCTCGCTTCGTGCCAAAGGTCCTCGGCGCCAGCCGGCGCACACCGTCCGGTCCCGTATAGCGAACCTGGAACCGCCCGGACGGCAGCTTCCGCACCGTGCCGAAGCGCCGCTTGCGCCCGTTCACTTCGACCGCCCACGGCTCGGCACCGTGCACGCCTCGATGTACTCCGCGAGCACCCGCTCCGAGATGCGCACGTGCCGGCCGAACCGTGTGAACTGAATACGCCGCTCCTCGATGAGCCGGCGCGGGAACCGCTCGGTGGTCCCCAACCTTTCCGCGACCTCGCGTACGGTCAAGAAGCGCTCTGCGCTGGATGACCGCCGGTCGACGCGAGACGCTTTGACGTGATCACTCATAGCAGAACCTCCTTTGTGGACTCATTCGTGGGGCCGTGACTTGCTTTCCCAGCTGAGGTCTGCGGGCAAGCGCCGATGCGTTCTGTCCTCTGTGGAGTTGTCAAGCTGCGAGTGCGTGCAAGGCGGGCTTGACGGTTGTGCCGTCAATTCGCCGAGGCGGTAGTGAGGGCATCCCTGGCGGCTTCTCGTTGCTCCCGAGCGCGTGCGGCGGCTTCCAGGGCGAGCATGGCGTCTCCGGCGTTGCGCCAGCCGGAGCCGACGAACTCGAGGAAGTTCACGACCAGGGTCGTGGTCTGCTCGGCCGCGTCGCCCTGGTGGTCGGTCTGCGGACCGGTGGTCTGTTGCTGACGCCAGATGACGCGTTGCTCGCGCAGCAAGCGGAAGGTCACGCTGTAGTGGCGGCTCTTGGTGAGAAAGTGGCCGCCGAAGCCGAGCATGTGGGCCCAGCGGCGTAGGCTGCGCCACCGGCCGCCGGCTGCGCCGAGGGTCCAGCAGGCGTCGACCAGCCGCTCAGGGTGGGTGCCGTCCGGGTCGGCGTAGATGTCGATGGTGGCGGCGTCGAGGCGGCGGGAAGTGTGGCCGGTGGCTTCGGTGGCTTTGGTGGCGTACTTGGCGAGGTAGCCGGCGACCATGCCGTCGGTGATGGTTTCGCCGTCGCCGATGTTGATGGTGCGGATGTCGGTCTGTTCGCCCCAGGTGATGAGCCACCCGGACGGTTTGGCCGGGTGGGGGTCGGTGACGAACATGACCGATTTCGCGGCGTGTTCGACCGCGTCGACCAGGTCGCCGAGCCCGATTCCGGGCGGTGGGGGCAGCATGGCGGCCGGGTTGTCGGGATCGCGCCCGTCCAGGCGCATGACGATGTGGAAGTGCACCACGCCGCGGCGTTGCATCTCGGCGACCTTGCCGAAGGACACCTTGACCGTGGTCGGACTGTTGCCGCGTCGTTTCGCGGTACGCCGAATCGCCCTGGTGATGGCCAGCGAGGTTCGCCGCCACAGTTCGCCGGCGTGGTTGTTCCAGACCACCTGCCAGGGGTGGTCGTAGCAGTCCAGGCACAGCGGCTGCCCGAGCTGGGGGTCGTCGAGCTCGTGACGGGCCCAGCACACCACCGGCCGCCCGTGCGGGCATGCGGTGTCGCCGCGGCCGGGGTGGCAGGGCCGGGGCCGGCAGTCACACCGCTTCCGGTTGGCGCAGGTGTGCTTGGCCACGGGCCGGGTGTGCACGGCCCCGAACCCCGGCGCGGTCAACGTCACGAACAGGCAGGGGTGTTCGGCGACGGTTTCGGGGACGCCTTTGCCGCCGACCAGGCCCGCGCGGACGAGCTGGTACGCGTCGCGCTGATACACACGCGAGCAGGCCGGGCAAACGGATTCGCGGCGGTTACCGCACGGCTTGTAGATCACCCCGTCCGGCATGTCGGCCGTGTGGCGCACGTCCAGGATGACCGCGCTGTCGCCGGTCTTCTCCACCGTGTAGATCTCGCCCCGCAGCCGGATCGGCTGACGACACTCACCGGCCGAGGCCACGTGGCCCAGCCAGTCCCAGAAGTCATCGCGGGAGGCGCGAGCGATCGCCCAGTCGCGGGCGGTGACCGGCCGGAACAGCGACAGGTCCAGAGTGGACGAGTCAGACATCAGCGGTCACCTCCTCGAGGACCAGGGCGTGAACATGGGGTTGGGGTGCCGTGCCCGAGCCCCGGGGAAGAGAGGCTCGGACACGGCGGGTCAGCGTCGAGACGTCACCGAGTGGCCGCCACGGGTTGCCCGTTGGCTTGGTTGTCTCGGCTTGGCTTGCGGGCCTGGGCGTTGAGCGCAGCCAGCAAGCGGCTCGCCTGTTCCGTGCTGCACCGCATCCGCACGGCCAGTTCGTTGACGGTGATCGGGTTTCCCGTCTCCTGCTGGTGGGTCTTGGCGATGTGCCGGGCGCGGGAGAGTTGGCCGGGCGTGACCGGAAGCTTGCGCCGAACCGAGTCCACTGTGGTGACAGAACTGTCGGGAGTGGAGCCGGCCGGCTCAGACTTCGGGTTGCCGGTTGCCTTCCGGGCCGTCGCACGCGCCGCAACCTCAGCCGGCGTCGGGGCCGCCGCCGGGGCCGGGGCGGAGGCAGCGGGAGCAGGTGCTGCGTGCGGGGGCGAATCAGCCGGCATCGGTGCCGGCCTCGCTGGGCTGACAGGGGGCGCCGCCACCTGTGGTGTGGTGGTCGACGTGGTGGTGCCGGCCGCTGCGGCAGCGGCTTGCGCTGCGCGCTTGGCACGGCTGCCCGCGTAGAGTGCGCCAGTGGACATGATCATCAGACCGTCCACGGCCAGCGGACCGATGATGCAGATGATGGGTTCCTCGCCGTAGTGGGCGAGCAGGCCGGAGAGGTGCCGGTACGAGACGAACGCGGCAACGCCTGCGACTGGGAGCAGACCGACCCAGCGGAGCAGGACCCAACTCCAGCCCTTGGGCCAGATGTTCCGGACGAAGATCTCGACCGCGATGAACAGGAACACTGGCCAGACGACGGCCCCGACCACGGCTCCGATCTCCGGACGCCAGCCGAGAGGCGCGCCGTCGGGCGGCAGGAAACTGTGGGCAATGTTCGCGGCGATGGAGACCGCGCCGCCGCCGATAGCACCGGCGTACGCCCAACCCCTGCCGGGCTGCTTGATACGGGCCACTACCGGACCCCTTTCTGTGACAGGTCAAACAGCGGCTGCACGCTGTTGACCGACCGGGCCGAAACGGTTCGTTCGGCTGCAGCGCGCACGAACCGGTCAGAGCCCGTCACCAAGTGGTCGCAATCGTTGGGGTGGCGGCCCCAGCGCATCTGGGCCGCTTGCCGGGTTACCCCGAGCCGGGCGGCGATCTCGGCCCACGAGTAGCCGAACTGCCGCAGTCCGGCCACGGCATCCTTGGTTGCGTCCTCGAGCACCGAGGACAGTTGCCGGAGCGCGACCAGCGCTTCCACGTCGCCGTCGGCGACCCGGCGGGCGTAGGCCCTCACGATCCGGCGGGCGAACGCGTCGAACTCGCGGTTTTCCACCGTGCGCCGCTCACGGCGGCCACGCCCGGTGGCGGTGTGGTCTGCGGGCATGGGCAGACTCCTTCCAGGAACAGGGACAGCGGGAGAAGACACCGACGCGCGTCAACGTGCAGCGCGTAGTGAGGAGGGAGAGGGACGGCCAGGACCAGGCCGTGAACCGGGGCTCGTTCAGCGAGCCCAGAGAGCGAGAGCTACAGGCGAACCAGCCTGCGCAGCAGCGCGTCCAGCGCGCTGAGGATGTGGCCCAGCTGCCGCCGGGCCGCGGCTTCACCAGCCCTGGTGAGGGCGATCCGGGTACGGATTTCGACGTACTGGCAACCGTTGGCCGCCAGCACGCGGGTCAGCACCACGACCCCGCGCTGGCCGGCGTCCAACGTGACCGGGGCGGCGCGGTGCTCGCCCAGCCCGCACGCGTGCCCCCGGACGCACCACACCGGGTGCGTCATGTCCGTCGTCGGGTCGAAACCCGCCATCACGCCACCGCCTTCTGCTGGCGCAGCTGGGCGGCGTAGGCGGCGATGCGAGCGCAGTCCTCATCGGACAGGAACGCTGCCTTGACCCGCTGCGGGATACCGCCTTCGGCGATCAGCAGACCCGCACCGGGGTTGTTCGGGTCGATCGTGTTCGCCGACCAGCCCTTCGCCGCCCACCCGTGGCCCAGCACGATGTCGGAGGAGACATCGGTGGTGCAGCGGCCGGCGAACCGCCACGCGAACAGATCCCGCAACGAGGTCGGGATGATGTCCGACGACGGGCGTTGCGTCGCCGCCACCACGATCACCCCGACCGCCCGGCCCCGCGCCACCAAGTCCCGCAGCAGCGCCGAGAACGTCTCCTGCGTCTTGCGGTCCCCAACCGTCGCCGAGAAGTAGGCAATCTCATCGATCGCCACCAGCACCGGCGTACACACGTCCCCGCGCACAATCTTCCGGCGGCCCTCCGACCGAAGCAGCGTGTACCGGTTGTCCATCACCGTCTGCAGCCGGCGAAGCGTCGCGATCGCCCGGCCGATGTCCGGGCCGACGAACACATCTGCGCACGCCTCCCACTGGCCCAACTCGACCTGCTTGCCATCGATCAGGCACAGGTGGCAATCCGGCGACAGCGCGGCGTGGGCGACCACGTTGTTCAGCACCGCCGACTTACCGGCGCCCGGCTCACCGCCTACCAGCAGGTTCCGGTAGATCATCGGCACCATCACCGGCTGGCCGAACTCGTCGATCCCGAAGAACACCGGATCGAAGATCGACCGCGCCGCCACGATCGGCGTCGGGGTGACCGTCATCGCAGCTCACCCGCCCTCGCCTCGTCGGCCGGGCCGTCAAGGTCGGCTTGCGGCGCGGTGTCGAGCAGGTTGGGTACCTCGTCCCGCGCGGTGGTTACCTCCAGCGCCAGGCCGCACGGCAGCGTGCCCCGGTAGGTGCGGTAGCCGGTACCCGTCTCCGGGCCGTCCCACTCCTCGGCCGTCACCCCGGTCAGCAGCGCCAGCAGCGCCCGCGCCGTGGCCTCCGGCACGGCGTGCAGGTCCAACGCGGGCCGAGCCGACCAGAACGTGTAGCTCGAGGGGCGCAGCAGCGCGTCCACCAGCGCCTTCGCCGCAGCCGGCGTGAGCCGGGCAGTGTCCACTGTGCTCATCGCCGTACCCCCTCCGCCGGCTCGGGCACGTCGGCTAGGTCCAGGCCCAGACCATCCACCGGATCAACCGTCGCCGTTGGCGCCTGGCATCGGGCAGGGATGTCGGCCGGCAGCGGGGAGGCGACCAGGCGCGCCAGCGGGTCACGCCGGGTCACATCGACGCGTACCAGCGCCGCGAACCGGGGCGAGGCGACCACCTGAACCGACCGGGCCCAGCAGGCCACCGCGATCTTGTCGGCGCGTTCCTGCAGGTCCGCCACGTCCAGGCCTGGGCGCAGCCACACCCACGCCCGCTCGCCCGCCGGGGTTGACCGCACCGACAGCACCAGTGGCACCAGCCCCGGCGTGACCCGGTTCGTCGCCCGGACGAACGCGGCGAAGCACATCTGTAGCCGGTGCCGGGTGATCTGGCACCACACGAACGCCACCAGCCGCCGCCGAGCCGCCGGTATCGCCACCGCTACGCCCAGCGGGGCGAGCAGCAGCAGCGACCACCACCACGATCCGGACACCGACGCCACCCACGCCGCCCCGGCCACGACCGCCGCGATGGTGGCGATCTCGACGCGCCAGTTCCACACCGGACGCAGCGCCGGCCACACCCACACCAGCACGCTCGCGACCGTGCCCGCCACGGCACCGACACCGAGGCCGACGCCCAGGCCCAGCCACAGCGAGCCGACCGACCAGCCCACCGCCCCGCCGACACCAGCACCGGCCAGGGTCAACAGCCAGAACCACACCAGGCCACGGCGCCGCCGGGCCCGCTCACGCTCCACATCAGACAGCGCTTCCCACACCGCCACCGGCGACGGCGGCGCACTACTCTTGGACACGACACGTCCTCCCCGCGAGGGCTTGTTGGAGAACCGGACCGGGGTCGCGCCAGGCGCCAACCAGAAGCGACCCCGGGCCGGGGAAACACACGCCGCCACACCGGCGGCTTCACGCGATCTACGCCGCCGCGCTCATCTGCCCGCCGTTCAACGGGCGGATCTCCCGAGCACGGAACGCGACACCCGACCGGATGTCACCATCCCGGCCCTTCTGCGACCACGGAATCATCTCCAGGTCCACCACCTCCACCGGCTCCCGCCAGCGCAGATCCGGCATCTGGGGCGCCGGCACGTTCACCACGATCACCGTCGACCCCTCGTCCTCGTTCGTGAACCCCGTCAGCTCCACCGACCACACCGGCCAGTTCGTCGACGAGTCCACCTTCTGAACCCCATTCGGACCCGTCTTCGGAACCGGCCGCTTCGACACCTCGAACTCGATCCCGTCCGTCTTGAGCAGGTACCGCATGGCTAACTCCCTTCTCAGATCAGATCGCTGCCCCTCATTGAATGGCTATAAGCTAGCCGGCTATCCGTTAGCCGTCAACCCGTGTGGCCGCTAGCTGGAGAGCCACTAGACTTGGCGACGTGACCTCCCTTGACGATCTCCGGGAGCTGGCACGTCAGGTCAATGACGCGACCGCTGCGCTGGAAGAACTGCGTCAGCGGCGCGACGAGGCGATCCGCGAGGTTCGCCGCACTGGCCTGCACACCGTCCGCGAGATCGCCGAGGCCGCTGGCGTGTCTGAGGCGACCGTCAAGGCGGTCATCCGCGGCCTTCGCTGAGCACCACCTACGTTCACTTGCATACGTAGCCGTTTGCGCTTCCCTCCGATCGGTGCGTCTTGTCACCATGGACAAGCATTAAGCGCGAACGATTCGTCCAACAGAGGACGCCCGCAAGAGTCCGGGAGGACGAGTCCGCTAGTCCGTTCGCCCGACGAAGGGCCTGGACGAGGGGGCAGACGATGCGCACCGAGCAACAGACTGACCTCAACGCCTTGTGCGCAGAGCGCGGTTGGTCTCGCGCACGGCTCGTCCGTGAACTTCGGAACGTCGCGGCAGCCCGCGGCGTCCAGCTACCCGGAGACGCCAGCCTCAGCCGCATGATCCGCATGTGGGCCAGTGGGGAACGAAGGTTATCTCCCTTCTATGCGGACCTCTTCTCGGCCCTCTTCGGCGTCACACTTGTCCCTGCCTCGACCCCATCGACTCCGGCTACGACCTCGCGGCAGCAGCGCGATCCCGCCAACGCGATCGCGGCATCCGCAGCACAGTCCGCCGACCTCTTGACCGAGTTCGCCGGCACCATCAGTTCCCTCGCTATCGAGCAGCTCGCCGCCGAGCTCGAGCACCTGGTCGTCGAGTACATGTCCAGCCCGCCGGCCCTCATGGCCAGTGAGGCGAAGAACCTCCGCGACCGTATCCTGGCTGCCCTCAACAGGGCTCGGCGGCCAAGCCACATCGCCGACCTCTACGTAATTGCCGGCCAAGCCAGCGGCATCCTGTCGTACGCGGCTCTGGACCTGGGCAACGCTCGCGCCGCGATGACCAACGCCCGCGTCGCCCTGACGTTCGCCGACCTCGCCGGTAGCAACGACCTCATCGTCTGGGTGCGCGGGACGCAAAGTCTGATCGCCCGCTTCGTTGGGCAGTACCGCAAGGCCGAGGACTACCTACACGCCGGCATGTCCGTCCAGACCCGAGGCATCGGCCGCGCCCGTCTCGCGGCCGGGTTCGCCCAATGCCGAGCGCATCTCGGGGACAGCAAGGGTGTCCGCGCGGCGCTCGACCTCACGAAGAATCTGCACGGCAAAGCCGAACCGGTAGCCGACGAGGTCGGACTCTTCGGCTTCCCGAGATCGAAGGTTCACTACTACGCTGCCAGCGCGTTGGTCGCCCTACCCGACGGGGTAGGCGCTAACGTCGCTGTCTCCGAAGCCCTCACGGCAATCGATCTATTTCGATCAGGCCCGGCGGAAGACCGATTCCTCACAGACGAGATCCTTGCTCAGATCCACGCCGCCAATGGCCTCATCCAACAGGGCGAACTCCAACACGCTTGCGTGTTCCTCGACGCTGTTCTTCGAACCGCCGAGAACCAACGTGTGTCGTGGCACCGACAGCGGCTCGATACCATCAACACCGTGCTGAGCGCGCCTCGCTTCCGCGGTTCACGAACCGCGGCCGACCTGCGCCAACGCCTCAGCACGTTCCAACAGACCAGTAGGCGGCGGTCGTGAAGGTACGAGTTCTGAGGGTTTTCACCGACGAAGAGCACCGTTTCGGCAACCCGCTCGGCTTGGTCGACGACGGAGCCTCGATCACCGACGCCGACCAACGACAAGCCTTGGCAGCCGTCCTCGGCTACAGCGAGACCGCCTATATCGATGATCCTGAAACCGGCAAGGTGCAGTTCTACTCCCCACGCCGGGCCGTCCCGTTTGCTGGCCACGCGGCCATTGGGGCAGCATGGGCCATCGCGCGAATGCTCGGCCACGTCCCACGTGTCCTGCGCACCCCCGCCATCGAGGCGCAGGTGTGGATCGACGGACCCCTCACATGGGTGCGTGCCCCCCTTGCCGGAACGCCGCCATGGTGGCACGAACGGTTACCAACCCCTGAAGCAGTAGAAGGCCTCACCGGCCCGCTGAGCCCTGAACAGGACATGACCCAGCTGTGGTCATGGATCGACGAGGACCAGGGCGTCATGCGTGTAAGAACCTTCGCAAGCAGGGTCGGACTCGACGAAGACGAAGCCTGCGGTACAGGCGCCATGCGCATGGCAGCCGCCTTCGGACGACCCCTCACGTTGCGCCACGGTCGCGGATCACTCATCTTTGCCGCCCCAGGACCACCCGGATACGCAGACATCGGAGGCTATGTCGCGGAAGATGTTCCACGACAAGTTACCAATCTATCCTGTCCTAATTCTGTGTAGGACCGAGGTCAGATCGCATCCGCATCCGCCGAAGTCCAGACCTCAAGCGTACTATTCGTGGAGCGGGTCTTCATGACGATGCCCACGCTATGGCGAGCACGTGTTACCGCGACATAGAACTTGGCGGCGGTCACATCCTTCAGTGGGATGCCCTTCTCGATGTAGTCAACTATTGTTTTGGTCGGGTAAATCAGTACGCGAGAAAAGGACAGCCCTTTAACTTCGCCGAAGTTTCTCGCGCCGGGACCGGCGGGTGAACGTCGATCCCAGCGTAGCTCTTGGGGGCTGTATATGCGTCGGTAACGATCAACATCAGCCGGATTAACCAGAAAAACCCCCATATGCGGAACCTGCTCGTGGTTAGCCGAGGCGGTAGCTGGCATTGACGGGTAGATACTGTCAGCGAAGTCGCAGATTGCCTGATTACAACGGTAACTAACACTCAGGGTAATTGAAGTGCAGACACCCTTGTCTGCTCGCACGCCTACCCAATTTACTAGTCTTGCGCCTCGAAACTGCTTGTGTCTGTTCGAACGGTTAGTCAAATATACAGTCTGTCTTGGGTCTCCAACCATGACGACTTCAACCCGGGACGCAAGCAGTAGGTCGAGAAAATCTAGGTCATATCCCGCCAGGTCTTGAAATTCATCGATAAGTATCTTGTCGTAGATTGCCTCGATACGGCCGATCACCTTGCCCTTCGACAACTCGTTTAACACGCAAGCTAGGTCCGACACTGCGTCACTATATATATTGTCCGATCGGTCCAGATAATATCGCTCAAAGTCGCTCCGCTCTGTGAAGCGCGGCGCCTTGCTTTTTATGAAATTTATTGAACGGATCCGTCCTATCGTTGTTTTGTACGACTGATATGGTTTCACTCCATCTCGTAACATAAACTCGAACCAGGTCATCGTCGTTACGTTCGGTGCCGGGCCGCCCAACTTTGCCCACAGCCGCGAGTTAATTTCGCGGAGATTCTCGTTGGTATACGTGACAATCAGGACACGTTTGTGTGGCTCTGAGATGGCAGCGTTAAGTAGGTATTCAGTCTTGCCTGAGCCGGCCGCCGCAATAACCACCCTATTGGACGATCGCATCTACCGCCTCCTGAATATAGCGAGGCATAATCAGCGTCTCCCTTGTATCGTGGAACGCCAAGGCTATGTCGGTCTTATGACTGTCATTTGTCATGTACGAGATAGCTTCCTCTTTGCTGCTGAAGCTCTTGTTGAGCACTCGGTTGACCACCTCAAGGCCGTTCGCTGCGAGCATTTGTGGCTCAAGTGTCGGCGAACCATTATCTTCGCTTCGATGAACACTAATGAAGGGATAGCGCAAGTAGGATGCGTACTTCTTGTCGACCTTCTTAACGTAGTCGCCGTCATTGTCGGCTACGACCGCAGTACGCCGCTGTAACGGGACTGCAAGATCGAGGAAGCGCATTGCCGCAAGGCCTCGGACGTTGATTACATCAACGCCGTCCTCAATTGGCCTCTTACCATGCCGGTCGTAGTACGCTCGCTGGACGATCAACTCATCGGATGGCCCCTCAACGAGGATAACTGCCTTGGCGAGCACGAGGCGTAACGTATCGTATCCAGACAGCTTCCTAAAGTACGTTTGCGTAGCAACTGGCAAGTCCGTGGTACGTGTAACTGTATTCGCACTAAGCAGCATCAGCCGCTCCAACCCAAGTTTGTTAAGTACGTATGAGCTGTGGGTTGAAACGATGACTTGCCGATCAGCGCACTTTGAACTGATCCTCTCGAGCAGTTGGTTAAGTGAGGAGAACGAAAGGTGGTTCTCCGGTTCCTCTATCAGAATGACGTGCGCATCCTCCGCCTTACGAGAGAGTGCAAGTAAGATCTTGAGCGAGTTTTGCTCGCCGCGGCCTGATTGGTGTAGTGGAAGGCGGTCAAGATGGGGTGCAAGTACGGTATCCCACTGGTTTGACTGGGACGAATCGGTTTCTAGCGTCAGTTCTTTTGTGGTAATCTCATCTTTGCTCGCGTCAAGTGCGGAATTGATAGTGCGTATGGCCGGGTCCTCGGCGAATCTTTCCAACATTGACCTGTAGCTTCGGGCGAGCTGGGCACGCTGCCTGGCATCGAGGTTGTCGCGAATGATTCTTTGGAGATAGTAATCGGCGCCTGATTGAAGTCGTATTCGTGACGCGTCGATAAGGGAAGCCGTAACCTTCAGAGCACGAGGATTGACCGAACGGTAGGCAAAGTCGTACCAGTCAATTCGATAGTACTCCGTTGGAACCGCCTTCACAGCCGCTGGCTGGCGGATGAATTCAGCGTACTCGTCGGCGAAATCTGGATCAAAGGTAGCAGTTAGGCGGAGGCCGGGTACATCCTCGGTTAATGAGTTGTTCGTGCCCTTAAGCATGGCGGTGGCTGGCGTTTCGGCCAAGAAGAGCTCAACGATAACAGGAGGAGGTTCAGGGCGCTTACCGGCGGCTAGTCCAGATACGTACTCTGCGGTTGCTTCGTTGTTGATGAAGTGCGAACAAAACTCAGCTGCGAACTGCTTGCCCTGCCATCTCCCTGTCAGCGCCAAGTTGATAGCCTCGAGCACTGTTGATTTCCCAGCATCATTGTCCCCCACAATAATGTTGAGACCTGACGTAAATTCAATTACTGTATCACGAAACCGGCGAAAGTTCTTCATGATCAACTTAGTCACTACAATTGGCTGATGCGACTTGCTTGACACGAGGTACTTGCCTCCAGCCGGGATTAAGTGAATCGGACCGAATCCATATTTGGTGGCACACTATACCGTACGGTGTCTTGGTCTCCTATATGTTCTTCGTCCGATTTCTGACGCCGGGTGTGTCATCCGTTTCTCTTGCCCACCGTGCACCCTGGGATTGCTGGTGAGAACTTTCCTTACGGCTTCAAGGCGGGCCTGACGGCCCGCAGAGCCGCCGGGCTCGTCCGGCGTGCGCCTTGCCGCTTCGCTCCCGGCGCACGCCGGCCCGGCGGCGGGCTAAAGCGGTCGGGCGCCGCCGCGCGCCTTACCCGCCGCCGACAGTTGCGCACCGCGGACGACGACCAGGACCAAGACGACGGCCAGGACCACAACGAGGATGGCGCCAAGCTTCCGGGGCAGCCAGCTGGCGGAGAGTTGCCTCCGGCGGCCAGGGGCGCTGCCCCTGGACCCCGGCACTCTGGGCAGGGGGGGACCCAGGCCACTACGGCGCCCGGCCCGTCGTGCACCGAAGGCAACCAGACCGCCCCCGCCCCGGCAAGGTCGTACGTCCAGTAGGGCGCTCCACCTTGCCGGGGCGGGGTCGGCCCGGTCGGGGCAAGCCTGCACGACGGGCAGACCCAGCGCCGCACCCCGGCTACTGGTCCTGGTGCGGCGGTTCGCTTCCTGGTTCGTCGTACGCCAGGCCCATCCAGCCGCGCGGCACACCCAAACCATCCGCAATGCGGACCAGCACGTCATAACTGGTCACCCGCCGGCCGCAGAGAATCTCTGAGATCTCGCTCTGCGACTGGCCCGTCAGAGCACCGATGCGGCGCTGAGACAGGCCGTACCGCTGGAGAAGCCGGATCACGAGCTGCATGTCCCGCTCGCGCAACGCCGCCCGCAGCTCCGGCCGGTTCAGCACCCCGGAGTCAAGCAGGGCTTGACGGTCGCAGTCGCACTTGCAGTCGGGCCGGTGACGGCGCGGCCAGAACGGATGCTGTTCACTGTTCATGGGTCAGGAACCTCCGTTTCCTGATCAAGGCCCGGGGAGCGGGTGTCGCGAGCACCCGTCCGGGCCGCCCTCGGGGAAGCGTTCTCGCCACCCCCGCGATGGCGAGCACCGCTAGGAACGCTGCGCCCGCTACGGAGCGTGCACGGGCGGAAGGTCGGATTCGTGCCCAACCCTTGCCCGACGAGGCGGACGAACACAGGGGATCGCGGTCGCGGGCGGGCAGAGCCGCGACAAAACCGCAGGTAGATGCCTGTCCAGGTCACGCCGCATGATCCACAGCCGCTCTGGCAGTGTGGGGGTCAGGGGTTCGAGTCCCCTCGGCTCCACCCGGAACAGACGCCCTGGTCAGACCTATGAGAGGTGACCGGGGCGTTCGTCGTTTAGCCGCGGTCTCGTCCCGGTCCGTGCTCAGTCCGTGCCCGATGGCCGCTGGCGTCCTTGCGCCCTTGACTCGGGTGCCCGCTCGAGCAGGGGCATCGAGAGCGTAGGGCGATAGTGCCGTCGCGGACGGCAGGTCTTGTTGGTCGTCCGATGTTCGTAGCGGTCGGCATCGCCGAGGCGCTGAAGATGCCGTTGGCGAACTCGCCGCCATCCCACCGCGCCGCATCAACCTGACCGGCCCTTGGTGGGCGTCCTGGCAGACCTTCAAGGACGGCGTGGAGGTCATCACCGCCCAGGAGGTGCAGTTCACGCAGCAGGCCGAGCTCATCCAGGTGCACACCACGACGCGGGGGATTCCGGTCGAGGAGGGTGGCTATCACTGGCGGGGTGAGCTGCGTCTGTGGGACAACGAGATCCTGATGGGCTGGTATGCCGCCAACGATGGCTCAGTACGGCCCAAGGGGACGATGTACTTCGTCCTGCTCCCGCGCGGCCTGAGCGTGGCCGGCCGGTGGGTCGGCCTCAGCTATGACGGTGACATCGTGACGGGGTGGGGCGGCATCGCGAAGACTGAGCTACCCCCGCTTTCACGGAGCGCTGGTTACCTGGCGCCGGTCGGCTCCAGGGTGGTGCCGGACGGGTCCGGCTGATCG
>Ga0310834_101317_pt1 | contig 15542 bp, 13 predicted proteins | sample SM_ome_2_FD_201314 | JGI IMG/M metagenome (GOLD analysis project Ga0310834, IMG submission 201314) | Sorghum-adapted microbial communities enriched on stacked mutant (SM) sorghum from Joint BioEnergy Institute, Emeryville, California... ... | reverse complement strand
CCCTCGCCGGCCCGTACCGCAACACAGCGCAGCAAGGACGCCCTCCTGACGGTTTCTGCCCAGCAAGGACGCCCTCCTGACATCCGGGGGAGCGCGGGGCTGGCCGGGCCCGGGGTGTCCCGGATCGGGGAGCTCGTCCCGGATCCGGGAGACGCCACGACGCGGATATGGCGTGGTTGAGCCAAATCCAGGGCCGGGCCGGATGGTGGGCGCGGTTGGGGATAGCTACCCGGCCCGGGATGGTTGGACCCTGGGCACCCGGAAACGACCGGCCGCTTCGCACCCCGCCGCCGGGCAGGGATGCCCGCCCGCGAGGGTTCCACTCCGCCTGTGAGGTCGGGATCCTCCAGGCAGGCACCCCCGGCGAGGCAGGGATGACCGAAGCGATCCACGGGGTAGCACGCCGCCCCGCCCGACCACGGCCACCACCAGCAGGCCTGACGGCCCGCACCCCGGTGACCGGCGGTCACGGAGCGTGAGGGCAGGAGCGTCCCCCAAAACGCCGGCCCAACCGTGAAGGAGCTTTCTGCATGACACGCACGACTCTGCGCACCATCCGCACCAGCGCCCTGCTCGGCCTGGCCGGCCTGGGCACCGCCGGCGCGCTCGCCCTGGGCCCGGCCACCGGCGCCCACGCCGCCGAGCCCACCATCCCCAACGTGCCGGCCAACGCGGCCACCGCACCCGAGCAGGCCAGCATCGACAGCTACGACGGCGCCCTGCAGCCCAACGGCTACTACTGCGGCCCCGCCGCGACCCGCATCGCCCTGTCCGCCCACGGCCAGCCACCCAGCTTCGACACGCTGGCCAAGGACCTGGGCACCACCCGCGACGGCACCAAGTCCATCGACGACATCACCCGTGTGCTCAACCAGCACACCGGCGGCCGCTACACCGCCGTCAAAATCGACAACCCCACGGTGACCAAGGAACAGACCGACCAGCTGCGCACCGACATCATGGCCGCCATCAACGACGGCGACCCCGTCGTGTCCAACATCGTCGGCCAGGTCACCGACACCAACGGCGAAAAGCACCGCTACGCCGGCGGCCACTACCTGACCATCACCGGCTACACCGACAACGGCAACACCGTCACCATCACCGACCCGGCCGACCGCAAGGGCAGCAACGAATACCAACTCCCCATCGACACCCTCGCCCAGTGGATCGCCACCCGCGGCTACGCCAGCTGACCCGCGACCACCAGGCGAGCAACCCACCACAACGGGTGGGATCGGTACTCCCCAACGACACCGATCCCACCCGTTGTCGTGTCTTCCCGCCTGTTTGGCGCTCGCGTCCCACCGGCGTGCCGTTGGCGTGGCAGGCTAAACGGTCGTGAGTGAGTTCGACGCGGCCGCGGCGGCCGTACAGGCGGCCCTCGACGCCGGGGCGACCTACGCCGACGCCCGGGTCATGCACCGACGCATCGAGTCGATGGACGCCCGTAACGGCGAGATCGAGGAGCTCAACCAACACGAGGACAGCGGCCTGGGCGTCCGCGCCCTGGTCGGCTCGGGCTGGGGGTTCTTCGCGATCCCCGATCTCTCCGACGCCGCCGCCCGTCGAGCCGGGGAGCGGGCCGCGGCCATCGCCGCTGCGAGCGCGCGGGTGCCCGGTCCCACCGCCGGTTGGATACCGGCGCCCGTGGTGAGCGGCAGCTGGGTATCGCCGTGCGAGGTCGATCCGCTGTCGGTTCCGCTGTCGGAGAAGGGCGACCTGCTGGTCGGCGTGACGGAGGCTATGAAGCGGGCCGGCGCCGACCACGCGGAGGCCAGCTACGCCGTCTGGGACACCCGGAAGTGGTTCGTCTCCAGCGAGGGTCATCGCATCGATCAGCACATCCGCGAATGCGGGGCGGACATGTCGGCCACGGTGATCGGCGACGGCGAGACGCAGCGCCGGTCCTACCCGGGCGGCCAGTACGGCACCCGCGGGTGGGAGCTGATCACCGAGCTGGACCTGCCGGCCCACGCCGAGCGGGTCGCCGACGAGGCGCAGGCGCTGGTGAAGGCGCCGCAGTGCCCGGCCATGGTCACCACGGTCATCCTCGGCAGCCACCAGATGGCCCTGCAGATTCACGAGTCCGTCGGGCACGCCATCGAGCTGGATCGCATTCTCGGCTGGGAGGCGGCCTTCGCCGGGACGTCGTGGCTCAACCTGGCCGAGCTCGGCTCCCTGCGGTACGGCTCCGAGTTCATGAACATCACGATCGATCCGACCATCCCCGGTGCCCTGGGCAGTTTCGGCTTCGACGACGAGGGGACGCCGGCCACCCGTCGCGACGCGGTCCGCAACGGCATCTGGGTCGGCGTACTGGCTGGGCGCGACTCGGCCGCGGCGGCGGGCCTGGACTACGGCGGCAGCGTACGGTCGGACGGCTGGGCGCGGCTGCCCATGGTCCGGATGACCAACGTGGGCCTCGAGCCCGGTCCGCACACGCTCGAGGAGATGATCGCGGCCACCGACGAAGGCATCTTCATGGACACCAACCGATCCTGGTCAATCGATGACAAGCGGCTGAACTTCCAGTTCGGCTGCGAGATCGCGTGGGAGATCCGCAACGGGAAGCTCGGGCGGATGCTGCGCAACCCCACGTACACCGGGATCGGCCCGCAGTTTTGGCGAAGCATGGACATGCTTGGCCGCGAGGTGGTGGTGTGGGGGATCCCGAACTGCGGCAAAGGGCAGCCCGGACAGGTCGGCCACACCGGCCACCCGGCCGCCCCGGCCCGGTTCACCGGCGTCCGCGTGGGGGTGACGGGATGACCATGCTCGACATTGCGTCGCGGGTGCTCGACCTGGTCGCGGCGGCAAAGCCCGGAGCGGAGGCGGAGGTCGCGGTCAGCGGGGGCGAGCTTGCGCTGACCCGGTTCGCCAACTCGTTCATCCATCAGAACGTGGTCGACGCGTCCACCACCGTACGGCTCCGGCTGCACGCCGACGGGCGCACCGCCGCCGGCTCGGCCAGTATCCCCAGTCCGTCCACAGTAGACGACGAGGCGCTCGGGCGGCTCGTGGCGCGGACCGTCGCCGCGGCCCGACTGGCGCCGCGCGATCCCCAGTGGCCCGGCCTGGCCCCGGCCGCGCCCGTCGACCCCGTACCGCCGGTCGATCCGGCGACGGCGCACGCCGAGCCGGAGGAGCGGGCCCGGCGGGTGCGGGAGTTCGTGACCGCGGCCGGTGGTCTGGAGACCGCGGGCTACTGCAGTACGCAGCTGCTGTCCATGGCGTTCGCCAACTCGGCCGGCATGTCGGCCGAATCGGTGACGGCCGTGGCCGCTATGGACGGCATCGCTCGCTCGGGGGCGTCCGACGGGGTGGCCCGCCTGGCCAGCTCGCGCCTGGGCAACCTGGACGGGACCCGCCTGGGCACGCTGGCCGCGGCGAAGGCCCGCGCGGGCGTGGCACCACGGGAGCTGCCGCCGGGCCGGTACGAGGTCGTCCTGGAACCGACGGCGGTCGGTGACCTGCTGGAGAACCTGGCGGTGTACGGCTTCAACGGCAAGGCCGTCAACGAGGGTCGGTCGTTCGTCGAGGTGGGCGCGGCGCAGTTCGATCCGAGCCTGTCCATTGTGGACGACCCGTACGATCCGCGCGGCCCCGGCTTCGCCTTCGACGTCGAGGGCACGCCCAAGGCCCGGCGGGTGTTCGTCGACGCCGGCACGACGGTCGCCGTGGCCCACGACCGCCGCAGCGGGACGGTTGCGGGCGTCCCGTCCACGGGCCACGCTCTAGCGGGCGCGTCCTCGTTCGGCGCGATCGCCACCAACCTGCGTCTGGAGCCGGCGAACGGGGTTGAGGCCCACCGGCCGGACGAGTGGGGTCAGAGCGCGTCCGGGCCGATCGCCGACGCGTCGGTGCAGGCGCTCGTGGCCCAGGTCGAGCGGGGCCTGCTGGTCACCGACTTCTGGTACACCCGGGTACTCGACCCGCGCACGCTGGTCGTCACCGGGCTGACGCGCAACGGCGTCTGGTTGATCGAGAATGGGGAGATCGTCGCACCGGTCCAGAACCTGCGGTTCACCCAGTCGTATCCGCAGGCGCTCGCGCCCGGAGCCGTGCTCGGGGTCGGGACCCACACCGTGGGCGTCCCGTCGAGCTGGGTCGGTCTGGCCTACCGGGCTCCGGCCCTACGCCTGGCCTCTTGGAACTTCACCGGCAACCCGTCCGGGTGACGGCCCGCCCGGCCAACCGCCGCCCTCGTATCCGGCATGACACGTAAACCCTCATATATGCCGCGGACACCCTCGTATGCGGCGGGTACGCGCAGAGTACCTCCGGCCGAGTTCCGATGCCCGTCAGCGAGCCACAGGTCCGCCCCGGACGGCGCGTGCGACGGACATCCGCTGAACCGCCGGAGCGGGTGAGCCGGGTGTCGATTGATCACCTTGCCGCCTTCGACTACGGTCAGGGTGCCACGGGACACGCCTGAACGTGACGCCGACCGATCGAAGGAGTGGTCCGATGACCGCACCCGGCCCCGCCGAGCCCACCCCCGGTGCCACGGCATCACCGGGGCCGACCGCACCCGTTCCTCCGGGCCAGCCGCAGGCCCAGGGAACCCCACCGGCGTCCACCCAACCCGCCGCGAATCCTCCGGCGGCCACGCCACCCGCCGCGCCCGCGGCCCAGCCGCCGGCGGTGCCGGCTCAGCCCGCGCCGGCCCAACCCGCGCCAGTGGCACCGTCCGCACCCACCCAGCCGGCGCCGTCGACCGCGCTCGCCGTACCCACGCCGGCCCAACCCCCGGCCCAGGCGCAACCGGCCCAGCCACCGGCTCCGGCCCAGCCGGCCCAACCGCCGGTGCCCGCCCAGACGGCCTCGGCGCCGGCCGTGCCCACCCAGGCTCAGCCGGCGAAGGCCCAGCCCGCGAGTGCACCGCCCACGAAGACCCCCCCGAAGTCGCCCACCGCGGCCGCGCCGAAACCGAAGAGCAGCGGGGCCTACCTGGTGGCCGTCTTCGCGCTGCTCATCGCGGTCGCGGCGGCCGGCGCCTCGGTCTACGCGTTGAAGACTGCCTTGGAGGTGCGGGACAGCGCCCCGTCCTCCGAGATCGCGCAACCCACCGCCGACCCCGAGGTCGCGGAGGCCACCGAACCCGCCCCCGAGCCGACCACGCCCGAGCCCACGGTGACCACGCCGGCCGGACCGGAGTACGTCGCCGAGCTCGTCCGGGCCGAGATCCGCGTGCCTAACCCGACCGGCTGCACCGCCGCGTACGTGGACGTGGACACCGGCAACGTCGGGGTAGAGGCCGGGCACGAGTTCTACTTCAGCCGCTGCCAGAACCCGGACATCCTTCAGGTTCGGGTGGACCGCACCTCGGGCCGGTCCACGAGCCATCGCGACCCCAGCCCAGAGACCTGCGCCTCGCTGGTCGCGGGCACGCCGACCACGGAGCTGGTCATTCCCGTCCAGCGTGGGGCGACGTTCTGCCTGCTCACCAACGAGGATCAGGCGGCCGCGGCCAACCTGCCGCAGCGCCTCGCCATCGTGGAGATCCTCTCGGTGACGACCTCGGAGGTCCGGCTCGCGCTGAGCACCTACCGCATCGAGGACTGACCCCCACCGAAGCTGACCCCCGGCCGAAAGCTGACCCCGCCGAAAGGTGACCCGCCGAAGCTGACCCCCGGCGAAAACCGAAGCTGACTCCCGCCCGTTCCGGCCGTCCTGGCGTCGGCACGGGCGGAGAGCCGCCGACCGTGACCACCGGCCCGAGCCGGGCCGGCTGACCATGATCGCCGTGAGGCAGACAGGCCCCGAACGGCCCACGAACGCCTCACGGCGATCACGAACCGCGATCACGGTGAGGCGATCACGCCCCGAACGGCGGACGAACGCCTCACGCCGATCAAGAGGCGATCCCCACGGTCACAGGTAGTCGATCAGGTCGGCGATCGACGGCACCACCTGCGACGGCAGGTAGGGGAAACGGTTCACTTCCTCGGCCGTGGTGACGCCGGTCAGCACGAGGAACGTATGCAGCCCGGCTTCGAGGCCACCGAGGATGTCGGTGTCCATCCGGTCGCCGACCATGGCACTGGTCTCGGAGTGGGCCGAGATCCGGTTGAGGGCCTCGCGCATCATCAGCGGGTTGGGCTTGCCCACGAAGTACGGCTTGACCCCGGTCGCCTTGGTGATCAACGCGGCGACCGAACCGGCGGCCGGCAGGGCGCCTTCGCGGGACGGTCCCGTGGCGTCGGGGTTGGTGCAGATGAAGCGGGCCCCGTCGTTGATGAGGCGGATGGCCCGGGTGATCGCCTCGAACGAGTAGTTCCGCGTCTCGCCCAGCACGACGTAGTCGGGGTCGGACTCGGTGAGGGTGTAGCCGACCTCGTGCAGCGCCGTGGTGAGCCCGGCCTCCCCGATGACGAAGGCGGAGCCGGCGGGCCGCTGAGAGTCCAGGAACCGGGCCGTCGCCAGGGCCGAGGTCCAGATCGCCGACTCCGGCACGTCGATGCCGGTGCGGGCCAGCCGGGCCCGCAGGTCGCGCGGCGTGTAGATCGAGTTGTTGGTCAGCACCAGGAAGGACCGCCCGGAGGCGACTAGGCGTCGCACGAACTCGTCCGCGCCCGGGATGAGGTGGCCCTCGTGGATGAGGACGCCGTCCATGTCGGTGAGCCAGGATTCGATCGGCCCGCGCGGAGGCCGGTCACCCGCCCGGAGCTCGGGAGCGCCCGGCTCGGGACCGCTGCGCGGCGAGCGGGCGAAGCTGTCGTCCCGGCCCGACGTGCGATCATCCACGCCGGTGATGCTACCGATCGACGTACGGCCCACCCGGCCGGAACCGACCACCGCAGCCGGACCGCGGTCAGCTGATCACCGAGAGTAGCAACGCGGTCACGAGTGAGCTGATCCACAGGCTCCCGCTCGATCCACCCGACCCGACCGGGCGTAACGTGTGCAGCGACACGACGCCCTGCGGTCGGCGACCGTCCCTGACCCGATGCGTTACGCCGTCCGCCCGAGGCGTGGTACCGCAGGCACCAGTTTCCGGCAGGGAGCACGTATGACCACGACGTCAGCCGAACCGGCGACGGCGCGACCGCCGCTGGCCCGGCGAGCCGCGATCCCGGCGAAGCATCTACGCACCGACCGGTGGTGGATTGAACCCGTATACACCGTAGTGGGCCTGTCCGCGTGGTTGATCTGGGGCTTGGTCCACACGCTGGTGATCCGGGACTACTACTTCGTCGAGGGCCCGGGCTACCACTACCTGACGCCGTTCTTCTCGCCCTGCGTGAATGTGGAGTGCCCACCCGATGCGGCCCTGTTCGGCCGCTGGGCGCCGTCGTGGGTGCTGCCGTACGCGATTGTCAGCCTGCCGCTGCTGCTGCTGTTCCGGCTGACCTGCTACTACTACCGCCGGGCGTACTACCGCTCGTACTGGCTCTCCCCGCCGGCCTGCGCCGTGCCCGACGGGCACGCCAAGTACACCGGCGAGACGCGGTTCCCGCTGGTCATGCAGAACCTGCACCGGTACGCGTTCTACGCCGCGGTTCTCGTCTCGATCATCAACACCTTCGACGCCGTCCGCTCGTTCTGGGGCACCGAGGGCTTCGGCTTCGGACTCGGCAACGTCCTGTTGGTCGGCAACGTGGTGCTGCTGTGGGCGTACACCCTCTCCTGCCACTCCTGCCGTCACCTCATCGGCGGGCGGCTGAAGCACTTCTCCAAGCACCCGGTGCGGTACCGGCTGTGGACGTTCGTATCCCGGCTGAACACCCGGCACAAGGAGCTGGCCTGGATCACCCTGGGCACGCTCGCCTTGGTCGATGTCTACATTCTGGCACTGGCCGCCGGCTGGTTCTCCGACCTGCGCTTCTTCAACTGACGAGGGCTGCACTCCATGACTGAGAACACCCAAACGCACGGCACGAGCGCCGCGGGCCCGGCCCCGCGGGCCCAGGAGACGGTCGAACGGCACCGCTACGACGTGGTGGTGATCGGCGCCGGTGGCGCCGGCCTCCGGGCCGCCATCGAGGCCCGGCTCGCGGGCAAGCGCACCGCGATCATCTCCAAGTCGCTCTTCGGCAAGGCCCACACGGTGATGGCCGAGGGTGGCGCCGCGGCGGCCATGGGGAACGTCAACCCCAACGACAACTGGATGGTGCACTTCCGTGACACCATGCGGGGCGGCAAGTTCCTCAACAACTACCGGATGGCCGAGCTGCACGCCAAGGAGGCCCCGGAGCGGGTCTGGGAGCTGGAGACCTACGGCGCCCTCTTCGACCGCACCAAGGATGGGAAGATTTCCCAGCGCAACTTCGGCGGTCACGAGTACCCGCGGCTGGCCCACGTGGGCGACCGGACCGGCCTGGAACTGATCCGCACCCTGCAGCAGAAGATCGTGTCGCTGCAGCAGGAGGACAAGGCCCAGTTCGGCGACTACGAGGCGCGGGTCCGGGTCTTCGCCGAGTGCACCATCACCGACCTGCTCGTCACCGACGGGCGCATCGCCGGGGCGGTCGGCTACTACCGGGAGTCCGGGAAGATCGTGCTCTTCGAGGCGCCGGCGATCGTGCTCGCCACCGGCGGCGTCGGCAAGTCGTACAAGGTGACCTCCAACTCGTGGGAGTACACCGGCGACGGGCACGCGCTCGCGCTGCGGGCCGGCGCGACGCTCATCAATATGGAGTTCCTTCAGTTCCATCCGACCGGCATGGTCTGGCCGCCGTCGGTGCGCGGCATCCTGGTCACCGAGTCGGTGCGTGGTGACGGTGGCGTGCTGCGCAACACCGAGGGCAAGCGGTTCATGTTCGACTACGTGCCGGACGTGTTCCGTAGCCAGTACGCCGAGACCGAGGAAGAGGCGGACCGCTGGTACACCGACCCGGACAACAACCGCCGTCCGCCGGAGCTGCTCCCCCGGGACGAGGTGGCCCGGGCCATCAACGCCGAGGTGAAGGCCGGTCGGGGGACTCCCGCGGGCGGCGTGTATCTCGACGTGTCGAGCCGGCTGCCGGCCGAGGTGATCCTCAAGAAGCTGCCGTCGATGTACCACCAGTTCAAGGAACTGGCCGATGTGGACATCACGAAGCAGCCCATGGAGGTCGGCCCCACCTGCCACTACATCATGGGCGGCGTCGAGGTCGACGCGGACAGCGCGGCCACCATGGTTCCCGGGTTGTTCGCGGCCGGCGAGGTCTCCGGCGGTATGCACGGCTCGAACCGGCTCGGCGGGAACTCGCTGTCCGACCTGCTGGTCTTCGGCAAGCGGGCCGGTGAGTACGCGGCCAAGTACGTCGACGAGCTCGCCGAGCGGCCGGCCGTACGCACGGCCGACGTCCAAGCGGCGATCGGCACGATCCTCGCGCCGCTGACGCGGGCCGAGGGCGAGAACCCGTACGAGGTCTGGCACGAGCTGCAGGACATCATGCAGAACCTCGTGGGCATCATCCGGCGCAAGCACGAGCTGGAGGATGCGATCAAGCGGCTGGAGGAGCTCAAGCCGCGGGTGGCGAAGGTGAAGGCGACCGGCGGCCGGCGGTACAACCCCGGCTGGCACCTCGCGCTGGACCTGCGGAACATGATCGTGGTCAGCGAGTGCACGGCCCGCGCGGCGCTGATGCGCGAGGAGTCCCGTGGTGGTCACACCCGGGAGGACTTCCCGACGATGGACCCGAAGTGGCGCAAGGTGAACATCGTCTGCTCCCTGGTCGGCGACCAGGTGAACCTGACGACCAAGCCGCTGCCGAAGATGCCGCGGGAGCTGCTCGCCCTGTTCGACAAGGCCGAGTTGAAGAAGTACCTGACGCCCGAGGAGCTGGCCGAGCTCGACGAACCGACCGAGCCCGCGGGCGGAGCCGAGGCTGGGAGGAGCAACTGATGGCGCGGCACACGTTCCGGGTCTGGCGCGGCGACGCCAACGGCGGCGACTTCGTCGAGTACGAGGTGGAGGTCAACGAGGGCGAGGTCGTCCTCGACGTGATCCACCGCCTCCAGGCCACCCAGGCGCCCGACCTCGCGGTGCGGTGGAACTGCAAGGCCGGCAAGTGCGGCTCCTGCTCCATGGAGATCAACGGCAAGCCGCGGCTGGGCTGCATGACCCGGATGTCCACCTTCGCCCCGGGCGAGACGGTCACCATCACTCCACTGCGGACGTTCCCGGTGATCCGGGACCTGGTGACCGACGTGTCCTTCAACTACCAGAAGGCCCGCGAGATGCCGGCCTTCGCGCCGCCGCCCGGGCTCAAGCCCGGTGAGTACCGGATGCAGCAGGTCGATGTCGAGCGGTCGCAGGAATTCCGCAAGTGCATCGAGTGCTTCATGTGCCAGAACGTCTGCCACGTGATCCGTGACCACGAGGAGAACAAGCCCGCGTTCTCCGGTCCGCGGCTGTTCATCCGGGCCGCCGAGCTGGACATGCACCCCCTCGACGCGCGGGGCGACCGCAAGGAGTTCGCCAAGGAAGAGCAGGGCCTGGGCTACTGCAACATCACCAAGTGCTGCACCGAGGTCTGCCCGGAGCACATCAAGATCACCGACAACGCGATCATCCCGATGAAGGAGCGGGTGGTCGACAACCGGTACGACCCGCTGGTCTGGCTGGGCCGGAAGATCTTCCGGCGCGACCAGATGCCGGGCTACCTGGGCGGGCCGACCCAGGAGCGCCTGCCGGTGAGCGAGGTGGTCGCCGACCGGGCGGGCGCCAACTCGCCGTACGGCGACGACATCACGTTCCCGCTCCCCACGGAGTCGCTCACCTACGAGCACACCAAGGAGGACTGACGGTCCCGTCGTCGGAGACCGACGGTCGCGGTCCTTCGCGGAAGACGGTGTGATCAGGCCGCCGGGCCGGCTGGGCCCGGCGGCCTTTCGTTGTGCCCTCCGGGGTTGGTTGGCGCGTGATCGCGGTGAGGCGGTCGTACGGTCTGACGGCGCCAATTGCCTCACGGCGATCAGGGAGCGTGATCACCGTGAGGCAGTGATGCGGCGGCGCGGGCCCGATCGCCTCACGGCGATCACGACGATCACTACGCCCCCGGCTGCTGATCGCGCCCGGTAGGTGGATTGTGCCCGAGGTTCGGGTTGTTCCGCAGGAGCGTCGCCAGCTCGGCGACGATCGGCGTGTCGGCGGGCAGCCAGGGCACGCTGTCCAGCTCATCCACCCCGAGCCAGCGCACGGACCGGTGCTCGAGCGGTTGCGGTTCGCCCGCGACGAGGGTGGCCAGCCAGACGCGGAGCAGCGCCCAGCCGTGCGCGAGCGGGACGTCGCCGCCGATGCGCTCGCCGACCGCGATCCGTACGCCCAGCTCTTCCTCGCACTCGCGAATCAGGGCGTCGATCTCGTCCTCGCCCGGCTCGACCTTGCCGCCGGGGAACTCCCACCGGCCCGCGGTCTCGGGCGGATCCGCCCGCTCGCAGCCGAGGACGCGGCCGTCGGACACGATGGCGGCTCCGACGATGATGAGCGGGCCGGTGCGTTCGGTGTGCACGACGCTCTAGGGTGCCAGATCGGTTACGCACGGTCTCGCCCGGCCTGCCCCTCCTCGGGTCTGCCGGGGGATTTGTCGGGTATTACACCTCGCCTGCGCTGACGCGTTCCCGTCATCACGGGGGAAGTTTCGACCTCCGAGGTGAGATATGGGGACGGGCGTCCGGAAGACGCGGAATGTGGATGTAGACGTACGGCCAAGGCTAGGTAACACTGGGGTCACGCTGTGACGAGTCCGTTATCTCGTGATGCGTACTGTAACGAGCCGACTACAGGAGGTCGACGGATGCCTCTCGGCCGCGAGGACCTTCAGGACGCGTTGGCGTTGCTGACCGGCTGGGCGCGCAACCCTCGCGAGCTGCGGCGGACGCTGAGCCTGGATGAGTCCGAGCACGCGGCCCTGACCGAACGGGTCAAGGTGGTGGCCGACGCCCTCCAGCTTCACCCCGAGATTCGCCGCCTCAACGGCCAGACCCAGATCACCGTGTACGCCGCGAACGGCACGGTCTCGTCGGACGAGGTACGCCTCGCGGCTCGCATCGAGGACATCTACCAGGCCGTACGGTCCCACGCCTGACCGCCCGGCTACGGGCCCCAGTCGGCCGGTCCCGACCGGGCCCGCAGGCCTGAGTGGCGCTACCGCGGGAGCGGCGGGTCGAACTCCAACGCCACGAACGGCTCCTCGCCCGGAATCTCGTCATCGGGGTAGGTGGCGGTGGCCACGTGGGTCACCCCGTCGAGGGTCAGCTTGACCGTCGTGGTGAACGGGAAGTCGCCGAGCTGGGCCGCCTGCTGCGCCTGCGCGTCGGGCTCATCGAAGAATATCGTCCCCTCGCCCATACACGCCTCCGGCGATTCAGTGGCCTCGAAGGTCAGCGACTGGCCGTTGCTCGCCGTGACCGTGATCGTCGCGCTGTACTGAGTGGGCGAGGCGGGCAGGTTGTTCACCACGAGCTCCAGCCCGTACGAGTCGGGGTGGCCGTCGTGGTCCACGATGAGGGCGAGGCGGGCCGACGGCTCCGGCAGCGGCTGATCGTGGGGTGTCGTCCACCGAAGGTAGGCGACCATGTCGCCACCTCCGCCGCCGGCGAAGAGACTGACGAGGTACTCGCCGGCCGGCCCGCGCGGGCGGACCGACCACCAGCCGTCGCCCAGGAATGTCACCTCGGCCGTGACTTCGCGCCCGTCGCAAGAGTCACCGCCCTCGATCTGGCCGACGGAGAGCTCGGGGAAGACGGGGACGAAGACGAACAGTTCCTCGGGCGAGCCCACCTGAGGCGGATTATCGTCAAAGCCATCGACACATCCGGTCCGGTAGCAGTACGTCACCGGATTGAGATGCAGTTCGGTGTCGCCGTAGCGCACGCGGAACGGCGGTGGCTGCTCGACGCTGGTGTCATACCGCGGACCGTGGGTGAGTCACGGTCGGCCTCGGCGGTACGGGAGACGGTGGGACAGCGTCAACGGGCGTGCTCTGAACCGTGGCACATCCGGTCAGGAACAGCAGGACCGCACCGGCTGCTCCCAGCAGTCGTCTCATGGCGCATCCCCCGTCCATCGTCGGGCCGGTTGGCTGACGACTCAGACGGAACCGAGCGTGGCCCCGGTTCCCGGCAGCGGAATTCGGTCATCCGCCCGTGCTGCGGCTCGATGTGGCCCAGTTGGTCACTGGGCATCGACGAAATTTGCGCTACCCGCCTTCGCTGGTTCGCTGATTGGATGGCGGCATGACCGCACAACCGGACACCCGGCTCGCGACCGGAATCGCCATCACCAGCCCCGACGAGCTGCGCGCCCTGCTGGGCGAGGTCATGCCGCGGGCCGCCAAAAAGGAGCGGGCGAGGCTGCACGCGCGTGACCGGGAATGGATCGCCAACAGTCCCTTTGTGGTCGTGTGCACCAGCGATGCCGCCGGCAACTGCGATGCCTCACCCAAGGGCGACCCGCCGGGATTCGTCAAGGTCCTCGACGACACCACCATCGCGATCCCCGAGCGTCCGGGCAACCGCCGCGGCGACGGGTACTTCAACATCCTGTCGAACCCACACGTCGGCCTGCTGTTCTTCATCCCCGGTCGAGGGGAGACCTTGCGCATCAACGGGCGGGCCCGGCTCGTCCGGGACGCCCCGTACTTCGACGACATGGTCGTCCAGGGACACCGGCCGATCCTCGCCCTGGAGGTCGCCATCGACACGATCTTCTTCCACTGCGCCAAGGCGTTCCTGCGCAGTCGACTGTGGAAGCCGGAGACGTGGCGCCCCGAAGTGGTGCCCAGCTTCGCCTGCCTGGTCAAGGAGGTCAATCCGACCGTGACCGAGACGGTGGAGGCACTCGAGGCGTACTACCGCCCGGAGAACTACGAGAAGACGCTGTACCGGCAGATCCAGTAACACGATCCGCGGTTACACATTACCTCGGCCACCGGTAAAACCACCAAGGCCGGGACCATGCAATTCGTCGGCCCGGGAGCTTAGGATGAGGAGCCCATAACACGGCGTACTACAGAAAGCAGTGAGGTCCGGTGGCGGAAGACCGTCCAATGAACCTAATACGCCTAGATTATGCCGATCGTCAGCTCATTGTCGTCCGACCCGACGACGAGGTAATGCTGGCCCGGCAGGCGGCGCTGCCCAACCAGGTAACCCCGGAATCCTCGCCCGATCGCCCGGGCGGAATAGCGGGCGTTGTCGGCGCGAAGCTGTCCCTGGGACTGGCCATGCTGAACACGGTCTCCCGCTGGTGGACGAGCCGCGTCGGCCGTCGGGAGCGCTTCATCCTGCCGATCACACGCGCCGAGGCCCGGCAGCTGAAGTTCCCGGTCGGGCATCCCCTTCCCGACATCGTCTACGTGGGAAATCCGGCGGCGCCGGCGGTCTACTACGCCCTCGCCGAGTTTCACCGGCAGACGTTCGCGCACAAGTTCAGTGAGGCGCTGACGCTGTTGGGGGCGCTCGGCGCCGATACGATCACCGTGGCGGCCGTCCAGGGCTGGAGCCAGGAGATCGCCCTCGACCTGGAGCCCTTGGTACCGAAGCCCGTTGAGGGCGATGGCCACGTCAAGTCCGCGACCAATTCCGGTCGGGGTTACCTCTACACGGCCAGGTTGAAGGGCTCGGGGGATCCCAGGATTCCGAAGGATCTCGCGTGGTTTCCCCACGAGCCGGAATGGCAGGGTTTCGCCCGCAACCGCATCGACAATGACCTACGGGATTTCACGCTCCACCTACGCTACGAAGAGGACTTCGCGGTCGACGCCGAGCTGGCGGCGACGGTTGCCAAGCTCGGGCTGAAGACCGGCGGCAAGTTCCACCGTCACGAGTCGACGGTGTGGGCCATCAGCGCCACGTTTCCGCCCAGCCAAAACCGGGTCCTGCGGGCCATCAAGCATCCCTTCGGGTGACGACCGTACGGGTCTCGGTGGCGCCGTTGCCCACCACACGTGCCGTCGAGGAATCGGCGGCGGGCTGGTCACGCAGACGCCGGCGCGGTCACCCACTGCCGATGGCAGCGTCCAGGTCACGGATCATGATGTCGGCGTCCTGATCGCTGGCGACAACCCGGAAGCCCTCCGAGAGATACAGCTGCTGGGCACGGTTGGCCCGCTCGGCAGTGCCCCGCCGAGTGGTGGGGTTTGAGGGGTTGATCCTCGGTGTCTACGCGCCGCTGTCGATCGCGGCGATGGTGTCAGTCTGGCTGGTTGGTTTGAGTTGGGCCATGGAGGCTTCGGACAGGTAGCGGCGCTGGTCTGACTGCCATTCGTCGTGCATGTCGGCGAGGATGGCGCCGACGAGGCGGATGACGGCGGCGTCGTTGGGGAAGATGCCCACGACCCGCGCTCGGCGCTTAATTTCCTTGTTGACCCTCTCTAGTGGGTTGGTGCTCCAGATCTTGGGCCAGTGGGCTCGGGGGAAGGCGGTGAACGCCAGCACCTCGGTCTTGGCTTCGTCCATGAGGGCGCCGATCTTGGGGAAGCGGGCGGCGAGCTGGTTGCGGACCTCGTCCCAGCCGGCGGCGACCGCGGCGGGGTCGGGTTGGGCGAAGATCGTGCGGAACACCGCGGCGGCCATGTCGGTGTGCGTCTTCGGGACGAGGGCGAGCA
>Ga0310834_101316_pt1 | contig 15553 bp, 13 predicted proteins | sample SM_ome_2_FD_201314 | JGI IMG/M metagenome (GOLD analysis project Ga0310834, IMG submission 201314) | Sorghum-adapted microbial communities enriched on stacked mutant (SM) sorghum from Joint BioEnergy Institute, Emeryville, California... ... | reverse complement strand
TGAAGATCATCGAGCAGGCGGTGGATCGGCTGCGGCCGGGGCCGGTGGTGGTGGCGGATAAGAAGATCGCCTGGCCGGCGCAGTTGGCCGTGGGTATGGACGGGTTGGGTAACTCGCTGGAGCATATCGCGAAGATCATGGGTCAGTCGATGGAGTCGCTGATCCACCATTTCAAGCTGGTGACCGAGGGTTTCCGGGTGCCGCCGGGGCAGGTGTATGTGGGTATCGAGTCGCCCCGGGGTGAGTTGGGTGTGCACGCGGTCTCGGACGGGGGGACCAGGCCGTACCGGGTGCACTACCGGGACCCGAGCTTTGTCAACCTGCAGGCCCTGCCGGCCATCTCGGAGGGTGGCATGATCGCCGACGTGATCGCCGGGGGTGCCTCGTTGGATCCAGTCATGGGTGGGTGTGACCGCTGATGCCATTCAGTGAGCAGGCGCGCGAACGGGCGCGCGAGATCATCGCGCGCTACCCGGAGGGCCGACAGCGTTCCGCCCTGCTGCCGCTGCTGCACCTGGTGCAGTCGGAGCAGGGGTACGTCTCGCCGGAGGGCATCGAGTTCTGCGCCGAGCAGCTCGGGCTGACCAAGGCCGAGGTCGGCGCGGTAGCCACCTTTTACACGATGTACAAGCGCAAACCCACCGGGGACTGGTTGGTCAGCGTCTGCACCAACACGATGTGCGGCGTGCTCGGCGGCGAGCGGACCTATCAGGCGCTGTCGGAGTACCTCGGCGTGGGCCACGACGAGACCACCGCGGACGGCAAGATCACCCTGGAGCACGCGGAGTGCCTGGCCGCGTGCGACTACGCGCCGGTGCTGACGGTCAACTACGAGTTCTTCGACAAGATGCAGGCCGAGGACGCGCTGACCCTGGTGAAGCAGCTCCAGGCGGGTGAGCGTCCCCATCCGACCCGTGGCGCCCGGCTCTGCACGCTCAAGGAGATGTCGCTCCAGCTCGCCGGGTTCGCCGACGAGCGTGACGGCGCGGTCGGCGAGGGGCCGGCCGGCGAAGCGACGCTCGCCGGCGCCCGGCTGGCCGAGCGGTACGGCATCAGCGTCGCCGGGTTCGACCCGGACACGCCGATCTCCCGCAAGGAAACCCCGCCGCAGCCGGAGAGCCCGGGCAACGTCGCCCCACCCACCACCCCGAAGCCCGCGGTCGACGCCAAGCCCGCGCGGGACACCCACCCGGGAGGTGTCGCATGATCCTCGCACGCTCCCCGAAAGTGCCTGCCGTGACGATCGCCAACCCGGCACTTTCCCGGACCACGCCGAAGGCGGGGTGGCGGTGGTGACGGCACCGAGTCAGGAGGCGCTGGCGAAGCTGACGCCGGTGCTCACCAAGCGCTGGCTGTCCCCGGACGCCTGGCGGCTGGACGTGTACGAGCGGCTGGACGGCTACCGCGCGCTGCGCAAGGCGCTGAGCGTGCACCCGGACGACCTGATCCAGCTGGTCAAGGACTCCGGCCTGCGCGGTCGCGGCGGCGCCGGATTCCCGACCGGGATGAAGTGGGGGTTCATCCCGCAGAACGACGGCAAGCCGCACTACCTGGTGGTGAACGCCGACGAGGGCGAGCCGGGCACCTGCAAGGACCTGCCGCTGATGATGGCCGACCCGCACTCGCTCATCGAGGGCGTCATCATCGCCAGCTACGCCATCCGGTGCAACCGGGCCTTCATCTACATCCGCGGCGAGGCGGTGCACGCGGCCCGGCGGCTGCGCAACGCGGTCGCCGAGGCGTACCGGGCGGGATACCTGGGCCGGAACATCCTCGGCTCCGGCTTCGACCTGGACATCGTCGTCCACAGTGGAGCGGGCGCGTACATCTGCGGCGAGGAGACCGCGCTGCTGGACTCGCTGGAGGGCTTCCGCGGCCAGCCCCGGCTGCGCCCGCCGTTCCCCGCCACGCACGGCCTGTACTCCTGCCCGACCGTGGTGAACAACGTGGAGACCATCGCCACCGTGCCGTACATCGTGCTCGGCGGTGCGCAGTGGTTCCGCAGCATGGGCACCGAGAAGTCGCCCGGGCCGAAGATCTACTCGATCTCCGGCCGGGTGAACAACCCCGGCCAGTACGAGTGCTCGCTCGGCATCACGCTGCGCCAGCTGATCGAGCTGGCCGGCGGCATGCAGCCCGGCCACGAGCTGAAGTTCTGGACTCCCGGCGGGTCGTCCACGCCGATGCTCACCGCCGAGCACATGGACGCGCCGCTGGACTTCGAGGGGATGGCAGGCGTCGGCACCATGCTCGGCACCACCGCGGTACAGGTCTTCTCGCAGCAGGACGACGTGGTCTACGCGACGTACCGGTGGATCAAGTTCTACCACCACGAGTCGTGCGGCAAGTGCACGCCGTGCCGGGAGGGCAACTACTGGATGGAGCAGATCCTGCACCGGATCCTCGCCGGCAAGGGCACCCACGAGGACCTGGACACCCTGCTGGACGCCTGCGACAACCTGCTGGGCCGGTCGTTCTGCGCCCTCGGCGACGGTGCGACCAGCCCGGTGACCTCCTCGATCAAGTACTTCAAGCAGGACTACCTGGACTACATCGAGGGCCGGAAGGCACCCACGATGTCGCCCGCTGAGCTGGTGGGGGCGCACTGACCGTGAGCGAAGTAGCAAAGGCCTCCGACGAGGTCACGCTGACCATCGACGGCATCGAGGTCACCGCGCCCAAGGGGACGCTGGTGATCCGGGTCGCCGAGAAGATGGGCATCGAGATCCCGCGGTTCTGCGACCACCCGCTGCTGGACCCGGCCGGCGCCTGCCGGCAGTGCCTGGTGGAGGTGGAGGGCCAGCGCAAGCCGGTCGCCTCGTGCACCACCCCGGTCGCCGACGGCATGGTGGTGCGGACCCAGCTGACCTCGCCGGTGGCGAGGAAGGCCCAGGCCGGGCAGATGGAGTTCCTCCTGATCAACCACCCGCTCGACTGCCCGATGTGCGACAAGGGCGGCGAGTGCCCGCTGCAGAACCAGGCGATGTCCACCGGGCGGGTGGACACCCGCTTCCGCGACGAGAAGCGGGAGTACCGCAAGCCCATCCCGATCTCCACCCAGGTGCTGCTGGACCGCGAGCGGTGCGTGCTGTGCCAGCGCTGCACCCGGTTCTCCGACCAGATCGCCGGCGACCGGTTCATCGACCTGATGGAGCGCGGCTCGGCCGAGCAGATCGGCATCGACCCCGCGGAGCCGTTCAACTCCTACTTCTCCGGCAACACCGTGCAGATCTGCCCGGTCGGCGCGCTCACCGGTACGCAGTACCGGTTCCGCGCGCGCCCGTTCGACCTGGTCTCCACACCCAGTGTGTGCGAGCACTGCGCGGCCGGGTGCGCCCAGCGCACCGACTGGCGGCGGGGCAAGGTGCTGCGCCGGCTGGCCGGCGACGACCCGCAGGTCAACGAGGAGTGGAACTGCGACAAGGGCCGGTGGGGCTTCCGGTACGCCACCGCGACCGACCGGATCACCACCCCGCTGGTCCGGGATGCCGCCACCGGTGAGCTGCGCGAGGCCTCCTGGTCGGAGGCGCTGGCCGTCGCCGCAGACGGGCTGCGGGCGGCACGGGACGGTGCACACGGCATCGGGGTGTTGACCGGCGGCCGGCTCACCGTGGAGGACGCGTACGCGTATGCGAAGTTCGCGCGGGTGGCCCTGCGCACCAACGACATCGACTTCCGGGCCCGGCCGCTGTCCGTGGAGGAGACCGAGTTCCTCGCCTCGTCCGTGGTGAACGTCACCGACGTGACCTACACCGACGTCGAGGCGGCCCCGGTCGCGGTGGTGGTCGGGCTGGAGCCGGAGGAGGAGTGCCCGATCCTGTTCCTGCGGATGCGCAAGGCGGTGCGCAAGCGGGGCCAGCAGGTGTACGCGGTGGCGCCGTTCCGGTCGCGGGGCTTCGAAAAGCTGAACGCGACGCTGGTGGCCACGGTGCCGGGCGCCGAGCCGGCGGCGCTGGAGACGCTGCGCGAGGCGCTGGCCACCCCGGGCGCCATCCTGTTCGTCGGCGAGCGACTGGCGACCGTCCCGGGTGGACTCTCCACGGCTGCGAAGCTGGCCGGGGAGACCGGGGCGAAGCTGGCCTGGATCCCGCGCCGGGCCGGCGACCGGGGCGCGGTCGACGCCGGCTGCCTGCCCAACCTGCTGCCCGGCGGCCGCCCGGTCACCGACCCGGCGGCCCGTGCCGAACTGGCCGGGGTCTGGGACCTGGCCGCGGGGGTCATCCCCAGCCAGGTGGGCCGGGACACCGACCAGATCGTCGCCGCGGTGAACGCCGGCCGGATCGGCGCGCTCGTGGTGGCCGGGGTGGACCCGGCCGACCTGGCCGACCCGCGGGCGGCCGAGCGGGCGCTGGACCAGGTGCCCTTCCTGGTCAGCCTGGAGCTGCGGCACAGCGCCGTGACCCGGCGGGCGGACGTGGTCTTCCCGGTCGCGGCGGTGGTGGAGAAGGCGGGCAGCTTCGTCAACTGGGAGGGCCGGCTGCGCACCTTCGCACAGGTCCTGAACCGGCCCGCGGCGAACTCGGGCAGCACCGGCGGCGCCGCGATGAGCGACGCCCGGGTCCTCGACGCGCTCGCCGCTCAGCTCGGCGTCGAGCTGAACACCGGCGACGTGACCGCGATCCGCCGCGAGCTCGCCTCGATGCCGCCGACCCGGTCGTCCCGGCCGTACCCGCCGACGGTCGCGCCGGCTCCCGTTCCCTCGCCGGGCGACGGGGAGGCGGTGCTGGCGACCTGGCACCAGCTGATCGACCTCGGCAGCCTGCTCGAGGGCGATGAGTACCTGGGCGGCACCGCCCGCCCGCCGGTGGCCCGCATCTCCAAGGGCACCGCCGAGCGGCTGGGCGTCGCCGACGGCGACCCGGTGACCGTGGCGGCGGCCACGGCGACCAGTGATGCCGAGCACTCGTACCCGGGCTCGCTCACCCTTCCCGCATCGATCACCGAGATGCCGGACGGAGTGGTCTGGCTGCCGACCAACTCGCCCGGCGCGACCGTGCGGCGCACCCTCGGCGTCACCGCCGGGGCAGTGGTAACCATCTCTCCCGGAGGCGAGCGATGACCCTCGCTCAGGACCCCACGCTGGCCAGCTTCGGCCATGACCCGTGGTGGCTGATCATCATAAAGATCGTCTTCGCGTTCCTCTTCGGCCTGGTCGGGACGCTGCTCGGCGTCTGGATGGAGCGCCGGGTGGTGGCCCGGATGGCGGTCCGGCCAGGCCCCAACCGGCACGGCCCGTTCGGCCTGCTGCAGACGCTGGCCGACGGCCTGAAGATGGCCTTCAAAGAGGACATCATGCCGCGGGCGGCGGACAAGGTCGTGTACTTCCTGGCTCCCACCATCTCGGTGGTCTGCGGCTTCACCGCGCTGTCGGTGATCCCGTTCGGGCCGATGGTGAGCATCTTCGGCCACCACACTCCGCTTCAGGTCACCGACATCCCGGTCGCCGTGCTGCTGGTCCTCGCCGTCTCCTCGATCGCGGTCTACGGCACGGTGCTCGCCGGTTGGGCCTCCGGCTCGCCGTACCCGCTGCTCGGCGGGTTGCGGGCGTCGGCCCAGATGATCTCGTACGAGGTGGCCCAGGGCCTGTCCATCGTGGCCGTCTTCCTGACCGCGAGCTCGATGTCCACCAGCCAGATCGTCGCCGCGCAGGCCGGCAACGACACCAGCTGGGGACCGGTCAACGCGCCCAGCTGGTACGCGCTGCTGCTGCTGCCCAGCTTCCTCATCTACTTCGTCTCCGCGGTCGCGGAGACCGGCCGGGCGCCGTTCGACCTGCCGGAGGGCGAGAGCGAGATCGTCGGCGGCTACTTCACCGAGTACGCCTCGTCGCTGAAGTGGGCGCTGTTCATGATGGCCGAGTACGTGCACATGCTGGTCGTCTCCTCGGTGGCGACCACGCTGTTCCTCGGCGGTTGGCGGGCGCCCTGGCCGATCACCCTCTGGTCCGGCGCGAACTCCGGCTGGTGGCCGCTGCTGTGGTTCTTCGGCAAGGTGGCCGTGCTGCTGTTCGTCTTCGTCTGGCTGCGCGGTACGCTGCCCCGGCTACGGTACGACCAGTTCATGCACCTGGGCTGGAAGGTGCTCCTGCCGGTGAACCTGGTGTGGATCCTCCTGCTGGCCGGCATCAACGTGATCAACGACTGGCGGACCCGGGACCGGCTGCTGGTGATCGGCGGGGTGGCCCTGGCCGCGCTGCTGATCGCGATGCTCTGGCCGACCCGCCGGCCGGAGCCCGAGGTGCCGCTGCAGGAGCAGGTGGACGCCCGGCCGCCGGGCAGCTTCCCGGTGCCGCCGATCGACCTGCAGGTGCCGCCGTCGCCGCGGGTCCGCCGCGAGGTCGCGGAGCGGCAACCGGCCACAGTGGGCGGTCCGTCGGCGGGCGGGCAGCCCGAGGAGAAGGAGGGCTGAGATGGGAATCGCCGACCCGGTCAAGGGCTTCGGGGTGACCTTCTCGCACATGTTCCGCAAGGTCGTCACCACCCGGTACCCGGATGTGCCGCCGTCGACCGCGCCGCGCTACCACGGCCGGCACATCCTCAACCGGCATCCGGACGGCCTGGAGAAGTGCATCGGCTGCGAGCTGTGCGCGTGGGCCTGCCCGGCCGACGCGATCTACGTCGAGGGTGCGGACAACACCGAGGAGCAGCGCTTCTCGCCGGGCGAGCGGTACGCCGCGGTCTACCAGATCAACTACGCCCGGTGCATCTTCTGCGGGCTGTGCATCGAGGCCTGCCCGACCCGGTCGTTGACCATGAGCAACGAGTTCGAGCTGGCCCGGGACAACCGGCGGGATCTGATCTTCACGAAGGAGCAGCTGCTCGCGCCGCTGCTGCCCGGCATGGAGCGGCCGCCGCACCCGATGCGGCTGGGCGACACCGAGAAGGACTACTACGTCGGCGCGCTCACCAACCCGGGCACCTCGGCCGGGGCCGAGCGGGCGCCCTGGGCCAGCGCGGAGGGCGCCGACGCCACCGGAGGTGCGGCATGACCCACCATCCGGCAAGATCCGGAGTTCTGGATTTCCGCTCCCGTACTTTCGGGGAACGTGCGGAGATCCTGGGGGAGGTGCTCGCATGAGTACCGTGCTGGCCGCCGCGGCAGGGGAGATGGCCACCGGCGAGAAGGTGGTCTTCTGGATCCTCGGTCCGATCGCGCTGATCGGCGCCCTCGGCATGGTGCTGGCCCGCAACGCGGTGCACTCCGCGCTGTGGCTGGTGCTCACCATGCTCAGCCTGGGCGTGTTCTACGTGATGCAGGCCGGCCCGTTCATCGGCATGGTGCAGATCATCGTCTACACCGGCGCGATCATGATGCTCTTCCTGTTCGTGCTGATGCTGGTCGGCCGGGACGCCTCGGACTCGCTGATCGAAACGCTGCGCGGGCAGCGGGTCGCCGCCGTGGCGCTGGGCCTGGGCTTCGCCGGCCTGGTCTGCACCGGCGTCTACCGAGCACTGCGTGACACACCGCCAGCCGGGCTGGAGCAGGCCAACGAGAACGGCAACGTGCAGGGCATCGCCAGCCTGCTGTTCACCAAGTACGTCTTCGCGTTCGAGGTGACCTCCGCGCTGCTGATCACCGCCGCGGTCGGCGCCATGCTGCTGGCCCACGTGGAGCGGCGCAAGGAGGACAAGCGGGACCAGGCGGCCCGGATGCGGGAGCGGTTCGCCCCCGGCAACTACCCGGGCCCCAAGGCCGGCCCCGGCGTCTACGCCACCTCCGACTCGGTCGCCACCCCGGCGATGCTGCCCGACGGCACCTCAGCCGACCGCAGCATCTCGCGGATCCTGCCGACCCGGGAACTCACCTCCTCGGAGAAAACCCCCAAGGGAACCGAACGATGACTCCAGAGTGGTACGTCGTCCTCGCCGCCGCGCTGTTCACCATCGGCGCGGTCGGCGTGCTGGTCCGGCGCAACGCGATCGTGCTGTTCATGTGCATCGAGCTGATGCTGAACGCGGCGAACCTGGCGCTGATCACGTTCAGCCGGATCAACGGCGGGCTGGACGGCCAGATCATGGCGTTCTTCGTCATGGTCGTCGCCGCCGCGGAGGTCGTGGTCGGCCTCGCCATCATCATGTCCATCTTCCGCACGCGTAGGTCGGCCAGCGTCGACGACGCGAACCTACTCAAGTACTGAGGTCTGGAATGTCCTACCTGGACAGCGTGTGGCTGCTGATCGCCATCCCGCTGGTGAGCGCCGGGGTGCTGCTGGTGCTCGGCCGGCGGGCCGACCGGTGGGGGCACTGGCTCGGCTGCGCCAGCGTGGGCGTGGCGTTCGTCCTCGGCCTGAGCTACTTCATCACCCTGCGCGGCCAGGATGACCGGTCGCACTCGGTCGACCTCTACCAGTACATGCCGGTCGGCGGCCTCAAGGTGGACGTGGGGTTGCTGTTCGACCCGCTGTCGGCGGTCTTCGTCCTGCTGATCACCGGGGTCGGTTTCCTCATCCACGTGTACGCGGTCGGCTACATGGCCGGCGACGGCGGGCGGCGGCGCTTCTTCGGCTACTTCAACCTGTTCGTGGCCGCGATGCTGCTGCTGGTGCTGGGCAACAACTACGTGATGCTCTACGTCGGCTGGGAGGGCGTGGGCGTCGCCTCGTACCTGCTGATCGCCTTCTGGTACACCCGGCCGTCGGCGGCGACCGCGGGCAAGAAGGCGTTCGTGATGAACCGGGTCGGCGACGCGGCGCTGGTCATCGCCATCTTCCTGATGTTCGCCACGCTCGGCTCCACGCAGTACGCAGACGTCTTCGCCGGGGTGGGGCGGCTCGGTGAGGGCACCCTGCTCGCCCTCGGGCTGCTGCTCCTGCTCGGCGCGTGCGGCAAGTCCGGCCAGTTCCCGTTGCAGGCCTGGCTGCCGGACGCGATGGAGGGCCCGACCCCGGTCTCCGCGCTGATCCATGCGGCCACCATGGTGACCGCCGGGGTGTACCTGATCGCCCGGTCCAACCCCATCTTCAACGCCAACTCCACCGCGCAGACCTTCGTGGTCGCAGTCGGCGCGCTCACGCTGCTGATCGGGTGCATCATCGGCTGCGCCAAGGACGACATCAAGCGGGTGCTCGCCTGGTCCACGGTCAGCCAGATCGGCTACATGTTCCTCGGCGTCGGCCTGGGCGGCGGGGCGTACGCGCTGGCCATCATCCACCTGCTGGCGCACGGCTTCTTCAAGGCCGGCCTGTTCCTCGGCGCCGGCTCGGTGATGCACGCCATGCACGACCAGACCGACATCCGGCGCTTCGGTGGCCTGTGGCGGTACATGCCCATCACCTACGGCACGTTCCTGGTGGCCTGGCTGGCCATCATCGGTCTCCCGCCGCTGTCCGGCTACTTCACCAAGGAGCCGATCATCGTGGCCGCGTTCGAGCGGGAGGGCTGGACCGCCTGGCTGTTCGGCTGGGCCGCGCTGCTCGGCGCCGCGATCACCGCCTTCTACATGACCCGGTTGTTCTGGCTCACCTTCCACGGGCCGAAGCGGTGGACCGACGATATCGAGCACCCGCACGAGTCGCCGCCGGTGATGACCGTGCCGCTGGTGTTGCTCGCGGTGGGCTCCGTCGCCGCGGGCGGGCTGATGGTGTCGGCCCTGTCGGTGACCGACTGGCTGACCCCGGTGCTCGGTGAGCATGCCGAGCGGGAGGCGGTCATGCCGCACGGCGTGATCACCGCGCTCTCCATCGTGTTCACTGTGCTCGGTGGGGCGCTGGCCTGGGCGCTGTTCCGCAACGGCACGGCGCTGGTCGAGCAGCCGGCCGGCCCGGTGGTGACCGCCGCCCGGAAGAACCTGTACACGGATGCGTTCAACGAGGCCGTGTTCGAGAAGCCGGGCATCTACCTGACCCGGGCCCTGGTCTACCTGGACAGCAAGGGCATCGACGGGCTGGTCAACGCCCTGGCCGCCACCGTCGGCGGCGGATCGGGCCGGCTGCGCCGGCTGCAGACCGGATTCGTACGGTCGTACGCGACGTCCATATTGACCGGCGCGCTGCTGGTGGTAGCCGCCTTCCTCGCCGTGAACTACGGATGGCTGTCATGAGTGACGCGGGGTTCCCGTTCCTTTCCGTGCTGACCCTGGCGCCGCTGGCCGGCGCGCTGGTCGTCGCCCTCCTGCCGCGCCGCCGGCCCGAGCTGGCCAAGCAGGTCGCGCTGCTGTGGTCGGTGGCGGTGCTGGTACTGGGCATCGTCATGTGGGTGGCGTTCAAGGCCGACGGCGCCCGGTTCCAGTTCCGTGAGTCGTACAAGTGGGTGCCCGCCTGGGGGGTCAACTTCACCTTCGCCGCGGACGGCATCGCCCTGGTGATGCTGCTGCTCATCGCGGTCCTGGTGCCCCTGGTGATCCTGGCCTCCTGGCACGACGCGGACACCGGCAGGCGCAGCGTGCCGGCGTATTTCGCGCTGCTGCTGGCCCTGGAAGGCACGATGATCGGCGTCTTCGCCGCGGCCGACGTCTTCCTGTTCTACGTGTTCTTCGAAGTGATGCTGGTGCCGATGTACTTCCTCATCGGCTCGTACGGCGGGCACCAGCGCCAGTACGCGGCGGTGAAGTTCTTCCTCTACTCGCTGGTCGGCGGGTTGTTCATGCTCGCCGCGATCATCGGCCTGTGGGCGGTCGGCGGGCACACCCTCGACTGGCAGGCGCTGACCAACGCGGAGATCGACACCACCACCGCCCGCTGGCTGTTCCTCGGCTTCTTCGTGGCGTTCGCCATCAAGGCGCCGTTCTTCCCGTTCCACACCTGGCTGCCGGATGCCGGTGGCGCCGCGCCGGCGGGCGCCGCCGCGCTGCTGGTCGGCGTGCTGGACAAGGTCGGCACCTTCGGCATCCTGCGGTACTGCCTTCCGCTGTTCCCGGAGGCGTCGCACTACTTCGCGCCGCTGGCGCTGACCCTGGCGGTGATCGGCGTCATCTACGCCGCCCTGCTCGCGATCGGCCAGAAAGACCTCAAGCGCCTGGTGTCGTACACCTCCATCGCCCACTTTGGATTCATCGGGGTGGGCATCTTCGCGTTCACCACCCAGGGCGGCACCGGCGCCGTGCTCTACATGATCAACCACGGTCTCGCCACCGGCCTGCTCTTCCTGGTGGTCGGCATGCTGGTGGCCCGCCGCGGCTCGGCGCTGGTCAGCGACTTCGGTGGGGCGGGCAAGCTGGTGCCGGCACTGGCCGGCGTCTTCCTGGTCGCCGGGATGGCGTCGCTGGCGCTGCCCGGCACCGCGCCGTTCGTCTCCGAGTTCCTGGTGCTGATCGGGGCGTTCACGGTGAACAAGCCGGCCGCCGTCATCGCCACCGCCGGCATCATCCTCGCCGCCGCGTACGTGCTGTGGATGATTCAACGCACCACCCAGGGCGCGCTGAACCCGGCCCTGTCCAACGTGGACGGCATGAAGAAGGACCTGTCGATGCGGGAGACCGTGGTGGTCGCCCCGCTGATCGCGCTGATCCTGCTGCTCGGCTTCTACCCGAAGCCGGTGACCGACGTGGTGAATCCGGCGGTGCAGGCGACGCTGAGCGACATCGGCGCCCACGACCCCGGCCCGACGACCGCTTCCGGAGATGGCAAATGAGTGACCTTCAGCTGCCGCACATCAACTACGCGGCGCTGGCGCCGATGCTGATCCTGTTCGGCGCGGCATGCGCCGGGATCCTCATCGAGGCGTTCGTGCCCCGCGAGCGGCGCTACCCGGTCCAGCTCGGCCTCAGCCTGGCCGGTGTGGTGGCCGCGGGCGTGGCGGTGATCACGCAGGCGGGCACCCGCACCATCACCGCCGGCGGCGCGATCGCGGTCGACGGGCCCACGGTGTTCCTGCAGGGTGCCATCCTCGCGCTGGGCCTGGTGGCACTGCTGTTCGTCGGCGAGCGCTCGCTGGAGGCGGGTGGCCCGTTCGTCGCGCAGGCCGCGCTGATCGCCGGCTCGGAGCCGGACCGCCGGCAGGTCGTCCGCCCGGGCGCCACCGAGGTCTACCCGCTGATGCTGTTCGCGATCGGCGGCATGGAGCTGTTCGTCGCCGCCAACGACCTGCTGACCATGTTCGTCGCGCTGGAGGTCTTCTCCCTGCCGCTGTACCTGATGTGCGCGCTGGCCCGCCGCCGGCGGCTGCTGTCGCAGGAGGCGGCGCTGAAGTACTTCCTGCTCGGCTCGTACTCCTCGGGCTTCTTCCTGTTCGGGATCGCGCTCATCTACGGCTTCGCCGGCCGGGTCGACTTCGCCGGCATCCACGCCGCCGCGCTCGGCTCCGACCGCAGCAACGCGCTGCTGTACGGCGGTCTCGCACTGCTCTCCATCGGCCTGCTGTTCAAGGCGGCGGCCGCGCCGTTCCACGTCTGGACCCCGGACGTGTACCAGGGCGCGCCGACGCCGGTCACCGGGTTCATGGCCGCGTGCACCAAGGTCGCCGCGTTCGGGGCGCTGCTGCGGGTGCTCTACGTGGCTTTCGACCGGGTCTCCTGGGACTACCGGCCGGTGCTGGGCGTCGTCGCCATCCTCACCATGCTGGTCGGCGCGGTGTTCGCGGTCACCCAGACCGACCTCAAGCGGCTGCTCGCCTACTCGTCCATCGCCAACGCCGGCTACCTGCTGGTCGGCGTGCTCGCGATGAGCAAGGACGGCCTGTCGTCGTCGATGTTCTACCTGGTCGCGTACGGCTTCACGGTGCTGGCCGCGTTCGGCACCCTGACCCTGGTGCGGGACGCCGACGGGGAGGCCAACCACCTGTCCCGCTGGGCCGGGCTGGGCCGCCGCTCCCCGGTGTTCGCCGCCGCCTTCACCTTCCTCCTGCTCGCCTTCGCCGGCATCCCGCTGACCTCCGGGTTCACCAGCAAGTTCGCGGTGTTCGCGGCGGCCTTGGACGACGGGCAGACCTGGCTGGTGGTGGCCGGCGTGATCACCAGCATGGTGCTCGCCTTCCCGTACCTGCGGGTGGTGGTGATGATGTGGCTGTCCGAGCCGGCGGAGTCCACCCCGACCGTCTCCATCCCGGGTGTGCTCACCTCGACCGGCCTGGCCATCGGCGTGGCCGCCACGCTGGTGCTGGGCCTGGTCCCGGCGCCGCTGCTGGACCTGAGTACCAAGGCCGCCGAGTTCGTCCGCTGACCCCGCACGCTTGCACCATCGGCCCAGCCCTGACCGTCGCCCTGAAGTGAGTAGCGGCAAGACGCACATTCCGCGTCGTCAACCTCATGATCGACGGGAGACCTCTAGTTGCCGGTCCGGAGCCGTATGGCATCGTGGAGGCGTGGCGACTGCGGCTGATGGCGGGCATCGGGAGCCGGTCTTGAGCAGCCTGACCTCGATCGGGCTCGAGTTCGACGACCCCGAGCTGGAGGCCTCCCTGCGCGCCACCCTCGCCGAGGTCGAGAAGCAGCTGCGGGTCGGCGTGCTCAGCGCGGACCCGTTCGTCAGCGAGGCCGCCCGGCACCTGGTGGACGCCGGCGGCAAGCGGTTCCGCCCGTTGCTGCTCGCGCTGTGCGCGTACTTCGGCGATCCGACCGCGCCGGAGGTCGTGGCCGGCGCGGTGGTGGTGGAGCTGACGCACCTCGCGACGCTCTACCACGACGACGTGATGGACGAGGCGCCGGTGCGCCGTGGTGCGCCCAGCGCCAACTCCCGCTGGACCAACTCGGTGGCGATCCTGGTCGGCGACTACCTGTTCGCCCGGGCGGCGGACATCGTGGCCGGGCTGGGCACCGAGGCGGTGCACATCCAGGCGCGCACCTTCGCCCGCCTGGTGCACGGCCAGATCGCCGAGACGGTCGGCCCGCGCGCCGGCGAGGACGCGATCGCCCACTACCTGCGGGTGGTCTCGGACAAGACGGCGTCGCTGATCGAGACGTCCGCGCGGTTCGGCGGCATGTTCGGGGGCGTGCCACCGGCGCAGGTCGAGGCGCTCGCCCGGTACGGCGAGACGATCGGTGCCGCGTTCCAGCTCTCCGACGACCTGCTGGACATCGCGTCCGACTCGCAGCAGTCGGGCAAGACGCCAGGGACCGACCTGCGGGAAGGCATCCCGACCCTGCCGGTGCTCTACGCGTTGGCCTCGGATGAGCAGGACGCGGTGTCGCTGCGGCTGCGCGAGATTCTCGCCGCCGGTGCGGTGACCGACGACGCCGAGCACGCGGAGGCGTTGGCGCTGCTGCGCGAGTCGGCCGCGCTCAAGCGGGCGCGCGAGACGGTCCGGACCTACGCCGAGGAGGCGCGCAGCCAGGTCGCCGGCCTGCCGGACATCCCGGCCCGCCGGGCGCTGGAGTCGCTGTGCGACTTCATCGCCGACCGCACCGGCTGACGCCACCTTTTCCTGGGCTGTCGCATACGGCGTCAGGGACGGCGTGCACAACCGGCAGCGGCTACACCGACCGCTCAACCGCTGCGGTCCGCCGGTACGAGTGCGTTATGTCACTCGGGGCCACGGCCCCTCCCTCGAGAAGTCGCGTCCTGCCTCGTCAGCGGCGGTGTGCTCGGCTTGGGGGTAGGCGGATTTCCGCCCCGGCTCGGCTTCTGCTGATGAATGGGCGTTTCGCTCCGCACGACTTTTTCATATGGTGTAAGTCCACGGCGGTGGAGGTGGAGGACTTGTGCGGGATCCTCTGGCAGAACCTTCGGACCTGATCCGCAGTGTGTCGCGAGCATTGCGGGTCCTGGAGGCGGTAGGCAGAGCGCCGCGCGGCCTGACGGTCAAACAGATCGCACGCCGCTGCGAGCTCACCGTGGCAACCACGTACCACCTGGTGCGGACCTTGGCGTACGAGGGCTACGTGATCCGTCGCGAGGACGGCACCTACGTGGTCGGCCTGGAGGTGGCGGACCGGTTCCGCGAGCTGGTCACCGCGTTCCGGGGCCCGGCCAGCGTCGGTGAGGGGCTGCGCCGCGCCGCGGCCGAGACCGGATACAGCCACTACCTGGCCAGGTTCGTCGGCGGCCGGGTGGCGATCACCGCGGTGGCCGAGGGGCCCCGCTCGCCGTACGTCGAGGACCTGATCCCCGGATTCGACGACGGCGCGCACGCCACCGCGCTGGGGAAAGGGCTGCTCGCCACACTCAGCCCGGAACAGCGGTCCCGCTACCTGAAGGAGTGGGGCATGCGGCCGTTCACGCCGGCCACGCTGACCTCTCCCGAAGCGTTCGACGCCGACATCGCGGCCGGGGAACGCCGCGGCATGCAGCTGGAGATCGGCCAGTTCCGCACCGGCCTGGCGTGCGGTGCGGTCACCGTGACCAACGACCGGGACATGGAGCGGCGGGTGGTGCTGGCCTGCGCGATGCCCGCCGCCGAGCTGCTGGCCAACGCCCCGGCGGTACGGACCCGGCTGCTGGCCACCGCACGCACCCTGGCCGAGGTGCTGGCCGCCGAGGAGCGGGCCAATCCGTAGCCGCCGGGAGCCGGCCACGGGGTGGGCGGTTGCTGAACCGAAGGCCCGCCGCCTGCGTAAACACTGGGCAGACGGGATCGTCGGCCGAGGGTGGGCCCGCTAGCGACAGGACGGTTCGCCGTGACCGAACAGGACACAGAGCTGCTACGTGCGCTTCACGCCGAACACGGCGACGCCCTGTTCGCAC
>Ga0310834_101310_pt1 | contig 15640 bp, 13 predicted proteins | sample SM_ome_2_FD_201314 | JGI IMG/M metagenome (GOLD analysis project Ga0310834, IMG submission 201314) | Sorghum-adapted microbial communities enriched on stacked mutant (SM) sorghum from Joint BioEnergy Institute, Emeryville, California... ... | reverse complement strand
CCGCGATCTCTTCCAGGCCGATCTCGTCGTTGCGGCGAACCTTCACTTCCTCGCCCAGTTCGCCGAAGTATTGCACCAGGTTATACGTAAACGAATCATAATTGTCGATCACGAGAATCACGAAGGATTCCTCCTTTCCGCCGCTCCCAGCAGCGCCTTCCAAAGCGCCCTGGATTTGTTCAGGCACTCCTGGTATTCCCGCCGCGGGTCCGAATCAATGACGATTCCGGCGCCGGTCTGAATATGGCCGAATCCGCCCGCCAGCAAGACCGTGCGGATAATAATATTAAATTCCATATTCCCGGTATAGTCAATCCACCCCATGGAGCCGGTATACGGCCCGCGGCGGACCGGCTCCAGCTCCTCGATGATTTCCATCGTGCGGATCTTGGGAGCCCCGGTAATCGTCCCCCCGGGAAACATCGCAGCCACGACGTCCAGCGCGTCCTTGCCCGGAGCCAGACGGGCCTCCACCTGCGAGACGAGGTGCATCACATGGGAGTAGCGCTCGACGGTCAGCAGCTCCGGGACGTTCACGGAGCCGTAGGCCGCGACGCGGCCGAGGTCGTTGCGCTCCAGGTCGACGAGCATGACGTGCTCGGCGCGTTCCTTCTCGCTCGTGAGCAGCTCTTCCTCCATCGCCCGATCCTCTTCCGGCGTCCGCCCCCTCCGCCGCGTGCCGGCGATCGGCCGGGTGGACAGCCGCCCCTCGTCCAGCTTCACGAGCAGTTCGGGCGAAGCGCTGACGAGCGAGAACGACGGCGTTCTGAGCATTCCCATGTACGGGGACGGATTCACCGCCCGGAGCCAGTCGTACAATTCCTCCGCCGGGATGTCCACGGGCAGCGATTGCCGCACCGACAGGTTGACCTGGAACACGTCGCCTTGCGAGATGTACGTCTGGATGCGCCGCACCGCCTCTTGGAACGCTTCGGGGCTCATCGAAGCCGTTCGTCCCGGCAGCCTCTCCAGGTCAAGCTCCCCCTCCTGCTGCGCCCACTCGCGCATGCGGCGCAGCCGCGCCGCCGTCGCGGGATGATCGCCGGCCCGCTGCCACTCCCGCCATGACCGCTCCATCTGATCGGCCGCATCGGCCGACTCCCGCCAGCACGCGTCCAGCCGATCCGCGGACGCGCTTGCGCCCGGCTCCGAATGCACGATCAGGTAGACGGCGTTCTCAAGGCGGTCGGCGATCCACAACCGGCGAAAATCCATGAACAGGAAATCGGGCGTCGGCAAGTCGTCTTCGGCGGATACCGGCAATTTCTCCAGAAAGCGGACGATGTCGTACGACCAGAAGCCGAGCGCTCCCCCGGCGTTATCCGGCGCGCCGGCCGGCCGGGGCGCTCTCTTCGCGCGCATCCAGGCGCGCACCGCTTCGATCGGAGCCGAGTCCCGCAGTTCGCGGACGGTCCAGCTCCCGCGGACCGCTCCGGCTCGCTTCTCCAGCACCCAACTCTTCCCATCCCGTCCGGTGATGACTTCCTCGGGGCCTTGGCCGACGAACGTATATCGCCCGCCCTTGCCGCTCTCCAGAATGCAGGCGTATTCCGACGCCGCCTCCCAGAACCGTTCCCAAGTGGCGGGAAGCAAGTGGCCATCCGGGTCCGCCCCGGGAATTCTCCTTATATAAGGAAGAAGGCGGTACTCCTCCTTCCAGGCATCCCATTGCTCCCTCGTCGTCAGTTCCAATCCCGCTCCACCCTCGACCACACGATTATGAATCGCCTGCCTTCCAACAGAGCAGCCCCCGTCCTGCCGCATTCATGGAAAAGAAGAGCCTCCGCACACTGCGGAAGCTCTCCGATTGGCAGTTCAAGCGCCGCTTAGTTCTCGAAATTGAACAACGGCGTGCTCAGGTAACGTTCCCCGTTCGAAGGAACGACCGCGACGACGCGTTTGCCTTCTCCCAGTTCCTTGGCGACTTGCAGCGCCGCTTTGATCGCCGCGCCGGAAGAGATGCCGCACAGTATGCCTTCTTGCTTGGCAGCCGCGCGAGCGGTCTCGAAGGCGTCTTCGTTCTCGATGGTGATGACTTGATCATAGATCTCGCGGTTCAGAATATCCGGGATGAAGTTCGCGCCGATCCCCTGGATCTTGTGGGGACCCGGCTTGCCGCCGGACAGAAGCGGAGAAGCCGCAGGCTCGACCGCGACGATCTTAATGTTCGGAAAATGCTTCTTCAGCACTTCGCCCGCGCCGGTGATCGTCCCGCCGGTGCCAATGCCGGCCACGAACGCGTCGAGCTTGCCGTCCAAGGAATTGATCGCTTCGACGATCTCCGGTCCGGTCGTCTCGCGGTGAATCTTCACGTTATCCGGGTTCTTGAATTGCTGCGGCATGAAATAGTCCTTGTTCTGGGAAGCGATCTCTTCCGCTTTCTTCACCGCGCCGTTCATGCCTTCCGACCCCGGCGTCAGCACCAGCTCTGCGCCGTAGGCGCGAAGCAGGTTGCGGCGTTCCAGGCTCATCGTCTCCGGCATGACGAGAATCGCGCGATATCCTTTGGCCGCGGCGACCATTGCCAGGCCGATCCCGGTGTTGCCGCTCGTCGGCTCTACGATCGTGGTCACGCCGGGCTTGATCTCTCCGCGCTTCTCGGCTTCCTGGATCATGCTGACCGCGATGCGGTCTTTCACGCTGGCGCCCGGGTTCTGGTACTCCAGCTTCACGTATACCTCCGCGCTGCCTGCCGGAACCAGACGGTTCAGGCGCACAAGCGGCGTATCGCCGATCAATTCGGTAACGCTCTGGACAATTTTGGCCATGACAATTCCCTCCCGTTAATTGCGGCGGCCGCCGCTACCCTCTATATCCGACTAAATCAGTCGGTATTCAACTGCTTTCATCTTAACAACCCGGCATGAGAATGTCAATAGCAGGGAATCGGGCGATTAGGGAAGATCGGCCGATTTCAACCGCGGATCGAAGACTTTGGCGCCGTACTTGGCCAGCAGCGACTGTTCCAGATCCCGCATCGGCTTCGCCTGCTCCAATTTGAGCTGCTGAAGGATGTCGTCCCGCACTTCTTCGAAGGCCCGGCCCTGCACCGTCTGGACGCCTTTCAGTTCCAGCACCGCGTACCCGGCGTCGATATACAGCGGGCCGGCGACTTCCCCGACCTTCAGTTGGCCGGCCGCCGACAAAATTTTCGGATCCTGAAACGGGTCCTGTTCGTCGATCCAGCCCAGCTCCCCGCCATGACCCGAAGTGGCGCCGTCCGTCGAATACTCCGCCGCGAGCGCCGCGAAGTCCGCCCCGTTCTCGAGATCGGACAACACCTTCCCCGCCGCTTCTTTCGTCTCCGTGACGATCCAGGCCAGCTGGTACTGCTTGCGCGAGCCGTATTCCGACCGGTGCTCCTCATAGTATCGAACGATATCCTCCTCCGGAATCACGACGTCCCGGGTGGCCAGCTTCTCGAGCAGCAACCGGTACTCGGCGTCTTCGCGGACGGCGTCGCGGTCCATGCCCAACTGTTCCTGCATCGCCCGATAAAATTCTTCTTCGCTGCCGTATCCTTCGCTCATTCTGCGAATTTCGCGGTCCAGCTCTCCTCGTTTCACGGTGATGCCCAGCCGCGCCGTCTCGAGCCGGACGGCTTCGTGCAGCAGCATATCCCGCAGCGCATCCGCCCCGTAGCCGGCCAGCAGGCGTTCCACCAATTCGTCCCGCGTGATCGTCTTCTCCCCGATCTTCGCGACCGCGTCGGAGCCTCCCGGCACCGTGACGCCGGGAGGCTCCGGAGACGACTGCGGTTCCACGGAGGGGGGCGTCGAGGAAGAACCGAACATGCAGCCGGACACCCCCAAAAGCAGGGTGAGGCAGACAAGCCCAAGAATGCGGATCCCGAGCTTCATCCGATTCATTCTCCCTTCCCCAGACCCTCCGAGGCGCGACGATGCAGCTCTTCCAGCTCATCGGCGCGAAAAGCGTACGTCTCGTTGCAGAAATGGCAGACCACGTCGGCTTTGCCGTCTTCGTCGATCAAGCTTCGCAGCTCCTCCGGCCCGAGCGTGACCAGCGTCCGCTCCACCCGCTCGCGGGAGCATTGGCAGCGGAACACCGGTTCCGCCGTCTCGTGAATCGTCAGATCCCCGCCGGTCATTAAGCGCAGCATGCTCTCCGGCGTCTCTCCCCGGTCCAGCAGCGCGGTGACATGCGGCATCGCCCCGACGGCCGCTTCCAGCCGCTCCAGCTTCTCCTCCGGCAATCCCGGCATCACCTGGACGATCCACCCTCCGGCATGCAGCACGGAATTGTCGGTATCCACGAGCACGCCGAGACCGACCGCGGACGGAACTTGCTCCGATTCCGCGAAGTAATACGTAAAATCTTCCCCCAGTTCGCCGGATACGATCGGAACGCTGCCGCGATACGGCTCCTTCAGTCCCAAGTCTTTGATCACGTTCAAATATCCGCTGCGACCGACGGCTCCCGACACGTCCAGCTTCCCCAGGCTGTTGCTCGGCAAGTGCACGTGGGGATGGTCGACGTACCCGCGCACTTCGGCGCGGGCATTGGCGTCCACGACGATCTGCCCGAGCGGGCCGTCTCCTTTGATCTGAATCGTCAGCCGCTCGTCGCCCTTGAGCATGGCGCCCATCATCGCGCCGGCCGTCGCGGCTCTGCCCAACGCCGCCGTCGCCGTCGGGAACGTGTCGTGCCGCCTCTGCAGTTCCGAGACGAGGCGGGTCGTGCGCGCGGCGAACAGCCGGATGCCGCCGTCCCATGCCGTCGCCCTCACCAATTCATCCTTCATCCGTGCTTGTAAGCCCCTTTCCCGCCGGCTCTGGCGGCGGCATGCCTCTAGGGCATATTGCGTTCGTAAATCAAACGAAGTCCTTCCAGCGTCAGCAGCGGGTCTACCTGCTCAATCGTCTCCGATTCACCGGCGATCAGTTCCGCCAGACCGCCCGTGGCGATGACGCGGGGCGTTCCCGGCTGCTCCTTCATGATCCGGCGCACGATGCCGTCCACCTGTCCCGCATAGCCGTAAATGATGCCCGACTGCATCGCCGCCACGGTGTTGCGCCCCACGACCATGCGCGGCTTCGCCAGCTCGATCCGCGGAAGCATCGCCGCCCGTTGGTACAGCGCTTCCGTGGCGATGCCGATGCCCGGCACAATGGCGCCGCCCAGGTACGCTCCGGACGCGTCGATGTAATCGAACGTAGTGGCCGTACCGAAATCGACCACGATCAGCGGTGCGCCGTACTTCTCGATACCCGCCACCGCATTCACGATCCGGTCCGCGCCCACGCTTTTCGGGTTCTCGTACCGGATATTGAGGCCGGTCTTGATACCCGGTCCGACGACGAGCGCTTCGTGGCCCAAGTATTTGACGAACGTCGGCTCCAGAATGTTCATTAGCGGAGGAACGACGTTCGACAGAATGACGCCCTCGATCTCTTCCGGCTGCACCTTCGCCATCTGGAACAGATTCATGATGAGAATGCCGTATTCGTCCACCGTGGCCGAACGATTCGTGCTGAGACGCCAGTGGTGGGCCAGCGTCCGGCCCTGGTACAGGCCGAGCACGATATTGGTATTCCCGACATCCACGACCAAAATCACGCCGGCTCCCCCTTTTTCCGCTCGTTCAGATCCAGGCTAATGTCGAGAGCCTGGAACGAGTGGGTCAGACTGCCTACCGAAATAATATCCACGCCGCTTGCCGCAATTTCCGCCACCCGCTCCGGCTTCACGCCGCCGGAAGCTTCCAGCACGATATGCGGCCAGGCGGCGCGCACGAGCGAAGCGGCCTCCTTCATCGCCGCGGGGCTCATGTTGTCGAACATGACGATGTTCGCCCCCGCCCGGGCGGCTTCCAGCGCCTGATCTGCGTTCTCCGCTTCCACTTCGACGGCCATCGTGTGGGGAATCCGTGCCTTGGCCGCGGCGACCGCGGCCGCGATGCCGCCCGACGCCTTGATGTGGTTATCCTTGATCATCACCGCGTCGTACAGCCCGAACCGATGATTGTAACCGCCGCCGACGCGCACCGCGTATTTCTCCAACGTGCGGTGGCCCGGCGTCGTTTTGCGCGTGTCGACGATCCGGACCGGATATCCTTGCGCCGCGTCGACGTAGAGGCGCGTCTTGGTGGCGATCCCCGACAGGCGCTGCAGCAGGTTGAGGGCGAGTCGTTCGCCCGTGAGGATCGACGCCGTGGAGCCTTCCACCACGGCCAGGATCGTTCCGCGCTCGACGCGGTCCCCGTCCGCCGCCCGGGCTTCGAACGTCAGCCGGTCGTCCACCGTCTCGAACACGATTCGCGCCAGCGGCATGCCGGCCAGCACGCCCGATTCCTTCGCGTGAATGATTCCGCGGGAGACGTGTCCGGGAGGCACCGTCGCCATCGTCGTGACGTCGCCGGTTCCGATATCTTCCGCCAGCCATTCCCGGATCTGCCGCCTCACGGCTTCGAGCGCCGGTCCCCTGTTCAGCCAGTCGCTTTCCCGTTCAAACATGCGAGACGCTCCTCTCCGATCCCGTTCACCCGGTCCACCGTCGTATGCTTCAACCATCCGACGTCATCCCGCTCGGGATAATCCTCGCGGTAGTGCGCCCCGCGGCTCTCCTCCCGGTGCAGCGCCGATTCCACCACGAGAGACGCGCAGGTGAGCAAGTTCGCGAGCTCCAGTTCCTCCCGCGTGACAAGCTCCATGCGATAGACGTCCTGCTGTTTCTTCAATTCCTCCAGACCGCGCGTCAGTCCTTCCCGGTCCCGACGGAGCCCCGCGTATCGGACCATCGCCTTCTGCAGCTTCAGCCGCCGCTCGGCCGCGGACCCTTCCGGCATCGCCCGGCGGTCTTCCCGGCTCGCCGACCGGATCTCGGCGCCCGCCGCCGGCAGCCGATTGATGCTCTCCACGATCCGGCGGCCGAACACCACCGCTTCGACCAGCGAATTGCTGGCCAGCCGGTTGGCCCCGTGCACGCCGGTGGACGACACTTCCCCGCATGCGTACAAGCGGCGGATCGTCGTCTGTCCGTCCAGGTCCGTGCGGACCCCGCCCATCGTATAGTGAGCGGCGGGAGCGACCGGAATCCAATCGGTCGTCAGGTCCAGTCCGTACTTGAGGCAATATTCGTAGATGGTCGGAAAACGATGCCGCACGAGTTCGGGACTCTGATGGGTAATATCGATGTAGACATACGTGGACTTCGTCTTGTCCATCTCGTCCAGAATCGCCCGGGCGACCACGTCGCGGGGCGCCAGCTCCAACTGGGGATGGTACCGGTCCATGAACCGCTCCCCGCGGATGTTGCGCAGATAGGCGCCTTCGCCGCGCACCGCTTCCGAGATCAGGAACCGGGGAGCCCCGGGATAGCACAGCGAGGTCGGGTGAAATTGGATGAATTCCATGTCCCGGATGACGGCGCCGGCCCGGTACGCCATCGCGATGCCGTCCCCGGTCGCCACTTCGGGATTGGTCGTGTAGCGGAACAATTGGCCGGTTCCGCCCGCGCACAAGATCACGGCTTTCCCGAATACGGCCGTATCCGTGCCGTCCGGCTTCCGGACGAGCGCCCCCCGGCATTCGCCGTCCTCCGTCAGCAGATCCAGCACGAAATGATCGTCCCACAGCTCGATGGCGGGGTTGTTCGTCACCTTCTCCGCCAGCGCCCGCACGATTTCGTATCCCGTCGCGTCCCCGTTGGCGTGCAGAATGCGGCGCTGACTGTGTGCGCCTTCCCGGGTGAGCGCGTATTGGCCGTTCTCTTCGTCGAACTGCGTGCCGAGGCGAATGAGCTCCTGCACGCCCTGCGGGCCTTCATGCACCAGCACGTTGACCGCCGCTTCGTCGCACAGCCCGGCGCCGGCCGCGATCGTATCCTGCAGATGGAACTCCGGCGAATCTTCGTCGGAGAACACGGCCGCGATGCCCCCTTGCGCGTAGCGGGTGTTGCTCTCGAACAGCGACTTCTTCGTGATCATGAGCACGCGGTTCCGCTCGCTGGCTTTAATGGCCGTATACAAGCCGGCGATGCCCGCCCCGATGACGATGACGTCGGTATGCTTCTTCGGAAGTTCCTGCAAATCGAAATCCACGATATAACGGGGTATCATGCGGCTCGTCTCCAGTCGGCTAGAGAATAAAGCATGCTGCCGCTTCCGGCAGCATGCGGGCCTTACTTCACTTCGAGCATCCGGGTGAGCGACAGCCGCGCCTTCTCCGCCACTTCCGGCGGCACGTAGATCTGCGGCTGCATCGTCTCCAGGCAGCGTACGACTTTCTTCAGGTTATTCACCTTCATGTTCGGGCAGACGAGATATTTCGAAGCGAAATGGAACGTCTTGTCCGGGCTGTCCATCCGAAGCTGGTAGCCTGTGCCGTCCTCCGTACCCACGATGAATTCGGGATGATCCGATTCCCGGCAATATTTGATGATCGCCGTCGTGCTGCCCACGAAGTCCGCCATGGCGACCACTTCCGGCCGGCATTCCGGATGCACGACGAATTTGGCGTTCGGGTGCTTCGCGCGCATCTCGACGACGTCCTTGACGGTGAGCATGTCGTGCGTATTGCAGTACCCTTCCCAGATGATCATTTTCTTGTCTGTGAATTGTTGCACATACTGGCCCAAATTTTTGTCCGGACACCAGATGATCTCGTCGGAGTCGACCGAATTGACGACCTTGACCGCGTTGGCGGAAGTGCAGCAAATATCGGTCTCCGCCTTCACGTCGGCCGAGGAGTTGATATACGTCACGACTTTGGCGTTCGGATGCTTCGCCTTCAGCTCGCGCAGCCCGATCGGGTTGACCATGTCGGCCATCGGGCAGCCCGCGCGCTCGTCGGGCACGAGCACGATCTTGTCCGGGGCGAGAATCTTGGCGCTCTCCCCCATGAAGTGCACGCCGCAGAAGACGATGACGTCGGCGTCCGTCGACGCCGCCTTCTGCGCCAGCAGGAACGAGTCCCCCCGGAAATCGGCGACCTCCTGGATCTCGTCGCGCTGGTAATAATGAGCCAGAATGATGGCGTTGCGTTCCTTCTTCAACTGCGCAAGGCGTTCACGGAGCTCGCGGTTCTGTTCCGCTCTGCGCTCCAGGGCCAATGCTTCCATGTTGGCAGTCCCCCTGTCTGTCCGTTCGGGTCGTATCGTGTTGTAATCTATAGTTTGTGAATGCCGTCACAAACTAGGACTGGCGACATCGCTTTACACGTGATTATTCCTTAATTTACACTCGTCTAATCGCCGTGTCAATCTGCTATTTTCCCCAAAAAAACACCCTTTCGCCCACATGGGGAGAAAGGGTGCGTTTCACAACGGTGCGCCTTAAGATTCGTTCGGTCCGTCTTCGCTCCGGTGGTCCGGAGTCGGAGGATTCGGAGCGGCTTGCTCGCCTTCGCGCGTCTGGATTCGAACGCGGACGCCGCCGCCGATCGGATCGATGGTCGGGTCGCCGCCCGGCTCGGAGCCGCTTCCGGAGCCGGCGCCGCCGGATGCGTCGCCTTCCGCGTCTTCCAGCGTTCCCTTCTCGATCAGGCTCTTGATCTGGTCGAGATCGAGCGTCTCCACTTCGAGAAGCGTCTCGGCGATCTTGTGGACCTCCGCGCTCTTCTCGGTGAGCAGCTTCTTCGCCCGGTCGTAGCATTCCCGAATGATCGACTGCATCTCCTGGTCGATCTCGTAAGCGATCGTGTCGGAGTAATTCTGTTCGTGCCCGAGGTCGCGGCCCAGGAACACCTGCCCTTGGGAGGTGCCGAACTGCATCGGACCGAGCTTGTCGCTCATGCCGTATTCCATGATCATGCTGCGCACGATGCTCGTCGCCTGCTTGAAGTCGCTGTAGGCGCCCGTGCCGATCTCTCCGATGAACAATTCCTCGGAGACGCGGCCCGCCAGGAGGCCCGTAACTTTATCCAGCAGTTCCTGCTTCGTGACCAGCATGCGGTCTTCCTTCGGAAGCATGATGACGTAACCGCCGGCCCGGCCGCGCGGAATGATGGTGACCTTGTGCACCATGTCGGCGTGTTCCAGGAAATAGCCGACGACCGTATGGCCGGCTTCGTGGAACGCAACGATCCGCTTCTCGCGTTCGCTGATCACGCGGCTCTTCTTCTCCGTGCCGACGATGACGCGGTCGATCGCTTCGTCGACTTCCTGCATCGCGATATCCTTCTTGTTCTTGCGCGCCGCCAGCAGCGCGGCTTCGTTCAGCAAGTTCTCCAGATCGGCGCCGGTGAATCCCGTCGTCCGCTTGGCGATCGTATTGAGCTTGACGTCCTTATTGAGCGGCTTGTTGCGGGCGTGCACCTTCAGCACCGCTTCCCGTCCCTTGACGTCCGGACGGTCGACCGTAATCTGGCGGTCGAAGCGGCCCGGGCGCAGCAACGCCGGGTCGAGAATGTCCGGGCGGTTCGTGGCGGCGATGATGATGATGCCTTCGTTCGCGCCGAAGCCGTCCATCTCCACGAGCAATTGGTTCAGCGTCTGTTCGCGCTCGTCGTGTCCGCCTCCAAGGCCTGCGCCCCGCTGGCGCCCGACGGCGTCGATCTCGTCGATGAAAATGATGCAGGGTGCGTTCTTCTTGGCGTTCTCGAACAGGTCGCGGACGCGGGAAGCGCCGACCCCGACGAACATTTCCACGAAATCGGAACCGGAGATGCTGAAGAACGGCACGCCGGCTTCTCCCGCCACCGCGCGAGCGAGCAGCGTCTTGCCGGTCCCCGGAGGGCCGACGAGCAGCACGCCCTTCGGAATCCGGGCGCCGAGCGCCGCGAATTTGCGGGGATCCTTCAAGAACTCGACGACTTCCACCAATTCCTGCTTCTCTTCGTCGGCACCGGCCACGTCCTCGAACGTGACGCGCTTCTTCTCTTCATTATATAGACGCGCGCGGCTCTTGCCGAAATTCATCACTTTGCCGCCGCCGCCCTGCGCCTGGTTGATCAGGAAGAAGAACAGGATGAACATGATCACGAACGGGATAATGGAGGAGAAGAAGGTGAGCCAGAAGCTTTGTCCCGGCATTTTCAGCACTTTGACCTGGATGCCCTTGCTGCGCGCCAGTTCGACCAATTGCTGCGATCCTTCATCCGTCATCAGGACCCGGCCGCTGAACGTCTCGGTTTTCGAATTCGCCTTTGCCGGATCTTTATATTCACCGGTGACCAAGTAGGAACCGTTGGAAGGCTGGACTCTGATCTCGGTGGCGTTCCCAGTCTCGATTACGGTCATGATTTTGTTGTAATTGATTTCATCCGTCGTCTCGTTCTTGTTGATGAAGAACTGGACGATTCCGACGGTCACCAAAAATATAAGCAAATAAAAGCCTGTGTTGCGGATGATCCGATTCATCCCTGGCCTCCTCTCGGCACGCTTACATCATTTTACCATAGCCTGTCTTGGCATCACAACCGAACCGGATTCGGCCTCCGCGGCGCTCAGCGGCCCTCGTAGATCTCCGGTTTCAGCACGCCGACGAAGGGGAGGTTGCGGTATTTCTCCGCATAATCGAGGCCATAGCCGACGATGAACGCGTCCGGGATCACGAAGCCGGTGTAGTCGGCGTTAATCTCCGACGTCCGCCGGCCCGGCTTGTCGAACAGGGCGACCACCCGCACGGAATGCGCGTTCCGCCGCTCCAGCACGTCGATCAGATAGCTCAGCGTCAGCCCGCTGTCGATGATGTCCTCCACGATGATCACGTCGCGGCCTTCCACGGACGTGTCGAGATCTTTCACAATCCGCACTTCGCCGGATGAACGGGTCGATTTGCCGTAGCTCGACACCGCCATGAAGTCGAGTTCGATCGGAATCGTGATGCTCTTGGCCAGATCGGCCATAAAAATAAAAGCGCCTTTCAACACGCAGATGACGAGCGGATTCCTTCCTGCGTAATCGCGGCTGATCGCCGAACCCAGTTCCTGGACCTTCGCTTTGATCTGCTCTTCAGAGTAGAACACTTCCTGAATGTCGTTCAACAAAAAAGGGACCTCCCAGCGATTATTAAACGGTATGATGGCATATATCCATTCATGTCCTTATTGTGGCGGATGGACGTCGCCGGACGAATAGACGACCCGAATCGCCGACTTCGTCAGCGGGCCCGGCCGGGCCTCGGAAGATCGGCGCAGACCGGGAATCCACAGAATCCGGTCCGAGGCGTCCGTGAGCAGCGGCCATCCGTCCCGCATGGTGCGCGGAATTTTGGCGTCAACGAACATATCTTGCACTTTTTTGGAGCCGTTTAATCCGGCGGGCCGCATCCGGTCGCCGGGTCGCCGGGTGCGCAGCACCAGCGGCAGCCGAAGGGCCGCTTCGTCAAAAAAAGCCTCCCGCCGGTCCGCCGGCGGCGAGGTCGCTGCTCCATCCACCCGTTCGAACCGAACGGTGCGGCCTTTTCCCAGATCCAGCGTGCAAGGAAAATCGCCGATCTCGTGCCGGAACGCGGCATCCGCCGGATAAGGCGGCCCGATGTACACCTCGTCGTATTCCCGTTCCAGCACCCAACCGCCGCCGATATCGGTTCGGCCCGCGGTGCGGCTCTCGTCGGACGCGGCCGACAGCACGTCCTCGATCCGGCGATGCCGGGCGGGATGCCCGGGGGCCGAAGAATAACTTAATATTAGTTTAATCAATCTGCGTTGTAAAGCGACGTGAAGGCCGCGGAATCTGCGCCGCATCAAGCGGAAGCCGTCTCCGTCGCGGACGGCGACCCGGCCGAGCATCGCCTCCGCTTCCCGCTTCAGGTAATCGTCGTCGGCGGCCGCCGTGTCGGCCAGTCGGACGAGCGACTCCTTGAGGCGCGGATTGTACCGCTCCAGCATCGGAATCGCGTCCAGCCGAACGGCGTTGCGGAAATAATCGCGCGCCAGGTTGCTGCTGTCTACCGCGTAGGGCACCCCATTCCGCTCACAGTAGGAAAGCAACTCTGGTTTGGTAATACGCAGCAGGGGCCGGATCAGTTCCAAATTTCCTTCCTTACGGCGATAGGGAATTCCGGACAGTCCTCCGACCCCGGTTCCGCGCAAAATCCGCATGAGCACGGTCTCCGCCTGATCGTCCGCATGGTGGCCCAGCACAATCTGCCCCGCCCCGTGCGCCTCCGCCGTCCGCTTCAGGAATTCGTATCGTTTCTCCCGCGCGGCGATTTGCGCGTTCAGCCCCGTCTCCTCTATATAGGAAGGAACATCGATCGACGCCGCTTCGAATCCGGCTCCCCATTTCCGCGCCGCCTGGCGCACCAGCTCGGCTTCGGCGTCGGCTTCCGCGCCGCGGAAGCGGTGGTTCACGTGGGCCGCCACCACCCGAAGCGGACGCCGCTTGGCCCATTGCAGGAGCAGATGGAGCAACGCCATCGAATCCGGTCCTCCGGACACGGCGGCCACCACGACGGGGCCGGGCTCCCACCCTTCCGCCTTCGCCGTCTCAAGCACGCGGTCCAGCAATTCGCCGCGGCTTTCCATTCGTCATCCCCCCGATTATCCGAACAGCCACACTGCAGCCAGCGTGAGGCACAGCGCCGCCGACAGCGCCAGCATGCCGGTCATCCAGCCCGGAATGTGGGAACCGGCGCGCGCCTCCTGCGCCCGATGCGCCAGCCGCCATTCCTTGAGCGCGGCGCGCGTATCCCGGAATTGCCCGTGCAGCGCTTTCTCCATCCACGCCTCGATCGGCCTCAGCTTCGGGTTCGTGCGGACGAGCTTCATCAGATCGTCCACGCCCCTATCCTGCGGCAGACGGGTTCGCGACAACTGGATCAGCCGCTTGGCGTCGGTCGCATGCAGCCACAGCACGGCGAACGCGAACCAGTCGTAGCCGGGATCGGCCGTCCGGCTGCCCGCCGACCAGTAACCCCGGTCGTGAATCTCGGTGAACTGCCGCACGGCGCGCCCCATCGCGGTCGCCCCTCCGTAGTCGACCAACTCCACCCTGCCGTATTCGTGAACGAGCACGTTGTCGTTCTTAAGATCGGAGAACACCCAGCCCGCTTCGTGAAGCTCCGCCAGACGTTCAAGCAGACGGTGCCCGATCACCCCGATCCACTGCGTGCCGCGGCGTCTCAAGTAAGACCGCACCGGAATGCCCGGCACGTAGCGCATGGCATAGAAGGGCAGCGTCCGTCCGTTCAGCGGGAAGTCGTCCACATCCAACAAAAAAGGGGGCCTGCCGCGCCCTCGCTCCTTGCCGTCCAGCGATGCGAGTACGTTGGCCTCCCCTTGCAATTCGGCGGCTTCCGTGCCGATCTTGAGCGCGCAGACGGCGCGTCCGCTGGTCGCGAGGTACACTTGCCCGTTCGCCCCCGCGCCCAGCAGCCGTTCCAGCTTGTATTTCTTCCCGTGCCATTTGCCCGTCACCACCGTGCCGGGCGCCAGAAGATGCTTCGGTTCATACGACGTAGTCACTGCGCACCTCGTCGGAATCGGTCCGCCCTCTCGGCGGAATGTCGTCCCACTCTCCCTTGATCTTACCACATGTCTCCCGGATAAAATCAACTGCATGCAAGATCGCCGGACCGGTCGGAGTCGTGCCCTTCGTCCGGATCCGGGAGAACAGGAGCGGCAGACCGGCCGCGTCGTGCGTCCAGTCGCAGTCGAGCGTGCACGGCGGATGGCCGGATTCGCCGGGGTAGTGAAGCACCGCCACCGCGCTGCTTCCGGTTCGCGCTTCCAGGCTGAGGGCGAGGTCGCGGATGGCTTCCTCCACCGCGGGCAATTTCGGCTTCATGCTCGCGCTGGCGTCGATCAGCAGCGCCACCCGCAGCTCCGACGTCTCCTCCAGTTCGTCCATGACCCGCACCACTTCCGCGCGTTGAGCCGGCGGCAGCGCCCCGACCGAGTCCAGGCCGAACAACTGCTGGAGCTCCCGGTTGACCGCCTGGCGGATCGTGCCCGCCACCGTCATCCGAGTCATCATCTGCACCGTCCGGGACAGCTGGCGGGAATGGACAATCCGGCTCATGCCGCCGCCGGCTCTGGCGATCTCGCCGATCTCGCGGGCGCCCATCTCGCCGATGCTCCCTTCATCGACCACGCCCACCACGTTGACCGCGATCCCTTCGGCCCGCGCCTGCGCCGCCGCCGTCACCGGACTCTCTCCTTCGTTCGAGCAGCCGTCTGTAATCAGCAGGATTTGAATCATCGCCCACACTTCCTCTCTTCTTCTCTAGCAACCATTGTCGCCAACAATTGCGAGATTTAGTCGGCCGGGCCCGTGTTGCGCCGGAGGGGAGGAAGCGCAGGCGCATCTGAGATGGCTTTCCCGCATTGTTCCTCCCTCGCGAGAAGTACTTCCGTCTTGCATGAATATTCACCCGCATATCCCGTCAGCGGGAATTAAGGAAGTGATAGGCTGCGCCGCGAACACTGTGCAAACAGGAGCGGACATTCGTACGGAGAGTGCTCGGATCGAGTGGACAATTGCATGAAAAAAGCCAACCAGGAAATCTGGTTGACCCGATCCATGAACGAAAATGCGGGGGGCGAAATTACGGAGTCCGACCTGTTTGAGGAGGGAGAACATACGTGCAGCTTGGGAACAACACAGGATGGCACTAGAGCAGCTTGGAAGAGCAAACGTGTAACACGGGAGCAACATTAGAGCAACTTGGAAGAACTGGCTTGCACCGCGGGAACAACACTAGAGCAGCCTGGAAGCAGCGCGCGCACAGCACGGGGCG
>Ga0310834_101307_pt1 | contig 15656 bp, 14 predicted proteins | sample SM_ome_2_FD_201314 | JGI IMG/M metagenome (GOLD analysis project Ga0310834, IMG submission 201314) | Sorghum-adapted microbial communities enriched on stacked mutant (SM) sorghum from Joint BioEnergy Institute, Emeryville, California... ... | reverse complement strand
CCGACAACTTCGCCACCCGGTACATGGTCAACGACGCGGCCGTCCTGCTCGACAAGCCGTACGTCTGGGGGTCCATCTACCGGTTCGACGGCCAGGCCTCGGTGTTCTGGTCGAAGTACGGGCCGTGCTACCGGTGCCTCTACCCGGAGCCCCCGCCGCCGGGGATGGTGCCCTCCTGCGCCGAGGGCGGCGTGCTCGGCGTGCTGTGCGCCTCGATCGGTTCGATCCAGGTCACTGAGGCGATCAAGCTGCTGACCGGCGTCGGCGAGCCGCTGGTGGGCGCGCTCATGGTCTACGACGCGCTGGAGATGACGTACCGGAAGATCAAGGTACGCAAGGATCCCAATTGCGCGATCTGCGGCGAGAACCCGACGATCACCGGCCTCATCGACTACGAGGACTTCTGCGGCACGGTCTCGGCGGCGGCGCAGGAGGCGGCGACCGGGTCGACCATCACCGTGACCGAGCTGCGGGACTGGCTCGCCTCGGGCAAGCCGATCCACCTGGTCGACGTCCGCGAGCCGGCCGAGTACGAGATCGTCCGGATCCCGGGCTCCGTGCTGATCCCGAAGGGCGACATCCTCTCGGGGCAGGCGCTGTCCCAGCTGCCGCAGGACAAGCAGATCGTGCTCTACTGCAAGTCGGGGGTGCGCAGCGCCGAGGCGCTCGCCGCGGTCAAGGCGGCCGGCTTCAAGGACGCCGTCCACGTCCACGGCGGGGTGACCGCCTGGGTCCGCCAGATCGACCCGTCCCTGCCGTCGTACTGACCTCGCAGCCCGCGCGTCGCTGGCGGGTGGGATGCTCGGGCGACGCGCGGGATCAGCGGAGGGCCGCCGGGGTCAAGCAGAAGACGTGCTGCCCCGGGGTCACCCGGGTGGCGTGGTGGAAGAGCAGCCGGCCGGGGGCGTCCGGCGGTACGGTGTCCACCACGCCGAGGCAGAAGATCACGGCCCGGGTCGGCTCGCCGGCGACTGTCCACTCGCGACTCCATCAGTACCGTTTCCGGTCCGGCCAGCCCATCTCCCGGCTCAGCGCGTTCTCCGTGAGGTGGGCGGGATGCTCGGGGTAGAGACCCTCGGCCACCCCGTCACCATCGAGGTCGACCGGCAACCCGACCGCCGCCCGTTCCCGGTTCGGCACATCGGGGTTGTCCTGGCCCTGGTACGTACCGGGGGCGAGCGTGTCGTTCCCGTAGTCGTAGACGTGGGCGAACTCGTGGAACAGGATCACGACGGGCGGCCGGGCGCCGCGGGTGTACAGCTGGTCGGGATTGTATTGAACCTCGTATCTCTCCTGTGGGTTGAGCCACAGGAACCCCTCTCGCCAGGGGATCGACCAGGCTCGGTTCCGGTCACTCTCGATGATGGTCAGCGACCGGTCGCTCCCGCCGTCGCCGCTGGCTCGGATGGCGTCGAACTCCGCGAGCATCGCCTGCCCGACCGGCGACGACCGCAGCAGGTCGAGGTCGGCCTCGACCCGCTCGCGGAATTCGTCAGATCCTTCGATCTTCACATCCATGCCCAGGTCGCGGATCTCGACGGTGACGATCCGCTCGGTTCCGCTGTGGCGGTCGGTGCTCTCGGCGTAGCTGGTGTCGGCGCCACTGCCGCCGTCGACCTGGTCGGCCCCGTGGCCGGCGTAGCTGCGGTCGGCCCCCTCCCCGCCGCGGAGCCGGTCGGCGCCGCGACCGCCCGAGAGGATGTCGTCGTGCTCGCCACCGTCGAGGGCGTCGTTACCGGGGCCGCCCTCGAGGTAGTCCCGGTCGGCGCCACCGCTGAGCCAGTCGTCGCCGGACAGGCCGTAGATCACGTCGTCGCCCTCGCCGCCGGTAAGGATGTCGTTTCCGCGATATCCGTCGATGTAGTCCCGGCCGGACCCGCCCGCGACCCGATCGTGGCCGCCGCCGGCGTAGATCTTGTCGTCGCCGGCCAGGCCGAGGATCCGTTCGTCCCCGTCGCCGCCGCGAATCGTGTCGAAGCCCTCGCCGCCGAGCAGGGTGAGCCGCAGCCGCGTGCCGGGAGCGACGGTGATTTCGTCGTTGCCCGCGCCGGTGCGCACCACGATGGCGGCGTCGGCCGGGAACCGGTAGGCGGTGCCGTTGACCTCGACGACCTGCAGGCCGGTCTCCGGATCGACCCGGATCGCAACGGTGTCGTCGCCCGGCCCGGTGTGGATGACCGCGGTGTCGCCGGTGTCCAGGACGTAGGTGCCGCGCGCCCCGGCCGGCATCGCGAACCGCGAGGCTCCCGCGGCCGCCGCGGACCAGGTCTTCGCGATCGCGGCCCACTCGGCGTGCAGGGCGGACAGCGCCGTCGTCGCCACCGCCAGCTCCCGGTCGATCTCGCGCCGCAGCTGCCGCGCGTGGGCGGCCGCGTCGTGCACGAGCCGCGCCTGCGCGTCGTCGCGGGGATAGAAGGTTATCTGGGCCGGGGCGGTCGAGACCTCCGCCCGGACCACGCTGGTGAGCTGGCTCAGCGCGGTGCCGAGCGCCCGTTCGCCCATGCGGAGGGTCCCGGCCGCGACCTCGATCTGTTCGGCCTGACGGCGGGCCAGGGACGCGGACCGTCGCAGGTCGGTCGTCAGCTTCGTCCGGTGCTGGTTGAACTCATCGGCGCTCCGGCCCGCCCACGGGCCGTCGTACAGGGCCCCGGCCTGCCGGTCGATAGTGGTGGCGACGTGCTCCGCCCGGTCGGCGTACGTACGCCAGGCCGCGACGGCCCGGTCCAGGGCGATCGGGCTGGCGGCCAACGTCCAGGCATTGGCATAGGTAATTGGCTCGGTCACGGGACCGGACCCCCGCGCAGCGGCGGCTGGGCCGCGGCGGACAGGTTCGCCTCGTGGTAGGCGAACGCGAGGTGGTAGAGCCGATCCGCGTCACCGTCGAGCACCTCGACCAAGCGGCCCACGGCGTACTCGGCCTCCTCGGCGACCGTGTCGCTGGCCACGTGCAGCAGCGCCGCGGCGGGTACGGTGCCGAAGTCCGTCCGGGCCGGCGTCGCCATCGCGGCGCCCCGAAGGGCGTCCCCCAGGATCTGTGACTGGTCGAGGTACGTCGCCGCGAGGCGCGTCAGCTCGATCGGATCGGCGGCGACCTCGCCGCCGGTCGCGGATGCGGGCCCCGTCATCGCCATCCTTCCCCGTGTCGCTGGGACCAGCGTCCGGGCGGGGCCGGCCGGTTGTCGAGACCCACTCGTCGGCCTGTGGATAACTCCCGGCAATTCGGGCGGTGGGGCGGTTCGCCGGGCCGCGGAACGGCGCGCCCCGGGCGTCGTCGTCCAGTGTGGACTCAGCGCGTCAGGCGCTGTCCACCCATCGATTGTCTGCTTAATGCGAATAGGTCAAGCGGGGGCAGCCGCGGCTCGATCCGGCGCGGTGCGCGGCGAGAGAGGCGGACCAGCGTTCGCGGCGGGAGCGATCCGACCGTGGTGACGACCACGCCGCCGAAACAATCAAGCCCAGGCCGTGACCAAGCCGAGGCAACGGTCAGGCCGGCCGCGACCAGGCCGGGGAAGGGGTCGGTCGGGCAACGGTCAGACGGAGGCCGTCGCCTTGGTCGAGGAGCTCGACGACGAGCTGGACGAAGCGCCGTTGTTCGACGTGCTGCTGGACGACTTCGAGGACGACGAGTCCGACGTGTTGCCGCTCGCGCCGTCAGAGTTCGAGGTGCTGGAGCGGGAGTCGGTCCGGTAGAACCCGGAGCCCTTGAAGACGATGCCGACGGACGAGAACAGCTTGCGCAGGCGACCGTTGCACTCGGGGCACTCCGTCAGCGGGTCGTCCGAGAAGGACTGCACTGCCTCGAGCTGATGACCACACGCCGTGCAGGTGTACTGGTAGGTGGGCACGTGGGAGCCTCCTGCTTGCTCAATGGTCCACGGCGAGCGCCACCGCATTGGCACTCTCCCGTCGCGAGTGCCAATACTAGCGGGGCGCGCGGAGATCCACGAAACCATCCGGGGTCAACGCCCCCGTTACGGGGCGGTCGTGCGGCTCGGTCGGTACGGCCGGGACCAACTCGTCCGCGTAGAGCAGCGCGATCACCGGGACGCCCGGTCGGACCCGGGTCAGGGCGCGGTCGTAGGAGCCGCCGCCGCGGCCGAGGCGGGCGCCGGTGCTGTCCACCGCGAGCGCCGGCACGAAGACGATCTCCGCCGTGGCGATCGCCTCGACCCCCAGCCGCGGGCCGGGCGGCTCCCGCAGGGCGCGGAGCGTGCCGCCCTGGGTCAGCGTGCCGGTGTAGGCGACCCAGTCGAGGTCACGGTCGGGGAGGAGCACCGGCAACAGGAGCCCGCCGGGCGGCAGCGCGGCCGCCAGCTCGTCCGGCAGGGCCGGACCGCCCGGCTCCCCCGGCATGGGCGCGTAGGCGGCCGCCCGGGCGGCGCCGGCCACGAGGCGCCGGGCGGCGGCGGCGAGGGCGGCGTCGGCCCGGGACCGCTCGGGCTCCGGACGGGCCGCCCGGGCCGCGAGCATCGACTCCCGCAGCACCCGCTTGCCGGACGGCGGTTCGGTCATCACCCGATTCCCTTCACATTTCGTCGGTTTCCGTCCCGTACGCCGCATCCCGAGGGCATGTCGTGCGGTTGAGATAACGGAAAGTCATCACCGCGATACGTTGCGCAGTGCGCCCGGGTGGGGGAGGGAGCAGTGACACTACGCGGGCGGTTGGCCGTGGCCTTCACCACGATCCTGCTCGCGCCGATGGTGCTCGGCGCGGCGGCCCTGGCCGGCCTGTCCGGTCCGGGTGGGCCGCTCCCGGTCCCGGGGCGGTCCGACGACGACGGGCGGGCCCAGGCGGCCGTGCGGGCCGTGATCGCGGCCCGATGTCACCACCTGGCGGCCACCGCGGCCGGCCTGGCCGCCACCGCGGCCGCCGCCGGCCAGTCCTGGGCGGTGGTGCCGGCCGGGGCCACGGGGCCGTGGGCGGTGTGCGGGGTGGACCCGGGTTCGGTGCGGGGCACCGTGCCGAGCGGTACCGTCCCGACCGGCCTGGCCGCCCGGGCGGAGATCCGGACGGCCGCCGGGGAGGTGACCGGGTACGCGTACGCGGTGCAGCCGCTGGACGAGTCGCTGTTCGCCGAGCTCTCCGCGGCGGCGAACCGGCGGGTGAGCCTGGTGGGCGCCGGCGGAGTGGACCCGGAGGGCGGGGACGCGCCGACGTACGACCTCCTCGGCCCGGACGCCGAGGTGCCGATCGCCCTGCGCCTGGACCCCGCCCCGCCCGTCCGTGATCCGCTGCCGCTGCTGCTGGTGGCGATCGGCGTGGCGGTGCTCGCCTCGGCGCTGCTCGGCTTCTGGCTCGCCGACCTGGCCACCCGACCGCTGCGGCGCCTGCTCACGACGGCCGAGCGGGCGTCGAGCGGCGACCTGACCGCCCGGACAGAGGTCGACGGGCGGGACGAGACCGGCCGGCTCGGGCGACGGCTCGACGAGCTGATCGTGGCGCTGCAGGAGGTGCAGCAGCTGTCGATCACCGACGCGTTGACCGGCCTGGGCAACCGGCGCCACCTGATCGAGACGCTGCGGGTGGAGATCGAGCGGGCCAACCGGTTCCGGCGCTCGCTCGCGGTTCTCGCCCTCGACCTTGATCATTTCAAAATGATCAATGACAGGTACGGGCACGGGGCCGGCGACGTCGTCCTGGTCGAGTTCGCCAGCCGGGTCCGGCGGGTCATCAGGGAGGTGGATCTGGCCTTCCGGCCGGGTGGGGAGGAGTTCGTCATCCTTCTTCCAGAGACCGACATATCGGGCAGTATCACCGTCGCCCGTCGACTCGGTGACGCCGTTCGTCACGCTCCGTTCTCACTAGGTGGACACAGCGTAGAAAAAGCGACGGACGTCACCGTCTCCATCGGTATCGCGGTCTTCCCGATCCACGCTCGGACGGCCGCCGAGCTCCTCAACGCCGCTGACCAGGCACTTTACGCCGCGAAGGCCGCAGGACGGGACACCTTCGTGGTCTTCGGGGCACCCCCGACACTCCGCTCAACCGCCACGTCGACCCCGGCCACGGGGGATGTGACCGTACCTCTGTGAGTAACCGCGCCCCCACTCACCGCTGCGGAGCACTAGCCTGATTCCATGCCGGACGACGCCATCTCGCGCAGCGTGCGCAGCGAGCCTGCCGAAACCACCCGCCCCAAGCGGACTCGCGCGGCCAAAGCGGTCATCCCCGCGGCCGGACTGGCCACCCGATTCCTGCCGGCCACCAAGGCCGTGCCCAAGGAACTGCTGCCCGTGGTGGACCGACCCGTGCTCCAGTACATCGTCGAAGAGGCCGCCGCCGCCGGCATCCGGGACATCCTCCTGGTCACCGGGCGCGGCAAGACGAGCATGGTGGAGCACTTCGACCGCCAGCCGTACCTGGAGTCACGCCTGGAGGCCAAGGGCGACCTGGAGCGGCTGGCCGCCGTGCGCCGCCCGGCCGAGCTGGCTGAGATCTACGCGTGCCGGCAGGGTGAGCCGCTCGGCCTCGGGCACGCGGTCTCGTACGGCGAATCACACGTGGGCCAGGAGCCGTTCGTCGTCATGCTCGGCGACGAGTTCCTGCGCGAGGACCAGCCGCTGCTGCCCGCGATGCTCGACCTGCAGGAGCGCACCGGCGGCATCGTGCTCGCCCTGATCGAGGTGGACTGGACCGAGACCAAGCGGTACGGCATCGCCTCCGTCTCGCCGGCGCCTGAGCTGCGCGAGGCGATCGGGAGCCCGGCCGGCCTCGGCGAGGTGTACCAGGTCACCGGCCTGGTCGAGAAGCCGTCGCGCGAGGACTCGCCCAGCAACCTGGCCGTGGTCGGGCGCTACGTGCTGCCGCCGGAGATCTTCGGCGCCATCCGTCGCATCGGCCCGGGCGCCGGCGGGGAGATCCAGCTGACCGACGCGATGGCGCTGCTGCTGTCCGAAGGCATGCCGGTGCACGGCATCGTCTACCGAGGCGTCCGGTTCGACACCGGCCTCCCCCTGGGCTACCTCCAGGCGGTGGTGCAGGTCGCGGCCCGGCGTCCGGACCTCGGACCGGCGTTCCGGGCCTGGCTCGCCGACTACGTCAAGAACGAGCTCAGCAACAGCGAGTTCGCCACGTCGGGTGCCGGCGAGGGCCACTGAGGTTCACCGACGGAGCCCGCCCGGTCGGACGGCGCCTTCCGGGGTTCCCGGACGGCGCCTTCCGGCGGCCCTGGCCGGATGATGTCCGGCCGCCGCCGTCGACTCGCCGGTCGCGTGGCGCTACGCTGCCTCGGTTGAGGCGCGGCGAGGAGCCGAGCCGAACGCGCGGGTCCGGGGCCGGGGGTCTCGGAAGGGATCTGGGCCCGGCCGTAGGAACTGGCGTCGGCGAAGGACGGTGGCGCGAATGGCGGCGCCCGGGTGGCCCGCGGTGCTGTACGACCCTCCCTCCGGCGTGCTGCTCCGCCCGTATCGGCGGCGCGACGCGCGGGCGTGGTCGCAGTGCCGGTTGGCCAACGAGGCATGGCTGTCGATGTGGGAGCCGACCCCGTCCCGGGGGACGTGGGCCGAGCTCAACTCTCCGGCGGCGTTCCGGGTCATCTACCGTGACCTGCGCAAGTCCGCCGCGGCGGGCACGGCGATGCCGTTCGCGATCTGCCTGCGCGAACCGGGATCGAAGCAGGAGCGGTTGGTCGGCCAGCTGACGTTGGGCAACATCGTGCGCCGGGCGTTCTGCTCGGCCTACGCCGGCTACTGGGTCGACCAGGCGGTCGCCGGCCGGGGCATCATGCCCACGGCGCTCGCCCTCGCGGTTGACCACGCCTTCAGCGCCGGGGGCCTGCACCGCATCGAGGTGAACATCCGCCCGGAGAACCGGGCGAGCCGGCGCGTCGTGGAGAAGCTGGGCTTCCGCGAGGAGTCCTACCACGCCCGGTACCTGCACATCGACGGGGCCTGGCGGGACCACGTGGGGTACGCGATCACGGTGGAGGACGTGCAGGCCGAGGGCGGCCTCATGGCCCGCTGGAACCGCGTGCGCTCCGGCCAGGTGCACGCCTGACGGGTCTCGCGTCGGGTTTCCGGGTGAGTCGGCTCGGGCCGGCTTTCGTCGGTGACGTGCGGTTTGTCCGGCCCGCCACGCCGGTTGTCCCCGGCTTGTCTGGTTTTCGCCGGGATCGGCGTACTCTGCTTGCCGAAGATCTGCCCGTCCGTCCGGTGGGAGGTGCGGTGCCCACCTCGGTGCTGCTTGCCGTCCTCACCGCGGCCGGCTTGCTCGCCCTCGCCCCGGCGTTGACCCGCCGGCACGACCCGCCCCCACCCGCACCCCCGATTCCGGTCACCGGCCGGCTGCTGTCCCGCCGGCGTCGGCGCCGGACCGTGCCGGGTCGGCACCCGATTCGGCCACCTCGTCACCTGCGTCCGGGCTCCGCGGCCGCGGCGTCCACCGCGGCGACCGGCTCGGCGCCCACCGTCTCCGCCGGCTCGCCGACCGCGACCCCGGCCGAGGCGCCCACCACCGCTGGCCGGGGTATCCCGGTCCAGCGGTCGGCCCGCCGCCCCGACCCGCGGTCCGGGCGGCGCTCCGCGGCAACGCGCCGCCGCACGCCCGCCCGGCGGGTACGCCGCCGCCGTCGGCCGCCCACCGCCCTGCACCGGCGCCGTCGGGTGTTCGTGGCGCTGGTGCTGCTGAACCTCGTGGAGCTCGCCGGAGTGGTGCTCGTCGGGCCGGGCTTCTGGATCGGGTTCTCGGTCGCCTTCGTGGTGCTGCTGGCCGACGTGGTGTACCTGCGCCGCACCGCGATCGCCGCCGCCCGCCGTCGCCGCCTCGAGCGCCGCCGGGCTGCCTGGATCGCCGCCCAGCAGGCGGCCATCCGGCGCGAGCACGAGCGCCGGGCCGCCGAGCGGGCGGCCATGGCCCGCCGGATCGCCGAGTCCCGGCGCGACGCCATGCGCCTGGCCGTGCCCCGCACCGAGCGCTACCCCCGCCGCACCGGCACCGAGTGATCGCCGGCCGGGGTCGCCGGCCGTCGGCCCCGGGGCCAGCCCTCAGGGCCGGGTGGCCGGGGCCACGCCACGACCCGGGGTATCTGGTTCGCGTCCGGCCCGGGGTGCCTGTTAGCCTTATGATGCGTGCGGGCCCACCCGGGACGTACGACATGGGGCTGTAGCGCAGCCTGGTAGCGCACCTCGTTCGCATCGAGGGGGTCAGGGGTTCAAATCCCCTCAGCTCCACCACGTCACCCAGTTCAGAGCGCTTTCGGCGCGATCCTGATCATCCTTGGGGCACCTCAACGGCAAGATCAACTGAGTTGGCCCCCGTCTTTCCGGCGAACTCCGGACCCGACCTGAACGCCAGTCCGTTGTGCGTTGGCGTGTCGTGGTGCTCTCAGCGCCCGGAGTGTGCCACTCGCCGTGTTCCTCCCGGTTTGGGAGGCGCAGGCTCGAGCGCCACTGGCCGTCGGTCGGGTCCGGCCGGCCGCCACCAGCACCGGACCACACGCCGCGGCCCGTCCCGGACGCTCGGGCCCTGTCCAGGTAATCCGCTGACCCCGTGCCCGGCCGGATGCGTCCAACCGAGCGCCCGTTCGCGCGTCATGTTCTCTGCGGCCGTCGGTCTAGTTGGAAGGGCAGCCGAGGGCCGGACGCCGTTGCCTCAGAGCATGATCATCGTCGATAGTAGATGTTCCTCCAGGGCTGAGGTGATGCCACATCGAGGTAGTGCTGGCTTGCCCTCTGTGCGTGGTCGGTGTCGTCGGTTCGGCCGGAGCGCTCGGTCGTGGACATGGCGCCGAAGGGTGACGTCGAGGGGCGTTGCGTCCCGAACGAAGGTCAGCGAACGCTGATCCGCGAGTTGGCGGGATGTGGGGCGGCCACTGATCGACGCCGAAGGGGGGGCGGATGGCGGCTGACGAGATGCGGGAGAGCCTGCCCGCCGTGACCTATCTGGGCGAGTTGGTTCGTGTCTACCGAAAGCCCGCGTCCGGCCGACGCAAGTCGACGTGGATCGCTGTGTATCACAACGGCGTTCTGATCGGCTCTGATGTGGAGCGAGCCATTGCCGCGCGCTGGTCTGAGGTGCGGGTGGAGCATGGTCCGGGCCCGAAGGGAGAGCGCCTGTGCCTCCATGTCCGGAAGGATGATGGAACGGACGTCCGGATACCGCTCGAGGGTTACTCCGACAACGCTGACCTGGTGCGGGCGCTCGTGTGGCGCCGACGGCCGGTCGATCGACGGACTCGGCGGGTCGTCGTCGGTGCCGCGGTCGCGTTGGTGCTGATACCTGTGGCCTGGATGCTGTGGTCGCGCTACGGGCCGGTCCGGACAGCCTCAGCGCTCCCCGAAACGGTGGCCGGGTTTGTCGAGACGTGCGAGGGGCGGGGCACGGCCTATCCGCAGGCGGCACGCTATGTCGGCTCAGGGCCGCACCCGATCGTGCTGTTCGTCGACGGCCGGCCAACGTCCGCAGGACCGAGCGAGGAGTGGACAACTGACGATCCGTCGAAAGTGCAACTGATCGGCTGCGCGCGTACGGAATTCGACGCAACGTTGATCGGCTACTGCGGGCCGTATAGTGACAACAATAATTATCCGGTCTATTCCTGGCGACACATCATCGACATCTACGAGGCGGCCAATCGGGCCTGGGTTGCCACCGTTACCGTTACCCGGTCGGCTGGCCCTGTCACCGATTGCCCGAACTTCGTTACGGTTCGGACGCACGACGGCCGGGTCTCTTCCGACTTGACCGTCGACCCGACCACTGAGGACTTTGACAAGGCACTCGCCCCGTACGTGGACGGGCCGCGGCCATATATCCAGTAGTCTATGCATTAAGCCGTATGCCCGCGAACATGATGGAGATCGTCAGGTTGGCCCGCCACAGCTCGACCACCGGCGGCGATCCGCAACACGACTGCGCTGTAGGCGCCGGCCAGAGCGGGACCGGCCCACCAGGGGAGCGGGAAGTACCCGGTGGACGGCGCGTAGTGGGCGGTCACCTGGGGGTACTCCACTGACGTCTGCTGGACGGCGAAGCCGCCGGCGGGGGTGAGCCGCAGGAGCCATTCGGCCACCGCGTCGGGCAGCAGCGGGACGGTCGTGACCGCGTAGGGGGAGGGCGGCACTCCGGGGGACGGCTCGGGAAGCACCCGTGACCGGTGAGTGACGCCTGGCCGGGGCCGAACGGCGCCGCCCGGGCTTGGGCAACGTACCAGGTGGCCTCGTCCTTGTGACTGCGATCTCCGGCCCGCCCGGAGGGCGGGGAGGGTCGGCTCCCTCGCCCTCCGAGCGGTGGTTCTTACCGGCTCGGATGTTACCAGTGTCGATTTGCCTCAGTTCCAGCTTGGGCCCCAGTTGCTGCAGTTGGCCGCGTTGTACCGGCTCACCGGGACCGTCCTGAGCCGACCGTCAGGGTCCCAGGTCAGGCAGTCGAGCATCACCTTGCGCCGGTGGCCGTTCGCCGGCCCGTCGTGGAAAGCCAGGATGACGCTGTCGAATCTGTATCTGATGAGGCTGCCGTGGTTCGTCCATTCGGCACCCCGCGGGCACATGATGATGCCACGGTACGTCCATTCCGTGTCGGTGAGGTTCTGCGCCGTGGCGTAGGCCAGGGCCTGCTGGTTCGACCCGTTGCAGGTAACGGCTGCTTCGCCGTCCTCGTCCTGGGCGTTCGGGTTGGTCATTTTCGGGGTCGTGCTCGGCTTCACCGAGAACATCATGATCCACTCGTGATTGTCGATTCCTGCGAAGCTCCGTGGCCAGCGGCCGGCCACGTCGTAGAGCTGGTACTTGTTGTAGACGGCTGGGCCCTCGATGTAGGCGTCACGTCCGCGGCAGGTACCGAGGTCGTCCTGCAGGCCCTTGAAGGTGATCCGGGCCACGTAATACTGAGGAGGGTAGGGGATGGACGTGAGGTTGGACGCGAGTCTTGCGCGGCTGATGCCGCCGCAGATTGTGCTGTCGTAAGTGCCGTTGGCGTAGAAGAGGTAGGGGGTGCCGTTGTAGTCCAGAGCGACGAACGGGTCGCTCGCGTAGCCGCCGTTCGGCGCGTTGGCGCCGGAGGTGGGGGTGTTGATCTGGCCGACGAGCTCGTACTCGCCCTCCGCCGCGGGGGCCTTGAAGACGAAGATGCGCGATCCCGTGTTGTTGTCTCCGTTCACGACGTCGGGGACATACAGATAGTTCGAGGTGAAGTCCCAGTAGCCGGCCGGCGCCCAGAAGTGCCTACCGTTGAGCCCGAGCATGTCCTCGCTGGCGACCACGCCCTCGTAGGTCCAGTTGCTGGGTCTCCTCCAGTCCTTGTTGGTGTCGATGGTCCAGAGCTTGGTGAAGCGCATCGGGTAGTTGGCGTCGCTGCCGGTGCCGTCGTCCACCGACGCGTACAGGCACAGCTTGGGGCGGTAGGGATTCTCGTACCGGCCGCAGATGGTGAGGTGCGGGTCGCTGCTGTACACGGGGTAGTCGTCGTTGTTGTCGGGGAAGAAGGGATCCGCGCTGGCCGCCTGTGGCGTGGCGAGGACCAGGGCGACACCAGCGGCGGCGGCCGCGAGGAGCCGGCGACGGCGTCTCCTCGGCGGATTGGGTGCGGTGACCGGGTGTTTCTGTAGCACGGGCAAGCCCTCCGTTCCGAAAGATGCGGTTGCCCGACAGCAACCGCGTTTTTCGATCTTGCCCGGAAAGTTACATGAATGAGTGGCTTGGCCTGGCCGATGCCGGACAACACCGGAGTACACGTGGACAGCGCCAGACAGCGCCGGACGACGCCGGATGGGAGCGCGCGGGCGGGTTGCCGCCGGAGCCGGGACCCGTACCGGCGTGCGCGTCCGGACCGGCAGCGGCTTTCGCGGACACCGGAAACCTACGGCGCGAAGAGTGGCTGCGGCCGTTCTGGCTCACACCGACCATCGTCTGTCCAAAGTAGGCATGATAAGGCGATGTGGTCGGGCATCACGTCAGGCATCACTCCCGCCTGCTCAGCCCACCCAGGTACGGCACCGGCAACCGCCGCCCCGACAGCCACCGTCCTGACGGCCACCGCCCCGACCACCACGCGCGGGCCGCGGCGTGGGAAACGACGGACGACCACGTCCAGCGCCAGCGCGGGGTGCCAACCATTCGGGTATGGACCGTCGGCCAGCCCGTCACCGGCGGGAAGGACGCCTCCCGCGCTCCTGCGTCACCGGAATCCGGGCAACCGGCCCGTCAGCCGTAGCTTTCGCACCCGATGTTGTCCGGGTCGTTGTTGTCCAACCGGTACTCGTCGGGGCCGATCACCGTGACCGGGAAGCCGATGTCGGCGCAGTCCAGGTCGTACGGAACGTCGGGCACGCACGGGACGTAGGACGGATGGCAGTTCGACTGCGTCGGCTGCGCCGGCGGCGGGGGTGGCGGAGGCGGTGGTGGCGCCTGCACGGGCGGGGCCTGCGTCGTCGGCTGGGGCGGATCGGGGCACGCGTAGTTCGGCGACGCGTTGTCGGCCGCGATGTAGCTCTGCTCCCGGGGATGGGCCCCGTACCCGTCGCGTGAGTCGTAGCGGGCGATGGCGTACCCGGCCTTGATCTGCTCCAGGCCGACGTCGATGTTACCGACCTGGATGTACCGCAGCAGGCGACCGTAGTGGTCCTTGTCATCCCTGGCCCCACTGACCAGGGTCACTTCCTTACCGCTCACCAGCGAGGCCAGGTTGGCCGTCGCCTGGTCGTACCCGCACTCGCCGCGTTCGGGAGTGTCGATACCGATGAGCCGGACGCGGTCGCCGGTGGACACGTCCACGGTGTCGCCGTCGATCACGTTGGTCACCACGACCGTCGCGGTCTCGGGACGGTTGGCCGTCGGCGTGGGCTGGCCGGTGCCACCGGCGCCACTGGTGCCGGAAACCTCATCGCCGCCCGGGTTGGCGGTGGCGGACTGGGCGATGAGCGCCGGAGGTGTCGCCTGGGCGTCGGCCGACTCGCGCCCGGAACCGCTGGTGTCGCCGGTGACCAGGACGGTGAGTACCCCGCCGCAGCAACAGAGCATGACGAGGGCGAGCGCACCCGCACCAACCCCCCACGCCCAGGGCCGTTGCGCGAGTGCCTTGACGAAGGAGGCCGCCGGACCGTGGTTGGCTGCTACGGGCGGCAGCTCGGCCGTGGCGGGGATGCTTCCGGTTCCCGGCTGGTCGCGGGCCGCCCCGATATGGGCGTGCTCCCGGCACCAGACGCTGCCGTCAGAACTCCGATGCCATCCCCACACCTGCATTTGCGCGGGGGTCGCGGTCCGCGTGCATTCGCCACATTGTTGGCGTGGCATTCGCCCCATCGACGCGTTACTCCCGTGTCGAATCGTCGCGTTTCGCACGTTCACCGAGGTAGACGCACGTTCACCGACGTAGACGGTAGGGGAACGGGACGATTGATACCAGATGGGCAGCCGGGCGAATTCGCCCACTGTCCGAATTCAGACCGCAGCAGGCTCCGCCGGTGCGATTTTGAGCAGCTGCGACTCAAATTATCGATGTGAAATGGTGCGGGCCGGTCCGGCCAGAGCAGGACCCGAGCGGTGGTCCCCGATGGTTCCCGTAACCGGGTGCCATGCCTGTTGTTGCCACTGATGTCGTGGGTCTGGTTCACCGGGACCGTGCGGGCTGCGGCGCCGCCGCACCCGGGGGAGCACTTCGCTCGGTTGCAGGATGTCAAAGACGTTGCCGTAGAGGTCGGCGACCGCGGTCTGCGTGCCCCACGGCGCACGGCGCACCGGTTCCAATAGTTCCTGCTGCGCGGTGCCGGCTGGCCGCGAAAGAGCAGCGCAGCGGGTCGTGCGAGAGACGGACGGTTGCCACGAGGTCGGAGCCGGGCCGATGAGGTTGTTCCCAGAGTTACCACGGTGGACGGTTTGGTGGTCGGCGCCTGAGCCGCCGAGGGCCCCGGCGTGGCCGCCGATCGCTCGCTGGACCGGGCCCGACCACCCGGCCGACGACCGCGCTTCGTCGTCTCACCGATCCGCCGCCGCCCGCGGGCAGCGACGATTACCGTGACACTCAGGCGACACCTACTGAGGGTCACGCGATCACGGGGGCGAAACGATCATGACGATGACCACCACGAGCACGGTCCCGATGCTGGAGAACCATCCCGCGCCCATCGGCATCGACCGGGTGCAGTTGGGGGCCGTGATCGACACGATCATCATGTGCAGCGAGGCCTGCACGATGTGTGGCGACGCCTGCCTGAGCGAGGAGATGGTCGGCCAGCTGAAGACCTGCATCACGCTCAACCAGGACTGTGCGGACATCTGCGCCACGACGGCGCGAGTGTTGTCGCGGCACACCGGCTTTGATATCGCCGTGGCCCGCGCCCAGCTTGAGGCGTGTGTGATCGCGTGTATGTCCTGTGGCGCCGAATGCGCGATGCACGCCGACATGCACGAGCACTGTCGGGTCTGTGCCGAGGCGTGTAGCCGGTGCGAGCGGGCCTGCCGCGAGCTTCTCGCCGCTCTGCGCTGAGTCCAGCGCCTTAACCAGGCCCCGAGCCCGTCGACCCAGGTCGCCTGTCTCGACTCGGCCGGGCGGCCTGAAAGCCGTCGCTTCAGGCGGACTGAAGTCCATCGCGTCAGGCGGCCTCGGGTTCGGCGGGGCCCGGCGCTGGAGACTGGCCGGGCTCACGGGTCTGGTCGAGGGCGGCGTCCAACGAGGCGCCGAGCAGCACCACGATGTTGGTGAGCCACAGCCAGATCAGGAAGAC
>Ga0310834_101304_pt1 | contig 15697 bp, 14 predicted proteins | sample SM_ome_2_FD_201314 | JGI IMG/M metagenome (GOLD analysis project Ga0310834, IMG submission 201314) | Sorghum-adapted microbial communities enriched on stacked mutant (SM) sorghum from Joint BioEnergy Institute, Emeryville, California... ... | reverse complement strand
CGTCCTGAGCCAGGATCAAACTCTCCAATAAAGTAGTGTTTGACTTGCTCATTTAGATAAACTGACGAGATTAAAAATCTCAGTTTAATTACTCACTCGTTGTTCAGTTTTCAAAGATCAAACTTTCATTTCGTCGCCGTTCTTTGTTTCAGCAGCGACCTTTATAATATATCATGTTTGCCTCGATTAAGTCAAGAAGTTTTTTTAAAAAAACCTTTCGGCCAGTGCCGATTTCAGCTTCAAAACTTCATTGCCTTTTTTAGGGGCGAGATATAATTTATCATATCCTCGCTGGGCGCGTCAATAGGTTTGTCCAAGGTATATTTTGGAAGTGTTCAGAACGCCGCAATCAGGCTCTGTATCGCAATTCCCGGCGCTCGCCTGCGCCTTCCTTATGAGCTTTGGTGATTTCCTGCGCCAAGGAACGGGCCACCAACTTGCGAAGTAATAACGGAAGCTCATCTCTCACATGTTCGAGCTCAGGGTTCTGTACTAACTCCTGAATACTCCATGCTTCCTTACGGCTGCCCAGAATCCTTAAGAGCAGTTCACAACAATCGGCCATCTTGCTGGCGAGTGTAAATTCGCAAGCCAACAGGACGAGCTGGATGCGTTGCTCCAACGTTTCTGAATTTTCCGTCAACTCGTCAAACAACTTATTGACGACCGAATTCAAAGGGCGAACCTGTTCCCACACGCTGCTTTCCGGCAAAATCCCCTGCTCGATCAATTCAAGGCGAGCATAATGCTTTAACGCCTGCAGCACGCAGTAGTACGCGTCCAGCAAGTCCTGCTCAGCCGTATACCGTTTGGCTTCCCCATAGACTTTGAGAAATTTGGCAAATTCCTTAAGCTTCCGCCGTTCCTTCATGGAATCACCAAATTTGTTGATATAGGAGCGGAAAGTCGTCAACTTCCCATCGATGTCCCAAATGATCTCGCCGTGCAGAAAATATTTCACCGAATCCCGCTGATCACCGGTCAATATGCCTAGTTCGATTTCGCGGGTGCCCACATGCAGCAGCTGATAAGCCGAGTTTCCGCTCATACCGTGCTCAATACGCTGTTCCTTCTCCTCCAAGCCATGGTGCACAACCATAATGAGATATTCGAAATCATGCAACAGCGAGTCGTGGAAGCCGGCTTGGTCCAGGTGATACCCAACCGCCCCAATGGCTCCATGTCCGGCTTTCTCCTCGTCTAAGATCGAAAAAATGGTTGTTTCCACGGATACCCTCCCAGCTTGGCGTATTCCTGCCAATTCGTTATAATATAGTTCTACGCCTAATCTAAGTTTCCTTCTTTGTTTTTGGAGCACTTGGAAAAAGTGGGGAAACGCTCCCCTTGCAGAGTTATAGAAACGAGGTGGCCCAATGTTCTTCAAATCAAGCAAAATCAATGAATTTCGTTTATGGGGCTTGTTGCTCACCATGCTTGGGATGGGCCTAATGGTACTGGGAACCGCCGGGATTGTATTCTGGGGCCCTGCCGGCAGAGCGATCGCTGCCATCGGACTAGCCATCGGCTTGGTCTCGATGCTCGCGAGCTTGGCCATTTATTTTTGGGCGGGCATGTTGTCCACGTCAGCAGTGCAGCTGGAATGCCCGGAATGTCACAAGCTGACCAAAATGCTAGGCAAAACAGATCGCTGCATGTTCTGTAAGACCATCCTCACCCTCGACCCGTCGCAGGCGACGATCACGGCCGAGGAATTGGAGCAACAGCAAACAACCGGAGCTTCAACCACCAGTTAAATGTCATTCTATCCTCATTGGATAAAAAGAAGCCAAGCGGACCGCTGCATCTAAAGCAGCGGTCCGCTTGGTTTTTTGCAGTCTATTTTACAATTTCCCGAAGGGTCTCCCAAGCTTCGTCGGAAGCAAACGCCCGTGTCCAGGTGGCGATGCCAGCCAGTTTCATCGATTTGGCCACTTCCACACGGCGTTTTAACGATTCAGCATCCTCCAGCCATATGCGGTGCAATCCTTCTTTGTCCTTATACTCCACGTAATTCTGTTCCGTTTCTTCAGAGAAGCGCGGTTTTAATTTCTTCTCGGCGATGATTTGCTGAACCTTGTCCATCCCAATAGCTTTAGAACTGACCTCCGTTTTGCCGTCCTTCACCGTTTCCGTCCATACCCGGGTATACAAAGGGATGCCCAGGATCAGCTTACTCGGCGGCACATCATCCTCTTCCAATATCCGTGTCACCGATGAGCGCACCCAAGGCAATGAGGCGACGGAGCCCGCCACCGGACTGGCCGCCCAATGCTCATCGTAAGCCATCAATACGAGGTAATCGACCACTTCAGCCAAGGCCCGGCGGTCCAAAAAGGCCGACCACATCTCACTATTAGATTTCGGGGTCACGTCAATCGAAACGATCAAGCCCTGCTCCTCAGCCAATGGGCGCAGCTCACGCATAAACTGGGTGAGATTCTCTCCGTCCTTGGTGTAGACATTTTCATAATCGATATTAATGCCGTCTAAATCATACAACTTCGCGTAATACAGCATTTGCAGAATCGTCGTTAGCCGGTTCTCGAAGCTGGCCAACGCCTCGGAAGTGAGATCCGGATCAAAGCTGTTATTGAACAAGCCCCAAACCTGCATCCCCTGACCATGAGCCCATTTGACGTAGGCTGGGTCTGCTTTACTCTTCACGTTGCCCTTCCCGTCCACCATGGAAAACCAAGTAGGACTCACAACGTTGATGCCCGGCAGCTTACCGATGGAAGACGGCTTGGGTGCCACCTGATATACAGCTTCCCAGGTCATATTCACCGTTTTGGACTGCCATTTCTGTTTGGCGGCGGATAGCTCCAGCTTGAGTTCCGGGATGGCATGTTCCTCTCCTAATACAACGTCCTTTCTCTGAACATAGCCGGTATACCCGTTATTTAGCTGAACATAATACCATTTATCATCGGGGGTCTCCAGGATCCGCAGCGCAGTCTCCTCCGGCATATCCGCCAGAATCGGCTGATGAATGCTAGGGCCTGTTCGCAGCGGAACAGTGCTGTCCTTTTTGCTGGAACCGGAGTCTACCACAGCCGGCAAAATCTTCTCTCCCGCCCGATAGAGCAGAACAACGCCGGAAGCCGCATCCTCTTTCACCTCTGCCCCGTACAAGTCCTGAAGCAGATGGGCCGGAAGATAGAGGACGCCCTCCTTCTCCTCCGGAGCAAAGCGCAGCTCCTTCGGCTTATTATTGATTTTGGCGATCTTCTCGTCGGCCTTGAGCAGAACCAACTTCTGCGGCGTCGTTAAGATCACTGACTTCGTATCTTCCTCATAACGAATCGTCGGGTCGATAATCTGCTGAATCACCGGAAGCGGGAGCTTCAAGCTATCTCCCGATCCGATCCCGGTGCCACTTAGCAATTGTCCATCCGCAAAAATAGGCTTATCCACCCGGCCAAGCCATTCAGGATCCACATGCTCGCGGTTGGGCAGCCATTCCGATTGAGCCCAATAAAGCCCTGCTATAATAAGAATCAGGCCGAAAAACCATTTCGTTTTTCTCCTGCCTCGCTTCTTTTTCCTTTGATACACGTCTCTTCTACTCTTCAAGGACAACCCTCCGTATCGAAATCTCTGTCTACTAAATAATAAACTTATAAAGTGCGCCGAAAGTTACCTACAAAAAACAAAAACGTGAAGAATCCGCGAAGGTATTCCACACGTTTGATCTACATCTCACCAAATAAAACTGTCTTAGTGCTTCATACGGCACTCTTTACATACCCCATGCAATTCCAGCCGATGGCCGTGAATCTCAAAGCCGGTGGCTTCTTCGGCCTGGCGCTCGACTTCTTCCAAGCTAGGGTACATGAAATCCTCAATTTTTCCGCATTTCTCGCATATCACGTGATAATGATTGGACACGTCCGCATCAAAACGGCTCGAATTGTCCCCATATGTTAACTCCCGGACCATGCCGGCTTCAATCAACATTTTCAAATTATTGTATACCGTAGCTACGCTCATGTTCGGGAAGCGGGGCTCCAAGGACCGGTAAATCTCGTCCGCGGTCGGATGGCTCATCGATTCCATCAGATACGTAAGTATGGCGTGACGCTGCGGCGTAATGCGGACTCCATTGTTCTTCAGTTGGTCCAGGGCATGCTGTACGCGCGTTGTCATCTCGTCCACCGCCTTCTAAATGCTCATTCCTTATGGTTCATTATGCAAAAAAGTCCGTAAGATTATTGTACGGTTAGGTCAAAACTTTTGTCAACGCAGGATCAACGCCTGCAACTTGGCTTGTCGCCGGTGTTCAGCTTTTATTCACATACAGGTCACTGTTGCCATCGACCTTGAGCTTGAACTCACCGGTTCCGAGTGTACCATGAATTTCCTTGTGATCCACCACAAAAGGCAGTTCGGTAAAAATATCACCGTATCCGCTCGATCCCTCAAGCTTATAATTCCCTTCTTCCGGAAGCTCGACTCGCAACTCGCCAACCGCGCTGTAAACGTCCCAATCGCCGCCAACGATCCGGGAGGTAATGTCGATTTTGCCGTTAAGCGATTCGGCCTTCAGTCCCAGCGGAACGCCGTCGACCCGGATATTGCCGTTTTTCGTATGCAGTTGAATGTCATCCTGAGCTTCGGTTAATGTAATATCGCCTACCAGGGTGGACAAGGCGACCTTGCCCGTAATGCCCCGGCCTTTGATATTTCCGCCTTGCGTATCAATCTCGGCTTCACCAAAGATCCGATACAGCTCAACGTCCCCGTTTAACGTTTTGGCCGAAACATCCCCAATGACATTCCATAACCGTAAGTTCCCATTCCCTGTTTGCAGCTTCACCTGCTTCATCGCTTGGACACCGGTTAATGTAATTTTCCCGTTGGAGGTGGAAATGTCCAAATCCAAGAATCGGTTTTGCGGAACAATCAGGGTTACGTTCACCTTCGGATGACGACGGCCAGTCTCGCCGTAAGCCTTATCCTTGACGGATAAATTCAACGTCTTGCCGATAGCGGCTTCGATAGACGTGACTGCCGCAATTTTGCGAGCGGGTTCATACTCCAGTTGATCGATCCATACCGTATAGCGGACGATGACATGGTCGATCTCCGCCTTACGCACCTCGATATCCCCATTCATTCCGTCAAAAACGATCCGTTCGGTATCCAAGTCGATGGGAAGATCCAACTGGGGTTTCTCCACACGATAACCTTCCTGTGCGCTATATTCCGCCCCTGCAGCCGTCAAATCGAGACTGACCCGGTTCCATAAGTGCATGTATTGATCTTGCTGCGTAATAGCAAATACCGAGAAGGCCATGAACATGGACAAGAACAGCCCCTTCACATCAACGCGCGGGCGAAATCTGACTTGCATGGCTCTCATTCGTTTCCAAACCAATATTATAATATGCTCGATTCCCCACAAAACGAACACGAATGGCCACCATCGGATCAACTGCAGCAACAGATCTCCATCCTTCATCGCATCGTGCAGCAAAATTCCCGCGGTTGTCAGCAGGACCACGGCGGCAGTAAAGCGTCCGGAACGCAGGAAGAGACGTTGCGATTCGCGCAGGATTAGCAGCAGCGCGGTCAACGCCAGCGCAGCAGAGACTAGATACGCTCCGGCGTATTGCACCAGCAGCTGGAGCCAATACGGCTTCATCTGAAGTACAATCAAAATGGCCCCGCCGCCGATCAGCAGCGCTCCCGCTCCGAGACCCTGCTTGAAGCTTCGGCCGGACGGTGTGTCCGTGGATGGGGTTTGACTCGCTTCGAGCTCTTTTTTCAGACGGGCATTATGGGCATCCGTAGATTGAAGGACATCATAAATGCTAAAGAAGTAAGCCGCGGGAATTAACAAGCCAAGCCATAGGAGAAGCGGCACATTAATCGCCATGCGGACGGATGAGAAATAAATCAATGCGGAAGCATCGATCAAGACAAAATACATAAAGCAAAGGCCGCGTAAATAACTGCGCAAGTACAAATGTCCCATCCCCGGAAACAGGGCGGACAACAGACCGGCAATCAGCTTGCGCTTGCGCCGCCGGGGCTGATATCCTTTCGTCCGCCCTTGTATCGGCGGCTGTCCGATCGGCACCATATCCGGCGTCATTTCCCCCACCTCTTTTCTATCTCTGTTGGGCTTCATCCAGCGCGGATTTCCCGTTTCTTTAATCATAACCGATACTGACTTATTCTGTAACGTGGAAGGAACTGGTCTCCAATCAATCAAAAAGCACGCCCTCAAACCTCAGCCATCTGGTTTGAAAGCGTGCTTGAATCTCTTTACTGGTTCAGTCGATAGATCATCAATTCTACGCCTGCAGCAGATTGGACAGACCGCACCGGACGGAAGCCAAACTTGCGGTACAGCGCAACCGCAGGGGCGTTCTGCGGACTGGCCGTTACGGTAAACTCTTGCTTGTCCAGATGGTGGGTCAGGACGTAGTGCAACAGCTTGGCTCCAATTCCTTGCCGCAAATGGTTCGGTTGAACCATCAATCGAGTGATCTCTAAGGCCCCCGGCATCTCATCTCGAACGGCGATCGCCCCCAGCAGCTCCCCATCCTCCGATAGTTCACCAAAGAACACATCGCTGCTTGAGCGGATGGAATCAAACGTATCTGGCAACGGCGGCATCTCCGTTAGGCCAACCGCCTGTGCCTCCAGTCGGTAAGCCGAATGCTGCAAGCTCCAGAGTTGTTCCACAATATCGGTGTCACTCAATGAGAGTTGCTTGATCACCAGCTGGCCCTAGCCTTTCAGCACTTCGACCAGCAGCTTGTTGACCAGCCCCGGGTTGGCTTTCCCTTTACTTTGCTTCATGACTTGGCCGACAAGGAAGCCAATGGCCTTCTCCTTGCCTGCTTTGTAATCCTCCACGGAGGCCGGGTTGTTCGCAACGACTTCTTGAACGATCGCCATAATCGCCCCTTCGTCGCTGATTTGCACAAGCCCTTGCTCCTCAACGATCTGCTGCGGCAGCTTGCCGCTTTGCAGCATTTCTTTAAATACCGTTTTGGCGATCTTGGAGCTGATCGTGCCTTTCTCCAGCAGGCCGATCATCTCACCTAGACCTTGTCCGGTCAGCTTCACGTCGGACAATTCCAGTGAATTGCTGTTCAGGTAGCCGAGCAGATCCCCCATGATCCAGTTCGACACCGCTTTGGCGTCCTTCGTATACTCAAGGCTGCTTTCGAACAAGTCCGCCAGCGCTTTGGAGGACGTAATGACGCCAGCATCGTACTCCGGCAAGCCGTACTCCGAAGTGTAACGAGCTTTCCGGGCATCCGGCAGCTCCGGAATCGACGCGCGAATCCGGTCTTTCCACTCCTGATCAATGTGAAGAGTAACCAGGTCGGGATCCGGGAAGTAGCGATAATCGTGGGCTTCTTCCTTGCCGCGCATCGAGAACGTTTTACCTTGGGTTTCGTCCCAGCGGCGCGTCTCCTGTTCAACCTCTCCGCCTTCGTCCAAAATCTCAGCCTGGCGAAGCTGTTCATACTCCAGCCCGCGAACCACGCCGCGGAACGAGTTCATGTTCTTGAGCTCGGCACGCGTGCCAAACTCCTTCTGACCCCACGGGCGCAAGCTGATGTTAGCGTCGCAGCGCATCGAGCCTTCCTCCATTTTCACGTCGGAAACCTCGCAGTACAGCATGATCGCCCGCAGCTTCTCCAGATACGCGCGCGCTTCCTCCGGCGAAGAAATGTCCGGCTCGGACACGATTTCCACAAGCGGCGTGCCTACACGGTTGAAGTCCACCAGCGAAGCGTACCCGCCGTCCACGTGCGTCAGCTTGCCAGCGTCCTCCTCCAGATGCAGACGGGTGATGCCGATCCGTTTCGTCTTCCCGTCCACCTCGATATCGATGTATCCGTTCTTGCCGATCGGTTGATCGTATTGGGAAATCTGATACGCTTTAGGCGAATCGGGGTAGAAATAGTTCTTCCGGTCAAACTTGCAGACATCGCCGATTTCACAATTCAGCGCCATTGCGGCCTTCATCGCGTAGTCGACGGCCTGGCGGTTCAGCACCGGCAATACGCCGGGATGCCCCAGGCACACCGGGCAGGTATGCGTATTAGGCGGGGCGCCGAACTCCGTGGAGCAGCCGCAGAAAATTTTCGATTTCGTATGCAGCTCCACGTGCACCTCCAACCCAATTACCGTTTCATATTTGGATGTTGACATGGCCTATCCTCCTGCAAAACTTTTGTTATGAACCTACAAGGCGGGACGTTGTTGATGATGATCCGTATTCGCTTCAAAGGCATGAGCCACGCGCAATACCGTACTTTCGTCGAACGGCTTGCCGATAATTTGCAGTCCAACCGGCAGACCTTCGGCAAATCCACACGGCACGCTGATGGCGGGAACCCCGGCCAAGCTCACCGGAATCGTCAAAATATCGTTTAAATACATCGTGAGCGGATCGTCAACTTGCGAGCCCAGCGGGAACGCCGTCGTTGGAGCCGTTGGCCCGAGGATCACGTCATATTTGTCAAAGGTCTGATCGAAATCTTGTTTGATCAGCGTTCTGACCTTTTGCGCCTTCAAATAGTAGGCGTCATAATACCCCGAGCTCAGCGCATAGGTCCCCAGCATAATCCGGCGCTTCACTTCCGGTCCGAAGCCCTGGCTGCGCGAATCGTAGTACAAGTCGAGCAGGTTGCCGGCATTGTCGGCACGGACGCCGTAACGAACGCCGTCGAAACGCGACAGGTTCGACGAGGCCTCCGAGGACGCCAGCAGATAATAAGCAGCCACCGCGTATTCCGTATGCGGCAGCGATACTTCTTCCCATACCGCGCCAAGGCCTTCAAGCACGCGCAACGCATCCATAATGGCAGCCTTCACCTGCGGGTCAACGCCATCCAAATATTCCTTCGGTACAGCGATGCGCAGCCCGGAAATATCACCGGTGAGGGCGCTCAAATAATCCGGCACCTCCACATTCGCCGAGGTGGAGTCCTTCGGATCGTGACCGGCGATCGCCTGCAGAACATAGGCAGCGTCTTCGACGTTTTTCGTAATCGGCCCGATTTGATCGAGCGAAGAAGCAAATGCCACGAGGCCGTAGCGCGATACCCGGCCATAGGTCGGCTTCAGACCAACAACACCGCAATACGATGCGGGCTGACGGATGGAACCGCCAGTATCCGACCCCAGCGTAAAGAAAGCCTCACCTGCAGCGACGGCGGCTGCCGAACCCCCGCTGGAACCGCCGGGTACACGGCTTAAATCCCACGGGTTACGCACGGGATGGAAGCTGGAATTCTCATTGGAGCCGCCCATCGCGAACTCGTCCATATTCAGCTTGCCGATCGTGACCGCCTCTGCTTCCTTTAGCTTCGTAACTACAGTCGCGTCATAAATCGGATCATAATTTTTCAAAAATTGGCTGCCGCATGTCGTCAGCAACCCTTCGGTCACCATGTTATCTTTGATGCCCACAGGAAGTCCAAACAGCAGACCATGGGCTTCCCCCTGTGCCAACTTGGCGTCCAAACGGGCGGCCTCCGCACGAGCCCCCTCCTCGTTCAACGTCAAGTAGGCGCCGATCTTCCCGTCGTATTCGCGGATTCTGGCGAAAGCTTCGCCTACTAACTCGGTCACAGACAACTCCTTGTTGTGAAGCCGATTATGTATCTCCTGTAAACGCAAATCAAAAAGCGCCAATCTAAGCTTCCTCCTTTGTCATTCTCAAGTTCGTTCTAGTCGATGGGTTCATTTTTCAGCGGATCACCTATTCCAATACGGCCGGAACCTTAAACTGACCGTCTTCTTCCTCCGGTGCGTTGCGGAATACCTTCTCCGGCGGCAGGCTTTCCTTCACTTCGTCCTCCCGCATGACGTTACTGAGATGCAGCACATGCGTGGTCGGTGCGATATCGTCTGTATTCAGTTCGTTTAACTTCTCCGCGTATTGTAAAATCGCATTTAATTGTTCCGTAAACATATCCCGCTCTTCGTCGGTCAAGTGCAAACGGGCCAGTCTCGCCACGTGTTCAACGTCCTTCGTCTGGATACTCATGCTTAGATGCCTCCCTTTACTCATGCGTTCCCGCACTATTCGTACATTCTACCATGCTTGTACAATTGAATAAAATTATATTGTAGATTCCGGTTCAATTCAATCCGTTAAAGCGGAAAGGAGCTATAGGGCGGGATATCTCTCCCCGGACAAAAAAGAAAAAGAGCCGGCCTTAAGCCGACTCCTTTCTTATATCCATGCCCGCAGGTTCACTTGTTTAATGAACTCTGCTTGGGACATTACTTCCTTTGTTGGTTCCTGCTGCCCGTCTGCATCGCTGTCTTCGCCGTTCATGATATGCCGAAACAGCTTCTCATTGTGCGTAGCCAGCGCGTAATCGATCAAAGCTTCCTGTGTCGCGCGTTCCGCTGCTTGCTCGATCAGCCGACTTTCGGATTCTATATCGCTCTTAGGAACGAAATAATTCCGCCCCGTCTTCGGAGACCGGATGACGTAGTCAAAAGCATTGTCCGGATTGCGGTCGTAAGCAATAACGTAGCCATATTCCCCAACAGGAAGATTCTGCTCAAAAGCATCACCGACGATAACAATTTTCTCTCCCAAATGAAGCATCGTCTACCTCCCTGATTTATTTGGATGCATAATCATCAACTTGTATTGCTTTATATAATCCTACTAAAAGACACGGAGATTGGTCAAGTTCTACCCCGGAATCCCGGATATGAATAGCTTATGCAGATTCGCTTCCTGAAGTACATCTTGTTTCTGCTGATATTGGTTCAAGCCCAAAAAAGCATAAAAAAGAACGCAAACCGGGATCATTTCCGCAGCTTGCGTGCTTCGCAAAAGTTACAATGTTTTAATATGTACATCCTATCAAAAGGTTGCACTTTTGTCCACTATTTTTGTACTATTTCGTCGATTTTTTTGCACAAACGCCATGAGTAGGGTTCATAGACTCTCTAGGAGACGTACGGATTATTCTGCCGTTCGTAGCCGATAGTCGTCTGGGGACCATGACCGGGATACACTTTGACCTCATCCTTCAGTTGGAACAGCTTCCCGCGAATCGAGTTAAACAGGTCCGCTTCACGGCCTCCCGGTAAATCCGTGCGCCCTACGCCAAGACGGAACAGCACATCCCCTGAAAAAAGATCATCCCCGCACAGGAAGCTCACGCTGCCTGGGGAATGCCCCGGCGTATGAAATACGGTGAACTCATGCCCGATCAGGTGAAGCTTCTGCCCTTCGGCCAGATCGAATTCTGCCGGATCCGTGGAGATGGGCGGTCCGACCTCCGGCCACATCAAGGACCCATTCAGCTTCGGGGTCGTCAACCAATCGCTTTCCAGCGGATGCACATAGACCGGGCAATGCTTCTCCTTCCGAATCTGGTCCAAACCGCCGATATGGTCAAAATGAGCATGTGTAAGCAAAATCGCCTCGATCTCCAACCCTTCGATTCTGCGCAACAGCGGTCCCGGGTTTGAACCAGGATCGATAATGATCGCACGGTTCTCGTCTTCTCCCCGCAACAAATACGCATTCGTCTGCAAGGGGCCTAAGGAAAAACTCTCAATTTTCAGCATGATGTATCCCTCGGAATAAGCGTTACAACCAAGCTCACGGGCCGCTTCGCTCACTCCGCCTCCTCTCTTTAAGTTCATCACCAATTCACTAAGCCCATCCGTTTGGTATCTGGCTTCTTACGGATGTTATCGACTTAGGCATCGCCTTTTCTCCGGTTGTTGAACGATTTGACGACCAAGTACACGATTAACAGCGCCAAAGCCCCAAGCAAAATTGGCATGATATAGGGGCCTGCTTTCTCGTCGACATGCTGCCACTGTTCACCCAGCAGCATTCCCAAATAAACGAACAGCACCGACCACGGTATTACCGCCAACGTCGTCAGCAGCAGGAACTTGCCCACCGGCATTTTCGCGATCCCTGCAGGAACGGAAATGGCATGCCGGGCCACCGGGATAAACCGCGCCGTAAAGATGACCCCGGGACCGTATTTCTGAAACCAGGCTTCGGAGGCGTCGATATGCTTCTTCTGAATCAGAATATACTTCCCATACTTATCCAAAATCGGCCTGCCGCCGTATCGCCCAATCCAGTAAATAAACAACTGGGCAATGACACCGCCTACTGTACCAAAGAAGACGGCGCCGATGAAATTAATATGTCCGAGATACACGAGATAACCGCCGTAGGCCAGCACGATTTCGCTGGGGATAATCTCGATCATGAGTCCCAGCATAATCCCCATATACCCCAATTGTTGCACCCAATCCAATAATACGCCCACTAAATTCGATATCCAATCCACAGCTTCGTCCTCTTTCCCGTTAGCTTCTGTCCTGAAGCCAGCAATAAACTGCCTCCAATCTCAGTCTATTCTATCATAGCCATGGACATGCGTTCTACTTCAGCTCGCCGCACCGGTGACTTCGGGAAATCCGCCCGCATATGCTGGAGCAAAAGGAGGCGACTTCAGCCATGGCAAACTTCCCGGCGAAACATCAAACTTCCCTCCCGAATCCCCGCAAAATCCGCCGCAGCTGCAGCAAAGAGCTGTACCGGACGATCAAGCGGCTTGGCGTATATATTCCGGAGGACCGAGTCAAGGAAGGCGAAGCATTATATTACAAAAAAGTGATTGGCAACCTGCTGTGGATCGGTGAAAACATCAGTAACCGCAAGCTGCTGGCGGATTGGTGGGATGAAGCCGTCAGCGCCGAGCTGGCTGAGCTGTGGGAGGTTGATCGCGAAGCGTTGTCCTCTGCTTTTCGCGCCGCGTTTGGCGGATAGCAAGCTCACCGTCTGACACGCCTGACTGCAAGAAGCGAGATTTACTTCGTGGCAGCATCGCTTGTGTAAAAGTGAGCCCTCTGTTGCAGCTCCCGCCCGAGCGACATGGCTTCCTCCGTTAACCGGAAGGCGCGGTCGTTACGCAGCGAAGGATTGGCGGCGATGCCCTCTGCCAAACGCAGGAAGCTCAGGTACAAGTCGGTCCCGACCGACGCCACCGCTTCAGCCTGTTGCAGTCCCCCGCTTGCCTGCAAGCGTTGCGCTAGCCCCCATAGCTCTCGCAGTGCTGCCGTCTGCTTGACCCGGTCGTACGGATCCAGCTCGATGCCTCGCCGCAGCGCTTCAGCAGCGGCGGGCTGATCGGCTTGGGCCAAAGCCTGGCCCAACGCGAACCACAGCTCGGCGCGCTCCGGCTCGTAGCGGAGGCCCGCCTGCAGCAGCGAGGCGGCCTCCTGCGGCGCGGAGCGTTCCGCGAGCGCCAACCGTACCGTCGTGCGGTACGGGGCAAGGGCCAGCGAACGCCGAAGCAGCTCCGCCGCCTCCCGGTGCGCCTCGGGCGGTTGGGCTAAGGCTTGGCGTTGCAGCCGCTGGCTCTCCGCTTCGCGGAGCCCGGATACGCTAAGCAAGAGCAGTGCAGCGGCGATGAGGCCGCTGCACACCATGCGCAGCGGGCGTGGCGAGAGCAAGCGGCGGGCGCGGCCGTACGCGCCGCGGACAAGCCCGGGGTGGAGCAACGCTGGGAGACGAAGGCGGCGGGCTGGGCCCGCTTCAGCGATTCCAATGGCCGCCGCCCACAGCAGCAACATCCAGACGAGACCGTAGCTGAAGTCAAAGTCGATGGCGCTATGCAGCAGCAGCGCCAGGTAAGGCGGCAACAGCGCGCTGCGCGCCCGCAGCAGGGGGATGGCCATCACCCCAAGCCACAGCAAAGCGCAGGCGAGGCCAAGCAAGCCCAGGTCCAGCGCCAGGTCCAGGTAGCCGCTGTGCACCTCGCTGCCGACGTACGGCAGGCTCTGCACACGGCGGAACGCGTGGCGCCAGACATCTCCGCCTTGGCCGAGCCATGGCGACCGCCGAAGCAGTTCGGCGGCGTCGGCGTACATCACCGCGCGGGCGGACGCTGTTTCCGGGCGGAGTCCCCGCCCGAAGAAGCCGGCGGACGCCGGCAGCGCGGCCAGCGGCGCCGCGAGCAGCAGCGCGGCTGCGCCGAAGGCGCGGGCGCGCCGCGGGGCGCGAGGCGCGGCGTTGGGGCGCGTGTGCGGCGCGCGGGGGCGCGGCGGCGCGCTGGCGACGCGGTCGGACGCGAGCAGCGCCGCGGCCAGCCCCGCGGCGAGCGCGAGCGCGCCGGGAACCGGCGCCGGCGCAAGCTGCGCGGCCGCGAGCCCGCGCGCCAGCACGGCGGCCGCGCCCGCGAAGACGGCGCTGTGCCAGGCGTAGCGCCGGCGCTCGGCCCCGCGCAGCAGCGCGAGGCCCGCGGCCCAGCCGCCCAGCGCAGCGGTCAGCGCGCCGCGCGACTCGCTCAGCAGCAGGGCGAGGGCGAACAGCAGGGCGAGAGCCCCCGCCCGCTGCCCGCGCCAGCTGCCTGCGCGCGTAAAAGCGGCCCGCTCCATCCTCGCGAGCCGCATCAGCCGCTCCAGGAGAAACGCCGCCATCACGGCACCGAAGGCGTTGGGGTACTGGAGCAGCCCGCCCAGCCGGGCACCGGTCGCCGATACGGCTGGATTCGCAGTGCGCAGAATCGCGCCGGGGATCGGCAGCAGGCCATAAACCGCGGCCAGTGCCGTTACAGCGAGCAGCCCGCCGATCAGCAGCCATCCGGCCTCCAGCCAACGGCGGGCACTCAGGGACTTCGCTGCGGCTAGCCCCCCTAGCGCCGCAGCAAATACGCCCAAGAACGCCCACAGCCGCAGGGCTTCCAGCGTCGATTGCATCGACAACGGTCCCGCGGCCAGCCGCCAAGCGTATCCCGCTGCGATGACCAAAGGCCCTGCCGCTAGCAGCAAAACCCACCGCACGCTTGGCTCTGTCCATACCCCCGCCCGAGGCGCAGCGCTACCGAACTGATACGTCCCAAGCTCAAGCTCAGACGATCCAAACTTAAAAGGTGCAAGCTCATGCGGTGCAAGCTTATACGTTCTAACCTCATGCGGCCCATAGTCTGTTTTCCTTAAATTCTGCCCGAATCCAGTCGAGATGGCCCATCCGCCTGCAACCACCACACCCGCAATGAGCCATACGGACACCAGCAGCAACGCCCCCGGCCGCCCGGTCCAATACAAACCTTGATTCAAGCAAACCCATACGCCGCTTAACCATACTGCCGCAGTCATTCCCCTTACTCGCCAATGCTGCACACCCTCCACCCCCTCATCTTTATCTTCTTTCAGTCAGTCTAACGTCCCTAACGTCTGCCTCGCGCGCGCCCACCGCCACCAACCTTTTCAAGATCATCTACTTTTTCCACAATTCCCTCTCTCTCGTTCCTCCGCTTCATCTACCTCTTTTTTACTGTTACTTTTCGATCCCTCATTAACCTTTTCACCTCTTTTCCACCTTCTCTAAGCCCCCTCTGCTATTCCAGCCCTGTATGTTCGCTCCCCCAACTCTCGCGCCATTCACTTTACTCCATTCATTGGCAAGTTCAATTCGGAGTATTCTTCCGGGAGATGGAGTTACTTGCATAAATCAATGTAAAAGTGCAGTTATTTTCCGGCTTAGACGGCAAAATTGCCAAAATAACTGCAAAACTACAGTTCATTTCTGGCGAAATCGGCGCTTTTCCCAAAATCGCAGAAAAATAACTGTACTTTCGGCTAGGCCCCCTAAATCCGGAGTCCTGACCTACAAGTTTTGTGTTATCGCAGTCCAGCTCATTTTCTTGTGTGTTTACATCGATTT
>Ga0310834_101303_pt1 | contig 15703 bp, 10 predicted proteins | sample SM_ome_2_FD_201314 | JGI IMG/M metagenome (GOLD analysis project Ga0310834, IMG submission 201314) | Sorghum-adapted microbial communities enriched on stacked mutant (SM) sorghum from Joint BioEnergy Institute, Emeryville, California... ... | reverse complement strand
CCGGTAGGTGGTGTTGGTCGGCTCGCCCCGCCAGCCCTTGCCCGGGTCGACGCCGCCTGCGCAGACCACCCCGTCGCCGGCCGGCGCGCAGGCGAGGAAGGCCACCGTCTCCGGGTAGTCGGCGAGCCTGGTCCAGGTGTCCGCCGCCGGGTCGTAGCGGTAGGCCCCACCCGATGCCGGGAGGCAGGCGTCGGTGGTGCAGCCGCCCACCACGTACAGCTTGCCGTCGACCGACGCTGCCGCGCCGGCCGCCATCGCGATGGGCAGGTCCGCCTTGCGGGACCAGCGGTTGGTGCCCGGGTCGTAGGCGTAGGTGGTGGACGTGGTGCCGGCGAGATTCCAGCCGCCCACCACGTACAGCTTGCCGTTGACGAACGCGCCGACCGGCGCCTCGCGACCCTCGGGCAGGTCGGCGATGCGCTGCCATGCCTTGGCCTGCGCGTCGTACGTGTAGCCGTTGGCCGACACCGGCTGGTCGCCGGTGCCGCCGACCGAGTACACCTTGCCGTCGTCGTCCGCGACCAGGTTGTCCATCACCAGGTCGGGGTACTCGGGAAGGTTCGTCCACGCGGTGCCGCCGGTGGCGTCCTGCGGCGGGATGGTGTGCACCGGCCGGTCGCCGCGCCGGGCGAGGGAGCCGAGCGGCGTGTCGCTGCGGGTCCGGATCAGCGGGGCCCCGGGCGCCGCCGGCTTTCCGCCGGCCGGTGCGTATCCGCGGTCCTGCTCGACCAGCGTCACGTGCAGCGGTCGTGTGCCGTCGTTGGTGAGCCGCACCTGTCGGTAGCTGGTCCGGCCGTGGTGCTGCGACACCCGGATATCTCCATGGTGGACGGTGAGGTGGCCGGCGCGCAGGCGCCAGTCACGGCGTATCAGGTGGTCGGAGTGGAGGGCGACCTTCGTGGTGCTGTCCGCGTAGTTGCGTCCGCTCACCGTCAGCTGGGTCGTACCGGTGCCGGGCACGAACAGCCAGTAGTAGCCGTCGGCCAGCCGCGCGTCGTCGGGTGTCGCCTGGCTGGTCGCCAACTGGGTGCCGGCGGTGACTGTCGCACCGATGACAGCCGCGCCGTTGTTGTCGTCGCGCACGTAGCCGGTGACCAGCGCGCCGGTGACCGGGCCGCAGGAGCGGCTGCCCACGAAGACGTTGTCCAGCTGCCACCAGTTGTCGTACTCGCCCTGGTACCGGAAGCGCACCCGCACGCCGGTCCGGCCGGCCGCCTGCGGGATCGGGATCTCGACGTGTTTCCGGACGCTGGTGGTCGACAGGTGGTAGACCGTGGTCCAGGTGGCACCGCTGTCCAGGCTGAGGTCCACGTCGCCGGTCTGTCCGTCCCAGGCCGAGTAGTCCGTGTCGAACCCGATCACGGGCGCGGTCTCGGCGCTGAGGTCCGCCACCGGGCTGACCAGGCTGGTGTCCTGGCGGCCGGGGTTGTACCAGCCGTCCATGATGGCGAAGTCGCCGCTGCCGCCGGTCAGGTTGCCCTTGCCTCCCGGGTCGTCGAACCGCCACGTCCTGCCCGTGCCTGCGTCGTCGGTGACCTGCCAGCCGCCCTGAGGCCCGGTGCCCCAGCCGGTGAAGTCCGTGCCGGTGCCGTGGTAGGTGGTGGCGTACCCGGGGGCGGTGCATGCGGCGTCGACGGTGAGGGACACGTCCTGGCGCACGTCCGTGGGGTGCCGCTTTTCGGGCGGGTCGATCTTCGCGGTCACCGTGCTGGTGGCGTAGCCGGGCATGTCCACAGCGGACACGGTCAGCCGGTAGCTGGCGCCGGCCGGCAGGTCCACCTGGTAGCGGCCGGTGAACGGGTCGGTGTAGACCGGGCCGCCGGGATAGCCGTCGATCTGGATCCGGGCGTACACCGGCCAGCCGTGGCCGGACCCGTCGGTCACGGTGCCGGTCAGGCGGCGGCTGGGGATCGCGGTGAGCGCGAAGCTGCCCGCGACGGTGGCTCCCGGCTCGACCCGTACCGCGGCCAGGGTCCGGCTGTGGTAGCCGAACTTCGTGGCGACCACGTCGTAGGTGCCGACCGGGACGGCCAACGTGTAGTGGCCCGCCTCGTCGGTGACGGCGGTGAAGGTGGCGCCGGTGCTGTCCGTCACGCTCACCGTCGCGCCGGCGAGCGCGGCGTGCGGCTTCCCGGCCGTGACGGTCCCGCTGATCCGGCCGAACTCGCCCAGGGTCAGCGCGGCCACGCCGTCGGGGGTGCCGACGCCGGTCGGCCCGTCCCAGCCCGGACGCGCGGTGCACAGCTGGTTGCCGCACCAGCCGTTCGACCCTTCGGTGATGTCGTTGAGGTGGGCCGCCTTGTCCTTGCGGTACGGGTAGGTCACCGGGTAGGTGCCGGGCACCGGGTCGCCGGCCACCGCGTACATCGCGGCCACCAGCGGGGCGGACAGGGATGTGCCGCCCCACTGTGCCCAGCCGTCCTGGCCGAGCGTGTTGTAGACGGCCAGCCCGGTCTCCGGGTCGGCGAGGGCGGAGATGTCCGCGGTGGCCCGCTTGTCCGGGCAGCCGGTGTCCACATCGGCCTGGTAGTCCGGCCGCGGCTCGTACAGCGAGCAGCCGCTGCCCGCGTCCGACCACGCGGTCTCCTTCCATCCGCGGGCGGACCCGTCGCGCTCCAGCCGGGTGCCGCCGACGGCCACCACCTTGGGGTGGGTCGCCGGGTAGCTCTGGACGTTGCCGAAGTCGCCGCTGGACACGGTGACCGCGATGCCGGGGTGGTCGTAGTGCGCGTCGTACCGGTTCTGGTAGGGGTACTCGCCGGCGATGCCGTAGGAGTTGGAGATGGCCACCGCGCCGAGGGCGGCGGCCGTGTCGACGGCGGCGCCGAGGTTGGCCGAGGAGTTGTCGTCGGCCTGCACGAGCAGGATGTTGCACTTGGGGCACGCGGAGGAGACGGCGTCGAGGTCCAGCGCGGTCTCGATGGACCATCCCGGGTCCTCAGGCGGGTAGTCGGCCCCGCCGCGCTGGTCGACCTTCCTGAAGCAGCCGTTCTGCGAGGTGCACGGTGGCAGACCGTAGTGGGCGCGGAACACGGCGAGGTCGGCCTCGGCCGCCTCGTACCCGAAGGCGTCGACGATCGCGACCGTCTGGCCCTCACCCCCGTCGGGCAGGTGGTACGCGGACCGGATGTCGGCCGGGCCGAGTGCGGTGGGCGGTGGTTCGGCGACCTGCTGGACCAGCCGGCCGTCCTCAGTGGCCAGTCCGAGGGCGAAGCACCGGGCGACCGGCGTGTCCGTGGCGTCCGGCTGGGCGGCGGTGTTGCAGCCGGCGGGCCGGTAGCCGCGCGCCTGCCAGCTCGGTGCCGACGGGCTCGGTGCTGATGGGCTCGCCGCTGGCGGGCTCGCTGCCGATGCCCGGGCGGCGGGCACCGGGCCGGCGACCGCCAGGGTGAGCGCCACACCGATGGCCCGTCGGAACAGGCGGGTCGTGCCGACCCGCCCCGCTGACACAGGCGGACTCATGCTCCACTCCTCGCAACCGTACTGTGACCCGCACCACTGTCCTCTGTGGAAAGTGATCTAGGTCGCCGAGTGGCATGGTGGCATGATCTTGCCTGCGCGGACAATCTCTCCCACGATTCATGTTCATGACAGGTGGCGGTTTCCCGACGGGGCGTTGCGGTGCCGCGGGGAGCGCGCGAAGGCGGGTGACGGCGGTGTGGCAGGCGGTGGGCGTCTCCGGGCAGGAGGAGGTCGTCTATGAGGCGCTGGCGCGGCACCGGCAGGCGACGGCGGAGGACCTGCTGCCCGGCGTCGGCCTGTCCCGGCCGCAGCTGACTCGTACGCTCGCCCAGCTGGTCGGCCGCGGCATGGCCACCCGGCTGCCCGGACGCCCGGCGCGGTACGCGGCCGTCCCGCCGGACGAGGTCGCCGCGACGCTGATCGCCGAGCGGGAACGCGAGCTGATCCGCCTGCGCGCGCACGCCCGGCGGCTGACCGAGGAGATGCGGCGGCGGGATCCGGCCGCGCACCATCCGGCCGAGGTGATCCAGGTCATCGAGGGCGCCGCCAACCTGCGGGCCACGTTCGTCCGGCTACAGCGGGAGGCGCGGGTGCAGGTCCGCGGCTTCGACCGGCCGCCGTACCTGGACAACCCGGTCGGCGGCAACGCCGAGGAGAACCGGCAGCTGACCAACCGGGGCCTGGTGTACCGGGTGGTGTACGACCAGTCGGCGCTGGCGATCCCGGGCCGGATGGCGGACATCTGGCAGGGGATCCGGCGCGGCGAGCAGGCCCGCGTCTACGCCCGCGTGCCGATGAAGATGGTCCTGTGCGACGACCGGCTCGCCCTCATCCCGGTGATGAAGGGCGGTCAGCAGGCCGACGCCGCCTACCTCGTGCACCCTTCGTCGCTGCTGGACGCGTTCGGCGAGCTGTTCGAGGCCGTGTGGGACCGTGCGGTGGCGATCAACAAGTCCGGCCAGGGGCGGCCGGACGACCTCTCCGAGCAGGACGCCGACCTGGTCGGCCTGCTCGCCGGCGGCGCCACTGACGAAACGATTGCCCGGACGCTGGGCTGGAGCGTCCGGACCGTACACCGCCACGTCCACCGCATCATGTCGATGGTCGGCGCCGAGACCCGGTTCCAGGCAGGCATGGAGGCGGTGCGCCGCGGCTGGATCTGACCCGCCGGTGACCGTCGGCCGAGCGCCCCGCACCGGGGCGACCGGGATCGGCGCCGCCGGCTGATGCCGCGGCTGGCGTGCCAGCGGCATGATGGGCGGAGTCGAGCAGGAGGTGGACGATGCCGCCGGCCGAGCGCTTCCTTCCGTCCCGCCACGCCTTCGGGTTCAGCAACTCGTGGCCGGAGCAGCCGGCGGTCACAGTGGACACCCCGTTCGGCCGGCTGAAGCTCGGCAACGCCAAGGGTGGGCTGTGCGGCGGCATGGTCTTCGCCGCGCTGGACTACTGGTACGCCGGGTGCGTTCCGCCGGCTCACCAGCCGGCCGTCGGCGAGCCGCTCTACCGGTACGTGGTCAAGCGCCTCATCCAGTCGTGGCGGCTGCCGGCCGGGGTTGCGCGGTACTACCGGTGGATGACCCTGCCCGACGGCGACCGTGTCTTCTCCGTCCTGGGCCGCCGCGTGGTGGCCACCCGCGGCGTTGCCTGGCGCACCGTCGCGGTCCAGCTGCCGCGGATCATCGCGGACCTGGACGCCGGCCGCCCGGCGCCGCTCGGCGTGGTCACGGTGGCCTCGGCCAACCCGCTCCAGCTTCGCTTCAACCACCAGGTGCTCGCGTACGGGTACGAGGTTGCGGGCGACTCGGTGACGTTGCGGGTGTACGACCCGAACCGGGGCGGCGACGACGCCACCTTCCTGCGCGTCGACACCAGGGATCCCACCCGGCCCCCCGAGATCGCACACAACCTCGGCATCGGCCGCCGGGTGCGCGGCTTCTTCCGCACCAGCTACACCCGGTCCACCCCACCGCCCCCGCTCTCCACCGCGATCTAGGAGCTGTGGGCCCGTTTCGCCCGGCTTATACCCACCACAACTCCTAGATCGCCGCGAATGCAGCATGGCTGCTGGCGGTCGCCGCCAAGCTCGTCCGCGACGTGGGCACGCTCAACCCGAGAGGACTCTCTTGATCGAACCAGCTTCGCGTATCTGACCGGGTGCCGTCCGTGCCGACGGGTCAGATACGCGAAGTTGGTTCGATCACTTTTTGGACGGGTTGCGCGGGCGGCTCGCCCGGGTTACTGTATCGATCCAGAAGACTTCTGGATCGATACAGAAGGGCCGGGGCGGTGAGACCGACCTTGCAGACCGTGGCGGACGCCGTGGGCGTCTCGCGCAGCACCGTGTCGAACGCGTACAGCAACCCGGACCAGCTCTCCGCCGAGCTGCGGGAGAAGATCTTCGAGGTCGCGCGGAAGATCGGCTATCCCGGGCCCAACCCGGCCGCCCGCTCACTGCGACGCGGCCGCGCCGGCGCCATCGGCGTGCTGTTCACCGACTCACTCCCCTACGCCTTCACCGACCCATACGCAGTGCAGTACCTGCGGGGCGTCTCCGAGGCGGCCGAGCGGTACGACAGCGGGCTGCTGCTGGTGCCGCTGGCCGGCGACGAGAAGGCCGGCATCCACGCGGTGCAGAACGCCGCGGTGGACGGCTTCTGCATCTACTGCGTGCCGGAGTGGCACTGGGCGACCGACGCGATCCGCTCCCGGGGGCTGCCGATCGTCACCAGCGAGCAGCACGACGATGACCGGCCCGATGTGCTCTACGTGGGCATCGACGAGCGGGGGGCGGCCCGGGCCGCCGCCGCGCACCTGGTCGCGCTCGGCCATCGCCAGGTCGCATTCCTGTCCGACTACGTGGTCCCGGAGCGGATCACCGCCCCGGTCCACATCGCCTCCCCCGAAGAGGTGCGGTACTACACGGCCGGCGAACGGCTGCGCGGCTTCCGCGACGCGTTCGCGGAGGCGGGCGTCGCGTGGGCCGACATCACCGTCCTGAGCGCCGCGGCGAACAGCCGCGAGGACGGCGCGCGGGCGGCCGCGTACGCGCTCGACCGCGCAGACCGGCCGACCGCCATCCTGGCCGTCACCGACCTGCTCGCGCTCGGCGTGCTCGACGCGCTGGCGGTGCGCGGGCTGCGGCCCGGACGCGACGTGTCGGTCACCGGCTTCGACGACATCCCGGAGGCCGGCGCCGCCGGCCTCACCACGATCCGCCAGGACCCGATCGAGCGCGGCCGCCGCTCGGGCGAGCTGCTGCTCGACCCGCCCGACGATCCGGCCTCCCGGCGCGTCCTGCTCCCCACCGAGCTGGTCGTCCGGGCGTCGACCGGCCCGGCCCCCCATGGATGGAGTTGACATGGACCAGCAATTCGGTGCGCTCGCCGCGATGAGCGCCTACCGCCGCAGCGTGCTGTCTGCGCGGCCGGACGCGCCGGTCGTCCCGGACCGGCCGGCCCGCTGGCGCACCGCCGCCACCGCGGCCCGCCACGTCGCGGCCCGCGCCCTGCACCGGCTGGCGGACCGGATCGAGCCATGCCCGACACCCGTTCACCCCACGGTCTGAACAAAGCGGCCCCGAGACCACCCTTGCCAGGGGCGGCAACTCCCCGATCGCGGGGAAGAGGGTGTGTCGTACCGCGTGGCTAGGCTCTCTAACTGTGCCTGGTTCTGTGGTAGCGGACGCCCTCCCCCGGTGGAGCGCCGACCAGGTGCTGTCGCTCGCGCCGGACGCCTCCGCGCAGCGGGCCGCCCGGGCGCTCGCCGCTGACAAGGCCTGGTGCGAGGTCGGCCTCAGCGCCGACGAGCAGCTGCCGCCGACCGTGTGGGGGCTGTGCCAGGGCAGCGGCCGCCAGCCCTACCAGATCTGTGTGGACCTGACCGAGCCGGCGTACCGCTGCTCCTGCCCGAGCCGGAAGTTCCCCTGCAAGCACACCCTGGCGATGCTGCTGCGGTGGGCCGGTGGCACGGTGCCCGAGGCGCCCGCGCCCGGCTGGGTCCGCGACTGGCAGGCCAGCCGCGCCGAGCGGGCGACCCGGGCGGTGGAGCGGGAGAAGGAGCAGGCACGCAACGGCGGCGAGGGCACCGGCCGGGCGGCCGGCGAGAAGGCCGCCACGCGCCGGGCCGCCCGGGTCGCCGCCGGCCTGGCCGAGCTGGACCGCTGGCTGGCCGACCAGATCCGGGCCGGGCTGGCCGGCGCCGCCAAGCTCGGGTACGACCACTGGGACGCGATGGCCGCCCGGCTGGTCGACGCCCAGGCGCCCGGCGCCGCCCGGCTGGTCCGGTATCTCGCCGGCTACGTGGGCGACCCGGAGCGGCTGCTCGCCGAGCTGGGCCTGCTGCGGTTGCTCACCGCCGGCTTCCCCCGGTTGGAGAGCCTGCCCCCCGAGCTCGCCGCCACCCTGCGGCTGCGGGTCGGCCTGCCCGTCTCGGCCGAGGAGGTGCGCGCCACGCCGCCGGTCCGCGACCGGTGGCAGGTGCTCGGCGTCCGCGACGAGCTGGAGGACAACCTCATGGTGCGCCGGGTGTGGCTGCGCGGCGCGCGTACCGGCCGGCCGGCGCTGGTGCTGTCGTTCGCCGGGCCGGGCCAGGTCTTCGTCACCGACCTGGTGCTCGGCACCGAGCTCGACGCCGACCTGTGCTTCTACCCCGAGCACCTGCGGGTGATCATCGCGCGCCGGCACGCACCCGCCGCACCGATCACCGCCGTGGCGGCCCGGCCCATCGCCGACGCCATGCGGGAGTACGCCGAGGCGCTGGCGGCCGACCCCTGGGTGGAACGGTGGCCGATGGTGCTCGGCGGTGTGGTGCCGGCGAAGGCCGGCGGGCGGTGGTGCCTGGCGGACGGCGGGGACGGGGTGCCGCTCGACCCGGCCGTCGGCGCGCCGTGGCGGCTTGTCGCCGCGGCGGGCGGGCGGCCCGTGACCGTGGCCGGCGAGTGGACGGCCACCGGGCTGCGCCCGTTGAGCGTCTGGCTCGGCAATCGGCTGGTGGCGTTGTGAGCGTGCCGCGAAGCTGGCCCGACCTGCTCGGCGCCGCCCTGGTCGGCACGGCACGCTCGGGCGGGAACGCGGAGGAGCTGCTCGACGCCGCGGCCGTGCACGCGCTGCGGCGGCGTGCCGGGGCGCCGCTGGTCCACGGTGCCCAGCCGCCACCCCCGGCGCCGGTGGATGACGTGCCCACGGTCGGGCCGGCCGCCGCGGCGCGCGCCGGCGACCTGCTCGCCGCCGACGCGGTGACCCGCAACGCCGGCCCGGTGCGGGACACCGCCGGCCGGCTGGAGCTGCTCGCCGAATGGCTGGCCGCCGCCGCGGCGGCCGGCCGCCGGCTGCCGCCGGAGCTGGTGCCCGCGCTGCTCGACGCGGGCCGCCGGCACCACCCGCTGCGCCCGCTGATCGGCCCGGTCGCCGGGCCGCTGGCCGGCTGGCTGGCCGCGCAGCGCCCCGAGTGGGCGTACGCGTCGCCCGCAGGCCGGCCGGAGCCCGAGGTGGCGGAGGGCCGCGTGTGGGAGCTGGGCAGCACCGGGCAGCGGGTGGCCTACCTGGCCCGGCTGCGCCGGCACGACCCGGCCGGCGCGCGGCGGCTGCTGGAAGCGGCCTGGGACGGCGAGTCGCCGGACGACCGGGCGGCGCTGCTCGGCACCTTCCGCATCGGACTGTCCCTTGCCGACGAGCCGGTGCTGGAGCGGGCGCTGGACGACCGGCGCCGGCAGGTCCGCGACGTGGCGCTCGACCTGCTCGGCCGGCTGCCCGGCAGCGGGTACGGCCGGCGGATGGCCGCCCGGGCGGCGGCCTGCGTCGACCTGGCCGGCGGACGCCGCATCGGCATCCGCCCGCCGGTGGAGTGCGACCGCGCCATGCGGCGCGACGGCGTGGCGCCGAAGCCGCCGGCCGGGGTCGGTGAGCGGGCCTGGTGGCTGGAGGAGATCCTGGCGCGTACCCCACTGTCCAGCTGGCCCGAGCCCGAGGCGCTGCTGGGCCGGCGGGTCGCCGACGAGTGGGCCGGGACGCTGCGCCGGGGCCTGGCCCGGGCGGCGGCCGCGCAACGCGATGCCCGGTGGGCGGCCGCGCTGGTGGACCGGCTCACCGCGGATGTGCTGGCCCGGGGCCGCCCGGAGGACCGGATGCTGCTCGAGGCGCTCTACGACGCGCTGCCGGCGCAGGAGCTGGCCGCCCGGGCGGCCGGGGTGCTGCGCCGCGGGCTGGCCGACGCGAACGCGGTCGGCGTCGGGCATGTGCTCGAGCTGTGCCCGAGGCCCTGGCCGCCGGCCGTCGCCGAGGCGGTCTTCGCCGCGCTCGCCGGGCAGCTGGGCCAGCGCGCGGCCGGCTGGCGGGTGGCCGGCCTGTGCGAGCTGGCCGCGCTGCGCCTGCCCGCCGACCAGGCACCCCGCGCCGCGGCGCTCGCCGGGCGGCTGCGCACGGCCCGGCCCGACGACCCGGCGCTGGCCCCGCTGGAACGGCTCGCCATGACGTTGAAGTACCGACAGGAGATGCTCGAGGAGCTAGCATGACCGAGCCCGAGAGGGCCGTGCAGCGGCGGCATGCCGAGGACGAGTACGCCCACGAGCTGGCCGCGCTGGCCGCAGGCGACGACCGGGTGCGCCCGCCCGGCTGGCGGCTGTCGCCGGCGGCCGTGGTGACCTACCTGCTCGGCGGGGTGGCGGCCGACGGCACGCCGATCGTGCCGAAGTACGTCGGGCCCCGGCGGCTCATCGAGGTGGCGGTGGCCACCCTCACCACCGACCGGGCGCTGCTGCTGCTCGGCGTGCCGGGCACCGCCAAGACCTGGGTCTCCGAGCACCTCGCCGCGGCGATCTGCGGGGATTCGACGCTGCTGGTCCAGGGCACCGCGGGGACGCCGGAGGAGGCCATCCGGTACGGGTGGAACTACGCCCGGCTGCTGGCCGAGGGCCCGTCCCGGGCGGCCCTTGTGGACAGTCCGGTGCTGCGGGCGATGGCGCAGGGCCGGATCGCCCGGGTGGAGGAGCTGACCCGGATGCCGTCGGATGTGCAGGACTCGCTGATCACCGTGCTGTCCGAGCGGACGCTGCCGATCCCGGAGCTCAACGACGAGGTGCAGGCGCGCAAGGGGTTCAACGTGATCGCCACCGCGAACGACCGTGACCGGGGCGTCAACGAGCTCTCCTCGGCGCTGCGGCGCCGGTTCAACACGGTGGTCCTGCCGGTGCCGGCCGGCATCGACGAGGAGGTGGAGATCGTCTCGCGCCGGGTGGCCCAGCTGGGGCGGGCGTTGGAGCTGCCCGAGCTGCCGCCGGCGGTGGACGAGATCCGCCGGGTGGTGACCGTCTTCCGGGAGCTGCGCAACGGGTTGACCGAGGATGGGCGGACCAAGCTCAAGTCGCCCAGCGGCACGCTCTCCACCGCGGAGGCGATCTCCGTGGTGACCAACGGGATGGCGCTGGCCGCGCACTTCGGCGACGGCCGGCTGCGCCCGGTGGACGTGGCCGCCGGCATCGTCGGGTCGGTGGTCAAGGATCCGGTCTCCGACCAGGTGGTGTGGCGGGAGTACCTGGAGACCGTCGTCCGGGAGCGGGACGGCTGGAAGGACTTCTACCGGGCCGCCCGGGACGTGAGGGTCTGATGGAGGGTGGGCGGGGCGCGAACGCGCACGGGAGGGCGCTGGTCCTCCTCGGTGTCCGCCACCACGGGCCCGGGTCGGCGCGGGCGGTGCGGCGCGCCCTTTCGGCGTACCAGCCGCAGGTGGTCCTCATCGAGGGCCCGCCGGAGGCGGATCCGCTGGTTCCGCTGGCCGGTTCGGAGGAGATGCGGGCGCCGGTGGCGTTGCTGGCCTACCCGGCCGGGGCCGCGGCCCCGCGCGTGCCGGCGCCGCGGTCCCCGGCCCGCGCCGCAGCGGCCGGGACGCGGGCGGCGTTCTGGCCGTTCGCGGAGTTCTCGCCCGAGTGGCAGGCGCTGCGCTGGGCGGTGGCGCGGGAGGTCCCGGTCCGCTTCATCGACCTGCCCACCGCGGTGCGGTTCGCCATCGGCGATCCGCCGCCCAGCAAGGCGCAGCGCACCGACCCGCTCGGCGTGCTGGCCGAGGCGGCCGGCTACGACGACCCGGAGCGCTGGTGGGAGGACGTCGTCGAGCACCGCCACGATCCGCCGTCCATCGGGCGGGACGCGGAGGCGGGCGGGAGAATCGCGGTGGACGAATTGGCCGCGGCGCTGCGGCCGTTCGACGCGATCGCCGAGGCGATGGCCGAGGTACGGGCGCACGTGCCGGCGGGGTCGGAGGCCGAGCGCGTCGACGAGGAGCGCCGCGAGGCGGCGATGCGGGTGGCGCTGCGCGCGGCGATGCGGGAGTACGACCGGGTGGCGGTGGTGTGCGGCGCCTGGCACGTGCCGGCGCTCACCCCGCCCCTGCCGACCGCGGCCGCGGACGCGAGTGTCCTGCGTGGACTGCCCAAGGCGAAGGTCGCCCTGACGTGGGTGCCGTGGACCCACGCGCGGCTCGCCTCGGCGCAGGGGTACGGGGCGGGCGTCCGCTCCCCCGGCTGGTACCACCACCTGTTCGTCACTCCCCCGGCCGAGTCGGTCGCCCGCTGGCTGGTCCGCGCGGCCGAGGTGCTGCGCCGCGACGGGCTGCCGGTGTCCAGCGCGCACGTCATCGAGGCGACCCGGCTGGCCGATGCGCTGGCCACCCTGCGCGGCCGGCCGGTGCCGGGGCTCACCGAGGTGACCGACGCGGCGCTCGCCGTGCTGTGCGAGGGCGATGTGCTGCGGCTGGAGCTGATCCAGCGCCGGCTGGTGGTCGGCGAGCGGCTGGGGGCGGTGCCGGCGGGCACGCCCGGCGTGCCCATCGCCCGGGACGTGGCCGCGGCGCAGCGGCGGCTGCGCCTGCCGCCCGACCCGGTGCCCCGCGACATCGACCTCGACCTGCGCCGGGACATCGACCTGCAGCGCAGCCGGCTGCTGCACCGGCTGGGGCTGCTCGGCGTGGACTGGGGCGTGGGGCTGCCCGGCCGGCGGGGCAAGGGCACGTTCCGGGAGCCGTGGCGGCTGGCCTGGCAGCCGGAGTTCGCGGTGGACCTGGTGGAGGCGAGCGCGTACGGCACGACCGTGCAGGAGGCCGCCACCGCCCGGGTCGCCGAGCAGGCCGCCCAGGCGGGGACCCTGGCCGACGTCACCGGGCTGGTGGAGCGCTGCCTGCTGGCCGAGCTGCCGGACGCGTTGCCGGCGGTGCTGCGGGCGCTGGACGACCGGATGGCCCGCGACCACGACGTGGTGCACCTGATGGACGCCCTGCCGCCGCTGGCCCGCACCCTGCGCTACGGCGACGTGCGCGGCACCGACCTGCCCGCCCTGCGGGGCGTCACCGACAGCCTGGTCACCCGGATCTGCGTCGGCCTGCCCGCCGCGGTCACCGGACTGGGCGACGCGGCCGCCGCCGAGATGCGCGACCGGATCGACGCGGTGCACGCCGCCGTGGGGCTCCTGGACGAGCCGCCGGAGTCCGGGGCGCGGCACGATGCGCCGGACGCCGACGGGCAGCGGGGGCGCGAGCTGACCGCCCGCTGGCACGACGTCCTGCTGGCACTGTCGACAAGGGACGACATTGCCGGCCTGCTCGCCGGGCGCGTCAACCGGCTGGTGCTGGACGCCGGGTTGGTCGGCACCGAGGAGGCCGGCCGCCGGATGGCCCTGGTGCTGACCACCGGGGTACCGGTGGCCCGGGCGGCCGCCTGGATCGAGGGGTTTCTCGCCGGCGACGGGCTGCTGCTGGTGCACGACGAGCGGCTGCTGCGGCTGGTGGACGGCTGGCTCACCGGCATCCCGCCGGACGCCTTCGTGGAGGTGCTGCCGCTGCTGCGCCGCACCTTCAGCGAGTACCCGGCCCCGCAGCGCCGGCAGATCGGGGAACGGGCGGTCCGGCTGGCGGCGGCCGGCGACCGGGGCGCCGTCCCCGCCGACGACGGCGTGGACGGCGAGCGGGCCGGGCTGGTGATGCCCACGCTCGCCGCCCTGCTCGGCCGGAGCGCGGCATGAGCGACGAGCGGGCCCGCCGGTGGCGGCTGGCGCTGGGCGGGGCGCCGGAGGGCGAGGGTACCGGCTTCCAGCTCGGCGCCGGTGACGCGGCAATCGATGCGGCGCTGGCCGCGCTGTACGACTCCGACCGGGATCCGGCAGCCGGCGAGCGCGGCGGCCGCGGCGGTGGGCTCAACGCCTCCGCGCCCCGGGTGGCCCGCTGGCTCGGCGACATCCGCAAGCTTTTCCCGTCCACCGTGGTGCAGGTGATGCAGGCCGACGCGATCGAGCGGCTCGACCTGTCCCGGCTGCTGCTCGAGCCGGAGATGCTCGAGGCGGTGGAGCCGGACATCCATCTGGTCGGCACGCTGCTGAGCCTCAACCGGGTCATGCCCGAACGCAGCAAGCGCGCCGCCCGGATGGTGGTGGCGAAGGTGGTCGACGACCTGGAGCGGCGGGTGGCGCAGCGCACCCGCAGCGCGGTGACCGGCGCAATCAACCGGGCCGCCCGGGTGAACCGGCCCCGCCGGGCCGACATCGACTGGGGGCGCACCATCCGCGCCAACCTGCGCCACTACCGGCCGGAGCTGGGCACCGTGGTGCCGGAGCGGTTGATCGGGTACGGCCGGCGAGCCACCGCGGTGCAGCGGGACGTGGTGCTGCTGGTCGACCAGTCCGGGTCGATGGCGGCCTCGGTGGTCTACGCCAGCGTCTTCGCCGCGGTTCTCGCGTCGCTGCGCACCCTGCGGACCAGCCTGGTGGTCTTCGACACCGCGGTGGCCGACCTGACCGACAAGCTCGCCGATCCGGTGGACGTGCTGTTCGGCACGCAGCTCGGCGGCGGCACGGACATCAACCGCGCGCTCGCCTACGCCCAGGGCCTGGTCACCCGCCCGCGCGACACGATCGTGGTCCTGATCAGCGACCTCTACGAGGGAGGCGTCCGGGACGAGATGCTGCGCCGGGTCTCCGCGATGACAGCCTCCGGCGTCCAGGTCATCGTGCTGCTGGCGCTATCCGACGACGGCGCCCCGGACTACGACCGGGACAACGCTGCGGCGCTGGCGGCGCTGGGCGTGCCGGCCTTCGCCTGCACGCCGGACCTGTTCGCGGATTTGATGGCCGCCGCGATCGAGCGCCGCGACCTGCGCGAGGTGGTCGAGCGGGCCACCGGCCACGGGTGAGATCAGTCGCGTTCGGCGGCGGCCATCACCGAGAAGTCCTCCTCGCCGCGGCCGGAGCGCACCACGTTGGTCAGCGTGTCGAAGGCGACGCTCAACGCGGGCAGCGGGTCGTTGCTGGTGTGCAGCATCAGCCGGGCGTCCTTGTGCAGCAGGCTGGCCGAGAACTGGGTGTCGGTGAAATCGCCGGCGCGCACCACCTCCCTGTTGAGCGCGCTGAAGTCCGGCAGCATGGTCCGCTCCAGCGCGTCGAGCACCTCGTCCGTGCTCAGCCCGCTGGCGTGGCCGAGCCGCAGCGCCTCCACCATGCCCTGCATGGCCACGGCAAGGCCCAGGTTGGCCACCAGCTTTGAGGCGGCCGCCTTCGCCGCGGTGTCGTAGGTGCGCAGCCGGTCCGGCGCCGCCCACGCCGACACGATCGAGCTGGCCGCCGTGACGTCGTCGGCCGGGCCACCCAGCAGCACGCCCAGGGCGCCACGGCGGCGCGGTCCGACCAGTCCGAGGATGGCCGCGTGGACGTAGCGGAGGCCCCTGCTCTGCGCCCAGCGGGTGAACCAGGCGGCGTCCGCCGGCGATACGCCGGTCATGTCGATCCACAAAGTACCGTCCGGAATGGGCAGTGCGGGTGCGGGGTCCACCATGACCTGGTGCACGGCGTCCGGGTCGCGCAGGACTGTGATCAGCACGTCCGCGTCGCGTACCGCCTGGGCAACGGTGCCGGCGACGGTGACCCGGGACGCGAACGGATCAGCCTCCGATGCGGTCCGGTTCCACACCGTCACGTCGTGCTCGCTGTCGATCAGTTGGTTGACCAGCTCGCGGCCCAACCGGCCGAGTCCGAGGAAGCCGATCTTCATCGCTGGTACTCCACGACGCGCTGGTCCGGGGCGGCGGCGCCGCCCGGTCCGCCGGCCGCGTGCCGGCCGGCCTCGGCCGGCTCGGCCGGCGGCGCCGGCAGGGGCGTTCCGGTCAGCTCGGCGCAGGCGGCGAGCAGCCCGTCCTGCACGGCCCGGTCCCGCGCGGCGGGGTGCGGCTCCCGCCGGCGCTGGTGGTAGAAGTAGCCGCCGGTGACCGTGG
>Ga0310834_101298_pt1 | contig 15760 bp, 16 predicted proteins | sample SM_ome_2_FD_201314 | JGI IMG/M metagenome (GOLD analysis project Ga0310834, IMG submission 201314) | Sorghum-adapted microbial communities enriched on stacked mutant (SM) sorghum from Joint BioEnergy Institute, Emeryville, California... ... | reverse complement strand
GGGACAGCAGCGTCTTATGCCACCGCCCGGTCGAACTCTGCCAGCGCCGCGGCCTTTTCCGCCGCCGGCAGGAAGGAGGCCGCAAATCCGTTGCGGGCCAGCTCCGTCATCTCGGCCCGGCCCAACCCGAGGGCGTCGCGGACGGCCCGATAGTTCTCCGTCATATAGCCGCCGAAATAGGCCGGATCGTCGGAGTTCACCGTCGCGAAGAGCCCGGCATCGAGCATGCGCTTGAGCGGATGGCGGCGAAGGTCGTCGACCACGCACAGCCGCAGGTTGGAGAGCGGGCAGACCGTCAGCGGCACCCGGTCGCGCGCAAGGCGCGCGACCAGCGCCGAATCCTCCAGCGACCGGTTGCCGTGGTCGACCCGATCGACGCCGAGAAGGTCGATCGCCTCCCAGACGTAGCTCGGCGGACCTTCCTCGCCGGCATGGGCGACGAGCCGGAACCCTTCCTCCCGCGCCCGCCGGAAGACCCGCGCGAACTTGCTCGGCGGATGGCCGATCTCCGACGAATCCAGGCCGACCCCGATGATCCGGTCCTTGTAAGGAAGCGCGAGGTCCAGGGTCCGCTCGGCGTCGGCCTCGTCGAGGTGGCGCAGGAAGCACAGGATCAGGCGGGCCGTCACGCCAAGATCGCGCTCGGCATCGCCGATCGCGCGATGCAGCCCGTCGATCACCGTGGCAAAGGCGATGCCGCGGGACAGATGCGCCTGCGGGTCGAAGAACATCTCGACCCGCCGCACGTTCTGCGCCCGGACGCGCGCGAGATAGGCCCAGGCGAGGTCGTAGAAGTCCTGCTCCGTCCGCAGGACCGACATGCCCTGGTAGTAGAGGTCGAGAAAGTCCTGGAGCCGGGAGAAGCTGTAGGCCTTGCGGATCGCCTCGACGGACTCGTAGGCGAGGCGAACGCCGTTGCGCGCGGCGAGCGCAAACATGAGCTCCGGCTCGAGGCTGCCCTCCACGTGAATGTGGAGTTCGCATTTCGGCAGTCGATCGAGGAAGCCGTCGTCGAAACCGCCCTCGGGGTCGCTCATCGCCACCTGCCCGGTCAGGTTGTCGTCGAGTGCCGCGCCGCGGCGCGGCCGCGATTCGTCAGCTCGGCAGCTGGCCTTCGACGCCTTCCGCCAGCCAGTTCATGTTCAGGATCTCCTCGTCCGTCAGGCTCTCGCCCGCCGCGACCTTCTGATTCCCCTTCTGATCGTTGATCGGGCCCTTGAAGATGACGATCTTGCCGGACTTGATGCCGTCTTCCGTCTGCCGGGCAAAGGAGGCCACGTCCTCCGGCATGTTGGTGTAGGGCGCCATCCTCAGCATGCCGGAGGCAAGCCCGCCCCAGACGTCCCGGCTTTGCCATGTCCCGTCGATCGCCGCCGAGACCTGCTGGATGTAATAGTCGTCCCAGTGATCGATCGAAGAGGTGAGCTGGGCGTTCGGCGCGAACTCGATCATGTCGCTCGCCTGGCCAAAGCCGTGCACGCCGCGCTGCTCCGCGACCTGGAGCGGCGCCGCCGAGTCGGTGTGCTGGGCGATGATGTCGGCACCCTGATCGATCAGCGCCTTGGCGGCGTCGCTCTCCTTGCCCGGATCGTACCAGCCGTTGATCCAGACGATCTTGATCCGGCCGTTGGGATTGACCGAGCGCATGCCCTGCATGAAAGCGTTCATGCCCATGATCACCTCGGGGATCGGCACCGACCCGATGTAGCCGACGATGCCCGATTTCGACAGCCTTCCGGCAATCACGCCCTGGATGTAACGCCCTTCGTAGAAACGGATGTTGTAGGTGCTGACGTTATCGGCCCGCTTGTAGCCGGTGCAATGTTCGAACTTCACGTCCGGGAAGTCGCGGGCCACCTTGATCGTCGGATTCATGAATCCGAAGGAGGTGGTGAAGATAATGCCGTGTCCGCTCGCCGCGAGCTGGCGGATGACGCGCTCGGAATCCGGCCCTTCCTTGACGCTTTCGACATAGCTCGTCTCGACCCGGTCACCGAGCGCGGCCTCCAGCGCCCGGCGCCCGACGTCGTGCTGGTGGGTCCAGCCGAAGTCCTCGATCGGGCCGACATAGATGAAGCCGGCCTTGAAGGCTTCGGCGCCGGCGATCCGGGTCCGGCCGAGCACGGCCGTCGTTGCGGCCGCCGCGCCCAGCATCTTGGTGAAGGTCCTTCGCGTACTACGCATTCTCGCCTCCCGTCTGGAGCTGGATGTCGAATTTCATTTCGGTGGAGTGTACCCGATCCGCCGGCTTCGGCCAAAAGCCCGCGCGCCCCAGACTCCTCCCTTCAGCCGGCGGCATGGAAAGGCTTGCCCAGGCAGGCCGGGGCGTTGAGCCGGATCTTAGTGCGGTCCCTGGAGATCAGCACCAGCACGACGATGGTCGCCAGATAGGGCAGCATCGACAGGAACTGTGACGGAATCGCCAGGCCCAGGCCCTGCACGTGGAGCTGCAGGATGGTGATTCCGCCGAACAGATAGGCGCCGAGCAGGAGCCGCGCCGGCCGCCAGGTGGCGAAGACCACCAGCGCCAGGGCGATCCAGCCCCGCCCGGCGGTCATGTTCTGGGCCCACATGGTGGTGTAGGCCAGCGACATATAGGCGCCGGCAAGCCCGCTCATGGCGCCGCCGAAGGCGGTGGCAGCGAAGCGGACGGCGACGACCGGATAGCCGATCGCGTGCGCCGAATCGTGCGAATCGCCGACCGCACGCAGCACCAGCCCGGCATGGGTGCGGTTGAGGAACCAGGCGACGCCGGCCAGCAGGGCAAAAGACGCGTAGACGAGAATGTCCTGCCCGAACAGGATCGGACCGAGGACCGGCAGATCCGACAAGACCGGTAGATGCAGCCGCGGCAGCCGCTCTGTCGCGAAGCCGACGAAATCGGAACCCATGAGCGCGCTGAGGCCGGTGCCGAAGATCGTCAGCGCCAGGCCCGTCGCCACCTGGTTGGCAAGGAAAAGGAGCGTCAGGACCGCGAAGATGAGGGCCATGACGGCACCGGCCAGCGCGGCGGCGGCGATGCCGAGCGTCGGGCTGCCGAACGTTACCGCCGCGGCGAAGCCGACAACCGCCCCGACCAGCATCATCCCCTCGATGCCGAGGTTGAGGACGCCCGACTTCTCCGTCACCAGCTCGCCAGTCGCGGCCAGCAGAAGCGGCGTCGACGCGCTGATCACCGACAGGACGACGGGCACGACCCAGGCCAGCTCGAGACTCATCTTGCCTCCTCGGCCGCGCGGGCCGGCTGCCTCAGCCCGAACCTCACGCGGTAGAGGATGAGCATGTCGCAGGCCAGCAGGAAGAACAGCAGAATGCCCTGGAAGATGCCGGTCACCGCATTGGGCAGGCCGAGCTCGATCTGCGCCACCTCGCCGCCGATGTAGGACAGCGCCAGGACCAGCCCGGCAAACAGTACGCCGACCGGATGCAGGCGGCCGAGGAAGGCAACGATGATCGCCGTGAAGCCGTAACCGGGCGAGATGTGCGGCGTCAACTGCCCGACGGGCCCGGCGACCTCGAACAGGCCGCTGAGCCCCGCCAGGCCGCCGCCGATCAGCAGGGTCAGCCAGACGAGCGCGGGCTGGCTGAAGCCGGCGTAACGCGCCGCGCGCGGCGCCTGGCCGACGACCTTGAGCTGAAAGCCAACCAGGGACTTGGCCAGAAGGGCCCAGCCGAGGCCGACCACCAGCAAGGCGACGAGCACGCCGAGATGGATGCGCGTCCCCGGCACCAGGTTCGGCAGGGTCGCCGCCTCCGAGAACAGCCGCGACTGCGGAAAGCCGTAGCCTTCGGGGTCGCGCCACGGCCCGGTCACCAGATAGGCCAGGACCAGCTCCGCGACGTAGGTCAGCATCAGGCTCGTCAGAATCTCGTTGGCGTTGAACCGCGTCCTGAGCAGGGCGGGAATCGCGGCCCAGGCCATGCCGCCCAGGATCCCGGCGAGGATCATGGCGGGCAGCAGCAGCGGACTCTCGCTTTCATAGAACCACAAGGCGAGGCCGCCCCCGGCCAGGGCCCCGAGGATGTATTGCCCCTCGGCGCCGATGTTCCAGACATTGGCGCGGAAGCCGAGCGAGAGGCCAGTCGCGATCAGCACGAGCGGCGCCGCCTTGACCAGGAGTTCGGGCCGCCCGGTCTCGCTCGCCAGGGGCGCGACCAGGAAGGTGTGGAGCGCCCGCCAGGGGTCCTGACCCATGGCGGCGAAGATCAGCCCCGCCGTGAGAACGGTCAGCAGCAGCGCGAGGACGGGGGAGCCATAGGTCCAGAGCGCCGAGTGCCGGCCGCGCGGCTCAATCCTGACGAGCATGGACCTCCCTGCTCCGATCCGCGCCGTTCCCCACGGCGCCGCCCATCAGCAGCCCGATCTCCGCCACCGTGACCTCGCCCACCGGCCGGGCCGGCGACAGGCGGCCGCCCGCGATCACCGCGATGCGGTCGCAGAGGGAGAAGATCTCGTCCAGATCCTGCGAGATCACCAGCACCGCCGCGCCCGCCGCCGCCAGGTCCATGAGCGCCTGATGGATCGCCGTGGCCGCGCCGGCATCGACGCCCCAGGTTGGCTGCGAGACGACGAGGACGCCCGGTGCCTGCAGGATCTCCCGGCCGACGATGAACTTCTGAAGGTTGCCGCCGGACAGGCTTCCCGCCTCGGCGCGCGCACCGGTGGTCCGGACATCGAACGTCCGGATGATCCGTTCCGCATAGGCCAGGGTCCGCCCCGCGTCGATCAGGCCGCGCCGTACCAGGCCAAGCCGGCGATAGCCGCTGAGCAGCGCGTTCTCGGCCAGGGTCATCCCCCGAACGGCGCCGTGGCCGTCGCGCTCCTCCGGGACGAAGGCGGCGCCGCGCATGCGCCGCTGCGCCGGATCCAGCCGGCCGACCGGCACGCCGTCGATCAGGATGGCCTCCGCGCGGTCGCACGGCGTCTCGCCCGTGAGCGCGGCCATCAGCTCGGTCTGCCCGTTGCCGGCGATCCCGGCGACGCCGAGGACTTCGCCGCCCGCCACCGAGAAACCGATGTCCTTGAGATCGGTGCCGAACGCCTGCTCCGACCGCAGCGAGAGACCGCTGACCACGAGACGGGGTTCCGCGCGGCCCCCGGCCGGCTTGCCGTGGACCGGCGACTTCAACTCCGTCCCGATCATCAGCTCCGCGAGCCGCCGGGCCGATTCCACGCGGGGGTCGCACTCCGCCACCACGCGCCCCGCGCGCATGATGGTGGCGCGCTCGCACAGCGCCCGGATCTCCTCCAGCTTGTGGCTGATGTACAGGATCGCGCAGCCCTTCGCGGCAAGCCGGCGCAGCGTGTCGAAGAGCCTTTCGACCTCCTGCGGCGTCAGCACCGACGTCGGCTCGTCCATGATCAGGAGCCGCGGATTCTGCAGCAGGCAGCGGACGATCTCGATCCGCTGCCGCTCGCCGACCGAGAGGTCGTGAACGGCGCGGCCGGGGTCGAGCGGCAGCCCGTAGGTTCGGGACACCTCGTCGATTCGCCGACGCAATCCCCTCCGCTCCTCGGGGTCGCTGATGCCGAGGGCGATGTTCTCGGCCACGGTCAGGGCCTCGAACAGCGAGAACTGCTGGAACACCATTCCGATGCCCAGCCGCCGCGCGAAGCCGGGGCTCGCCATCTGAATCGGGCGGCCGCGCCACAGGATCTCCCCGCGATCCGGCTGCAGGACGCCGTAGATGATCTTGACGAGGGTGCTCTTGCCCGCGCCGTTCTCGCCCAGGAGCGCGTGGATCTCGCCCGGGCGGATCGTGAGGCTGACGTCGTCGTTCGCCAGGCAGCCGGGAAAGGCCTTGCTGATGCCCCGCAATTCGAGCAGCGGCATGGCGGCGGCGGCGGCCCGCGGCGGGTGCTGCGGCGAATCACTCGCGAGCACCGTCTGGTCCTCCACGCTCCCCGTTGTCACGCATCCCGGCCCCCGCGCCTCTCGGGCCCTCTATAGCACCCTGGCGCGCCGACGATCTACCCGACTGTGGGCCTTTTGATCCGGTGACGAGCCCGGATCCGGCCCGTCCGGTCTTATCGGCCTTCGCGCGTGAAAGTCTCCTTGTATTCCGCCCAAGCCCGACCATGGGGCGGCAAGGCCGCGCGGCCGGACCTTACCCATATAGGGGTATTCTGCCCGGACGCCGTGCGCCGCTTGACATGAAGAACAAAACATGAACAATGCTGTTCGAAGCACGGTAACAAGGGGGACGTCATGGACAAAATCTCGAAGCAGATCGCCGAAGGCGCGGCGCTGGGCTGCCTGATCGCCGCCGCGCTCCTTTGGATCGACTTTGCCGCGGCGCTGCTGCGCTAGCGGGTTGAACCAGATAGGGGTTGCCTTCGGCGAGGGACGGCAGCAGGCGCCGGCCGCCGCCCCCCACTTCCCGTTCACAGCATCTCCGGTCGAAACTTCGACCGCCGGTTGATGATCTTGCCGGATACCATGAAGACGCCGTCACCCGTGTAGTGCAGCGTTTCCGGGTGCTTCGGCGATGCGGCGACATGCGCCCGCACGACCTCGAAGACGAAGAAGTTGTACCGGTCGACCCACGCGTCGTCGTGGAGCCGGCATTCAAAACTTGCGTGGCATTCGCGGATCAAGGGCGCCTCGACCTCCCGGGCTTCGTCGGCCGTCAGGCCGAATTCCCGGAACTTGTCGATCGTCGCGCCCGAGCTGTTGCCGATCCCGACGACGGCATCGGTGAGAGCCGTCGTCGGCAGGTTGATGACGCATTCGCCGCTGTCGCGGATCATGTGGAAGCTGTGATTGCCGTCGGCGATGACGCAGCCGACGAGCGACGGCGTGAACTCCATGACCGTGTGCCAGCCCATGGTCATGATGTTCGTCTTGCCCCGCCATTTCGACGAGACCAGCACGATCGGGCCCGGCTCCAGATAGCGGCGAACCTGGCTCACCGGGAAATCGCTCTTCCGGGGATGCCTTGGCATGAATGATCCTCTCCGGGGTTTGACCTGGCCCAACACAATCGGGGCCGGAAAGGATGCCCGACGCAGCACCGACGACAAGCTCGGCCCGATTCGCCCACCGGGGGTGCCTCCGACTCAATAGGGGATCTTGTCCGGCTTGGCCTGCCACTCCTCGAAGACCCGGCGCGCCTCTTCGAGGTCGAGCCGGATGAAGGGAAGCGACCGCCGGTCCGGCGCCCGGCTGAACTCCTGATAGATGCGGTCGTCATCGAAGCCGATGGCGGCCGCATGATGGCGGGTGTTGGCGTAATAGACTCTGTCGAGCCGAGCCCAGTAGATCGCCCCGAGGCACATCGGGCAGGGCTCGCAGCTCGTGTAGATTTCGCAGCCCTGCAGGCTGAAGCGGTCCAGGACCCGACAGGCCTCGCGGATCGCCACGATCTCGGCATGCGCGGTCGGATCGTTGGTTGAGGTGACGCAATTAGAGCCCTCGGCGACGATCCGGCCATCCGTGACGATGACCGCCCCGAACGGGCCGCCCAGGCCCGCACGCATCTTCTCGGCCGAGATCGCGATCGCCCGCCGCATCCAGTCTTCGGGCCGGTTCATGCCTTCATCCCTCCGCCGAGGAAAGGAAATCGGAAGACCGCGCCGCCTCGACCACGGCCAGGAGCTGCGCCGCGACCGACGCCGCGATGATGGCCGGCCGCTTGCCCGAGATGCCGGGCACCCCGACCGGGCAGGTCAGCCGGGCAATCACGGCTTCGGACAGACCTCGTGCGCGCAGCCGGCTCGCGAAGCGGGCGCGCTTCGTCGCGCTGCCGATCAGCCCGAGAAAGCGGAAGTCGCCACGCCGCAGCACACGCTCGCAGATCTCCAGATCGAGCGGGTGGCTGTGGGTCATGACCAGGAAGAGATCGCCCGGCTCCGCGCGGTCCACCTCGAGCCGCGGCTGAAGTGCCGGGCAGACGGCAACGTTGTCGGGGAGCTCCGCGGGAAACATCTCGGCGCGGCCGTCGATCCAGGTGACGCGGAACGGCAGAGGCGCCAGGGCGCGGACGATGGCCCGTCCGACATGGCCGGCACCGAAGAGATGGAGACGTTCGACCGGTTCCGAGAGCCGTTCCAGCATGTAGGCGGGACCACCCGGCTCGGCGACCAGCAGCGCCTCGGTGCCGACCGTCCCCGACAGCATTCGCCCGGCCGCCGATCGGACTGCGTTCGGAAGCGCCGACCGCGCCAGGGCATCCCGGTCGAGGATCGCCTTCGGGGCACCCTCCGGCGCGAGCCGTGTGACGACCACCCGGTCCGCGCCTTCGCGCGCCGCCGCCTCCCAATCGCCGAGCCAGGACGGCGCCGCGCCGCCCGACAGGCGCTCGAACACGAGATCGACGCTGCCGCCGCAGCATTGGCCCAGGGCCGGGCCGAGCGGAAGGGTGAGGGTGTGAACGGCCGGCGCCCCCGGGTCGGCGAGCAGACGCCGCGCGGCGTCGATCGCCGCGTATTCGAGGTGACCGCCGCCGATCGAGCCTTCGGCACCGCGCGCGGAGACAAGCATCTTGGCGCCCGCCTCCCGCGGGGCGGAGCCGCGCAGATCCGCCACCGTCACGAGGACGGAGGCCCCCTCCTCCGCGATCATCCGGCGCGCCGCCGCCTGCCATGCCATCGCTCCGGCCTCCGGTCGCACGGTCCCGCCCTCTATCGCGCGGCGATCGCCCACGGTCCACCGACCGCGGGCCGCGCCACCGTGGCCTCTCGCCGGGCCCGGGCGCGAATCGCTTCGATTGCCAGCAGCACCCGTTCCGGCGTCGCCGGCGCGTCGAGGTCCGGCACGAACCGATGGTCCACGACGCTGGCGATCGCGTCGGAGATGGCCCGGAAGACGGAGATCGCCAGCATCAGCGGCGGCTCCCCGACGGCCTTCGAGCGATAGACGGTGTCTTCCCGGTTGGCGCCGGAGCGCAGCGTCATCCGGAAATCGGCCGGCCGGTCGCCGCAGGCCGGAATCTTGTAGGTCGAGGGGGCATGGGTGCGCAGCCGGCCGGCCTCGTCCCAATAGAGCTCCTCGGTGGTCAGCCAGCCCATGCCCTGGATGAAACCGCCCTCGACCTGGCCAAGATCGATGGCCGGATTGAGGGAGCGTCCGGCGTCGTGGAGGATGTCGACCCGCGTCACCCTGTTCTCGCCGGTGAGCGTATCGATCAGGACCTCGCTCACCGCCGCACCATAGGCGAAGTAGTAGAAGGGGCGGCCGGCGTGCCGCTGCCGGTCATAGTGGATCTTCGGCGTGCGGTAGAAGCCGGTGGCCGAGAGCGGCACGCGGGCGAGGTAGGCCTCGCGAACCAGCACGTCGAACGGAATCTCGTCGGCGCCGAGGCGCACCCGATTGGGAAGGAAGCGGACCTCGGACCGGGCGACGCCGTAGCGCTCCGCCGCGAAGTCGATCAGCCGCGCCTTCAGCGTGCGGGCCGCGGCGAGTGCCGCCATGCCGTTGATATCCGAACCGGAGGACGCCGCCGTCGGCGAGGTGTTCGGCACCTTGCCGGTGTTGGTCGCCGTGATCTTGATGCGGCCCAGGTCGATCTGAAGCTCTTCGGCGACCACCTGGGCAACCTTGACGAACAGCCCCTGCCCCATCTCGGTCCCGCCATGGTTGAGGTGCACGCTGCCGTCGGAGTAGATGTGGACCAGCGCGCCCGCCTGGTTGAGGTGGGTGGCGGTGAAGGAGATGCCGAACTTCACCGGCGTGAGCGCGATCCCCTTTTTCAGACAGGGGCTGGTCTCGTTGAAGGCGCGGATCGCCGTGCGGCGCGCGCGGTAGTCGGCGCTGGATTCCAACTCGGCAATGAGCTCCGGCAGGATGTTGTCCTCCACGATCATGTGGTAGGGCGTGACGTTGCGCCCGCCCCCGCCATAGAGATTCACCTTCCGCACCTCGAGCGGATCCTTGCCGAGCGCGCCGGCGATGGCGTCCATCACCCGCTCGATACCCATCATGCCCTGCGGGCCGCCGAAGCCGCGGAACGCCGTGTTCGAGACGGTGTGGGTCTTGCAGCGCAGCGAGGTGATCGTGACGTTGTCGAGGTAGTAGGCGTTGTCGGCGTGGAACATGGCCCGGTCGTTGACCGAGCCGGAGAGGTCCGCCGAGTAGCCGCAGCGCGACGCGAGGGTGAACTCGATCCCGAGGATCCGCCCGTCGACGTCGAAGCCGACGTCGTAGTCGATCGAGGCGCATCTTCGCCGGCCGGCCGGTCTTGACGGCGGCGAGCGCGGCGATGGCCGCCCACTGCGCGGCCTGGGTCTCCTTGCCGCCGAAGGCGCCGCCCATCCGCCGGACCTCGACGGTGACGGCGTTATCGGGCCGGCCGAGCACCCGGGCGACGCCGTACTGCACCTCCGACGGATGTTGGGTGGAGCAGTGCAGGAAGACGTCACCGTCCTCCATCGGGAGCGCTAGCGAGACCTGACCCTCGAGATAGAAATGGTCCTGGCCGCCGATCTTGAGCCGCCCCCGCAGCCGGTTGGGCGCCGTCGCCAGTGCGGCCGCGGAATCGCCCCGCCGCATGACCTCCGGCGGCAGAACGAAGAGGCGCTTCGCCATCGCTTCCTCGATCGTCAGCACGGGCTCGAGATCCTCGTACTCGACGACCGCCCGCTTCGCCGCCGCCCGCGCCGCCTCGATGCTCTCGGCGGCGACGGCGAAAAGCACCTGGCCATGAAATTCGACGAGCCCGTCGGCGAACAGCGGCTCGTCCCCGGCAAGGGGGCTGACGTCGTTGACGCCCGGCACGTCCGCTGCCGTCAGCACGGCGACCACGCCGGGGACCGCCCGCACGGCGTCGAGTTCGAGCCGGCGGATGCGGGCATGTGCGCGGTCGGACATGGCGGCGTAGAGATGCAGTGTGCCGGCGGGCTCCGGGATGTCGTCGACATAGACCGCCTCGCCGCCGACATGCTTGCGGGCGCTGTCATGCGCGGCCGGGCGATGCGCGCCGCCGATGATCGCCGCCTCCGCTCGTACCGCTTCGATGCCCGCGACGTGGTCACGCATAGGCATGCCTCCCCTCCTCGACGACCCGGGTCGCGATCTCCGGCTGGGTCGTCTCGATGAAGAGCTTGAGCAGCAGGTTCCGCGCCGCGAGGCGCCGGTATTCGCGGCTTGCCCGCAGGTCGCTGAGCGGCGTGAAGTCGTCATCGAGCGCGGCTTGCGCCTTCTCAATGGTCGCCGGGGTCCAAGGGCGACCGCGGAGGGCCGCCTCGCAGCCGCGTGCCCGCTTCGGGATTCCGGCCATGCCGCCGTAGGCGATTCGGACGTCGATCACCCGGCCGTCGCGGAGCTGCAGATCGAAGGCGCCGAGAACGGCCGTGATGTCCTGGTCGAAGCGCTTGGAGATCTTATAGCAGCGGAACAGCCGCGCCGGATCGGGCAGCGGCAGGCGGATGCGTTCCACGAACTCGCCGGGCTGCCGATCCTGCTTTCCGTAATCGATAAAGAAGTCCTCGAGCGCGATCTCGCGGCGCGCGTCGCCGCGCCGCAGGACGAGCCGGGCGCCCAGCGCGATCAGCGCCGGCGGGCTGTCGCCGATCGGCGAGCCGTTGGCGATGTTGCCGCCCATCGTGCCGGCGTTGCGGATCTGGACCGAGCCGAGCCGGCGGATCAGCTCGCCGAAATCCGGGAACTTTGCGGCGAGAAGCGCGTGCAGCTCGGCATAGGTCGCGGCGGCGCCGATCTCGATATGGCCGTCCGTGACCGCGATCCGGCGCAGCTCCTCGACCCGGCCGACATGGATCACCGGATCGAGCGCGCGATGCCGCTTCGTCACCCACAGGCCGACATCGGTGCCGCCGGCAAGGATACAGGCATCCGGGTAGCGCAGCAGCAGATCGGCCAGATCGTCGAGCCGGGCCGGCGCGAAGTAGCGGCGACCGCCCCCTTCGACGGCGATGCCCTCGCCATCCCGCAGGGCGCGTAGCGCCGCGGCCGTTTCGCCCTGCCTGGCATCGAACCGATCGAGGGGCCGGTCCGCCTCCGCACCGTCGGACATGCGGCGCGCCGCCTCGATGATCGGGCCGTAGCCGGTGCAGCGGCAGAGATTGCCGGCGAGCGCGTCGTCGATGCCGCGCCGGTCGCGCGGCCGGTCGCCGTGAAAAAGGGCGAAAAGGGACATCACGAATCCCGGCGTGCAGAAGCCGCACTGCGAACCGTGGGCCTCGACCATCGCCTGCTGCACCGGATGAAGATACCCGTCCGGACCCTTCAGATCCTCCACGGTCAGGAGCTGCCGGCCGTCGAGCATGGGCAGGAACTGGATACAGGAATTGACCGGCCGATAGACCAGGCGGTCGCCGCCATCGGGCCCCACGAGCACGACCGTGCAGGCACCGCAATCGCCCTCCGCGCAGCCTTCCTTGGTCCCGCAGCGGCGTTCGACCCGGCGCAGATAGGTCAGGACGGTCATCGCCGGATCGACGCCGCGGAGTTCGCGAAGCTCATGGCCCAGCAGGAATCGGATGGTGTCTCTCATCGAGTCCTCCGAATCCCGCGGCCCTCAACTACCGCGATAGGTTGTGTAGCCGTAGGGCGAGATCAGGAGCGGGACGTGATAGTGCTCGTCCGGCGCGGCGATTCCGAAGCGAATGACGATCCGATCGAGAAATCGGGGTGACGGCAAGTCCACGCCGCGTGCGGCGAAGTAGTCGCCGGCGTGGAACACCAGTTCGTAGATGCCGGGCGTGAACGCCTCGCCTTCCAACAGCGGCGCGGGGCAGCGTCCGTCGGCGTTCGTGACCGCGGATGCCAAGCGTTCGCGGCCGCCATCGCCGATCCGGTAGAGCTCGAGGCCCATGCCGGCGCCCGGCCGGCCGGCCGCCGTGTCCAGAACATGCGTCGTCAGACGCCCCATGACCTCGCCTACCTGCACGGGCCCGCCGCCGCACCACGGCGGTGCGGGCCTTCATGATTGCAGGCGGGAATTGTTGCAGGAATGACCCAGTATGGCAAAACTCTTTCAAGACGAGTCGGCCCGGCGATCGACGCGCAGGATTCGATCCATGCCGTGACGGCAAAGCGCGAAAGGGACCGCGACCATGACCGGCCAAGGCTTTAGGCGCGTCCCGTCCAGGTTGTCGCGCGAGGAGTTCCTCGCCGTCTTCGACGGCGTCTACGAGCATTCGCCCTGGATCGCCGAACGGGTCTACGACGCGGGCCTGACAGCGGCGCATGACCACCTGAATGGCCTGCACGCGGCCATGGCCGCCGTCGTGGATGCGGCCGGGCCCGAGTGCAAGCTGGCCCTCCTCCGCGCCCATCCGGACCTTGCCGGGAGGCTCGCCATCCAGGACGCGCTCACGGCCGATTCGACCGCCGAGCAGGCGAGCGCCGGTCTCGACCAATGCACGCCGGAAGAGTTTGCCCGGTTCCGCCGCCTGAACGAAGCCTATCGAGCGAAGTTCGGCTTTCCGTTCATTCTGGCGGTCAAGGGGCGGCGGCGCGCGGAGATCCTGGAGGAGTTCGAGCGCCGCCTGCAAAACGACCCGGCGCAGGAGTTCGCAACGGCCCTGGCCGAGGTCCATAAGATCGCGCGCCTGCGCCTGCATGCCCTCTAAGCCGAGACAAGCGCGCGGCCTTCATTATTCCGCCCGCCAACTACCGGAGCCCGAGGAGACGGCTCGCCCCGTCGATCGGCACCGGCGCGAGCCGCGTCCCGGGATCAGAAGTACCGCTCGAACACCGTGACGACGTCGTCCGGGCGCACCTGGGTGTCGCGCTCGGCCCGCCATTCCATCGGCCGGCCATTCTTCTCCCGCACGATCGAGAAGCGATCGGTTTCGGCCCGGTAGGTGAACCCGCCGGCCATGGCGACCGCGGTCAGCACCGTCATTCCATTGACGTAGGGATACTGTCCGGGCGCCTGCACCTCGCCGAGGATGTAGAAGGGCCGATAGGCCACCACCTCGACGCTGACGCGCGGATTCACCAGCGCTTCTTGCGACAGCCGCTCGCTGATCGCGTCACGGGCTTCCGACACCGTCCTGTCGCGAACCGAAACGGGACCGATGAGCGGGATCGCGACGTGGCCGCTGCCGCTGACGGTGTACTCGCCGGAGAACTGGGGCTCGTTGAAAACGGTCACCCTTACTCTGTCGCCGCTGCCGAGCGTGTACTCCGGCGCGGCGGTCTCCTCCAGCGGCGGCAGGCCGCTTCCGGCGCCGCAGCCGGTCACGACAAGAAACACCAGGAGCACCAGCATGCTACGCAGATTCTGCCGAGTCATCCTCGATACTCCTCCCCGTTTAGCGCCCTTGGACCGAAACGAAGGCGAGGTCGTCGATTTCTGTATTGCGTTCAGTATTGCAGCGTCAGGACAAGGCTGACCGAATTGCTCGTAAAGTCCTCGTCTGGTTCCTCCGAATCCCGTTGACGGTACTCGTAGGCGACGCTCAACCGAAGATAGCGGTTGGCGAGATAGAAGGCCCGAACACCGAGCTCAAGGTCGTCCTGGTCCCGGTCGCCTCCCTGAAAGTCGTTGTTGCTGAAGGCGATGCTGCCCTGCAGCAGCAGATTGCGCAGCAGTTCGTGCTCGACCGATCCGCCGAGCGTCGTCTGCACGTAGCTCGAAACGTCCTGCACGCTGGTCTCCTGCACCGACCGCTCGGCGAGAAGCCGGACGGAGGTCAGGCCGGTCACGTTCCACAGCACAGCGGCGCCGAAGTCGAAGCCTGAGGGGTCTTCGAACTCGGGATCGTCGTAGCTCTGCTTGAAGTAGCCGGCAAAGACCTCCCCGGTGAAGTTCCCGGGGCTGCCAGGACTGACGCCGGTGAAATCCAGCGTGGTTCCCACGCGGGCGCGATAGCCGTCGGAATCGCGCTCGGGCGCGTCGTCGTGGCGCCGCGTGTCATAGGCGACTTCGAGGAACGGCCGGACTCCCGGACGCACCAGATAACCGACACGCGCCGCAGCGGTATAACGGTCGTAGTCGCGCTGCTCATTATCGATGAAGATGTCGCCCTCGTCCTCCACCTCTCCGTAATCGACGGTCTCGAACCCGCCGGAGAGGCGAAGGGAGAGGCGATTGAACTCCTGCGTGCCGCCGAGGGACAGCGCCAAGCTGGTGATCTCGGTCGGCTCGTCCCCTCCGACGTCGTCCGGGGCCCCGCGTTCCTCGAAGGAGCGCTCGAAGGCAGCGGCCCCGAACAGGCTTGTCTGATCCGTCACGTCCAGCACGCCTTCGAGAGCGGCGCCGTAGGAGGTCGTGTTCTCGTCCTTGTTGTCGAGAAACCGACGGTCGACCACCTCTGCGGATAGGCCCAGAGCATGCCGGTTCCAGTCGGATCTGACCGTCACGGTCGGCGCGGTCGTCACGATCAGGTCGCTTTCCGTATCGGAATCGGTGGCGAAGATGTTGTCGTCATAGGTGGCGCCGAGATCGAGCCTCGGCGCGACGACGAACGATCCAACCCGGATGTTGAGCGGATCGACCTCGGGCCGCGGACGCTCCAGGACGCTGAGGTTCCGCGACACCTCCTGGGCCCGCAGCGCCCCCATATCGAAGGCCAACGCGGCGGCAACCGCCCCGGCGCCAAACGCAAGCCATCGTGCCATGGACCCATCCCCAGTTCGGACGTGGCGATCCCCGACGCCACAGCACAACCATGAATAACGATGACCAAATTCACAAGAAAAGCCAAGCCCATGTCCGTAGCCCGGGCGAATCGCGACCGGTGTGCCGGTCGCGGCGCGAGAATCAGGCCAGGAGAGTAGGCCTTGACTGCCCGATATCTGTGTCGATGGGCGACGATCATCATCCTTCCGTGATATTGCCATTGCTTGCCGGC
>Ga0310834_101295_pt1 | contig 15787 bp, 14 predicted proteins | sample SM_ome_2_FD_201314 | JGI IMG/M metagenome (GOLD analysis project Ga0310834, IMG submission 201314) | Sorghum-adapted microbial communities enriched on stacked mutant (SM) sorghum from Joint BioEnergy Institute, Emeryville, California... ... | reverse complement strand
CTCCTGGTGCGGAGACGTTCCGCCCGCAGAGTACGAAGCCAGGTACCACAGCGGACGGGACCCGGGCGCCGGCTCAACCGAGCCGGAACGCAAATGATCAAGTCTCCAAGAAACCGGGTACACCTCAACTCGACGCGATGTTCATGGCTACCCGGCGGATCCAGGCGGCCGGGTTGTCGTACGCCACGAGGCGCTGCCACCGGGGCCAGGCCCGGGTGAACGCCTCCTGGACACAGTCCTGGGCGAGGTGAAGGTCGGCCGTGTAGGCGTAGAGCATCAGCGTCAGACGCTGGACGTTCGCCTCGTAGAACTCGTCAAAGCCGTGTCCGGGCGGGTCGTCGTCACGCGGCCGCCGCTGCCTGGCCATCGATCCCTTCCCCTCCTCGGCGCGCCGTCCGTGCGCGCCCGTCGGTGCGCGTCCGGACCATACACACGACGCCCGGGCGTCCGGTTGCGGCCGAGTGGGGAGGAATTTCGAGGAGCGAGTTCCGATCAGCGGAAAGCGGGCAAGGTCACCGGATCGCTGACCGGCCTGGCCGGCTCACGTCAGGGCGAGCTCGTTGGTCTGGCCGACCAGGTCGACCCCGAAGCTGTGGTGGGGCTGCTCATCGATGAGTTGGAAACCCCGGTTGAGATAGACGCGTCGGGCGGCCGCGAGCACGCTGTTGGTCCACAGGCGGACCCGCTTGAATCCGCGCTCGCGGGCGAAGTCCAGGCAGGTGTCCACCAGCTGGCCGCCCAGCCCGTGCCCGCGGGCCGACGGGTGGACCAGCAGGATGCGTAGCTGGGCCGTGGTCTCGTCGTAGGGGACGCAGAACACGCAGCCCACCCGTTCGCCGTCGCGCTCGGCGATCCAGGCGCCGCTGCGGTCATCCGCCGCGTTCGCGTAGTCGGCCACGATGCGCGCGACCAGGGCCTCGAACGTCGTGTCCCACCCGAATTCGGCGGCGTACTGCTCTCCGTGCGCCATCACCACCCAACCCAGGTCGCCAGGAGCGCCGAGCGGTCGGATCGTCGCGTCCATACTGCCTTCCGAACTGAAACGGTCGTCCTGCCGCTGAAACAGTCGTTTCAGTGGCAGAATAGCGCGGTGACCGACGTCGAGCCATCCCCATCCGCCCGCAAGGCCGAGCTGCTCGAGCTGGCCTACCGGTACGTGCTGGACCACGGGCTGGTCGACCTGTCCCTGCGCCCGCTCGCGGCGGCGATCGGGTCCAGCCCGCGGGTGCTGCTGTTTCTGTTCGGCAGCAAGGACGGCCTGATCCAGGCCCTGCTCGCCCGGGCCCGGGCCGACGAACTGTCCATGCTGGAGGGCCTGCCGCCCGGCTCGCTGGCCGAGGTCACGTCCCGGATCTGGGCGTGGGCGGCCGATCCGCGGCACCGACCGGTGCTCGTGCTGTGGGCCCAGGCGTACGTCCGCTCGCTGACCGAGCCGGACGGGCCGTGGGCGTCCTTCGCCCAGTCCACCGTGGACGACTGGCTGGCGGTGCTCGCGCGGGCGCAGCCGCCCGCGGTGCGCCGGACCCGGGCGGGGTTGGCGCAGCGCACCCAGGTTCTGGCGGTGCTGCGGGGCGCGATCCTGGATCTGATCGCCACCGGGGACAGCCGTCGGATCACCGCCGCCGTCGACGCCTACCTGCGGACGCTCTGAGCCACCGGCGAACTCCGTGGCTCACCGACGCGCGCGGTCGGACCCGGCGGCGACCGTACGGTCACGAGCGGGTCTGGTTACGTGCGGGTCTTGGTTACGTGCGGGTCTTGGTTACGTGCGGGCCCGGCTACGAGCGGGTCAGCGCCTCGCCCCACACGGCGATCGTGGTCGTGAACGAGCCCGGATCCGAGGCGGTGACCGTGATGGCGGTCGGGATGAAGCTGTCACCGGCGTACTCCGGCGTGGCGGAGTACCGGGTGACCGTGCCCTCCTGGGCCAGGGGCAGGATGATGCTTTCGTCGATGTATCGCTTGACCTCGGTCAAGCCGACCGGCACATAGACGATGTTGTGGGGCAGGTCGGGCTGACCGCCGAAGATCTCCGGCAGCAGGAGCAGCTTCTCGAGCTGACCCGCCTGGGCCAGCTCCTCCGCCTGCGCCTGGGAGGTCACGTGGGAAAAGTCCGGACCGGCTGATGGTGTCGTCATCCGGGCAGCCTAGACCGTGCGGTCCCGCCGCGCGACCCCACCGGGTGCGGCCCGGACGGCGCGGTGGGCTTACCGGGGACGGCTCGCCAGCGCGGGGTCGGCTACGCTGCTGGGCGCCACGACGACGGTAAGTGGAGGAGATCGTCCATGGACCACGGCGCCAATGAGCGCGACCCCCGTTCCGGGGCGACCGGCCCGGGACCGAATCGGCGGGCCACGGGGATAGCCGTCGGCATCACCCTGGCCGCCGTCCTGGTCGCCACCATCGTCGGCTGGATCGTCGTTCCTGACCAGGGCCTGGTGACCGTGCTGGGCCTGATCGCCGCCCTGACGCTCGCGGCGGCCATCGCCCTGCCCCGGTGGTCAGAGCGGGTGTGGCCGATTCTCGTCTTCGCGTTCGTGGCGATCGGCGTCGTGCTCATCGGCCGAGGCGGCGCGGGGCGGCCGTACGGAATCATCGCCATCCTGCTGGCCATCGCGGTCTTCCCGATGTTCGTCGTGGCGGCCCTCCGCCACCTCGCGGCGTGGGCATCGGACGGGCCCACGCCCACGCCACCGCCCGCGCGTACCGTGGTCGGCTCCCTGGTCAGCGGGGCGATGCTCGCGACCACCGTGCTGGGTTTCCTCGGCATCGGGGCGCAGACCGACGGGCAGTACGTCGTCCGACACGGCCAGCCGGTCACGGTCACGCTCGGCAGCCGGTGCACGATGTCCCAGGACACCTCGAATGTCGTCACGTTCACCTGCCCCGAGTCCCACTGGACGATCGACGGCCGGACCTACCGAGGAACCGCCCATATCGGAACGACTACCCCGGACACGGACGCCGACGCGGGCCAGTCGGGCCCGGGCGCCGACCGTCCCGCGGGGTCGTCGCCCGGGTTCGGAAACCGGACGGTCGAGGCGTACGCGATGCCGGGCGACGATGACGCCTACACGGAGAACTACGCCGCGAACGGCTTCGAGGGCCTCCACGTCTTCTATCCGGTGCCGTGGTGGCTCATACTCGCCACTCCCCTGCTCGTCGTCGCCCTCATCGTCCGCGCGGTCATTCGGCGGATCCGCCGCGGCGCCGCGCCCACGGCCGGCTGAGGACTGAGGGCGCAACCGCGACCCAGGGATGGTCCGGGGCAGGCGGCCGGGCCACGCCGCCCGCGCCCCTCGGTGAGGCTTGGTGGATTCTCGCCCCGGCCGGCCGACAGTGGCGCGGACCGGTCAGGAGGCCACGCGCAGGCGGATGGTCTCGGGCATGGCGCGCAGGCGCTCCAGCACCGCCTCGGAGTAGTCCACGCCGATGTCGGTCAGCACGTAGCCGACCTCGCCCCGGGTACCCAGCAGCTGGCCCTCGACGTTGACGTCGTGCTCGGCGAGGATGCCGTTGACCTGGGCCAGCACGCCCGGCGTGTTCTGGTGGATGTGCACGAGACGGTGCGCCCCGGGTCGGGTCGCCAGCGCCACCGGCGGCAGGTTGACCGACAGCGTCGTCGTCCCGTCGGTGACGAACTGGGCGAGCTTGTTCGCCACGAACGAGCCGATGTCCGCCTGGGCCTCCTCTGTGGACCCTCCAATGTGGGGGGTGAGGATGACGTTGGGCAGGCCGCGCAGCTCGGAGACGAACTCGTCACCGCGCCCCTTCGGCTCCTGCGGGAACACGTCGACCGCCGCCCCGGCCAGGTGCCCCGACTCGAGGTGGGCCCGCAGGGCGGCGTGGTCGACGACGAAGCCTCGGCTGAGGTTGAGGAAGATGCTGCCCGGCTTCATCCGGGCGAACTGCTGCTCGCCGAAGAAGCCGCTGTTGCCGGGCCGGCCGTCGACGTGCAGCGTGACCACGTCGGCCACGGCGAGCAGCTCGTCCAGGGTGGCGCAGCGGCGGGCGTTGCCGAGGGCCAGCTTGTCGGCGGTGTCGTAGAAGTAGACGGTCATGCCCAGCGCCTCGGCGAGCACCGACAGCTGCGAGCCGATGTTGCCGTAACCGACGATGCCGAGCACCCGCCCGCGCACCTCATGGCTGCCCTCGGCCGCCTTGTCCCAGATGCCGTTGTGCATGGCGGCGTTCTTGTCGGTGAGCCGCCGGTGCAGGGCGATGATCTCGGCCAGGGCCAGCTCGACCACGCTGCGGGTGTTGGAGAACGGCGCGTTGAACACGGCCACGCCCCGGGCCGAGGCGGCGGCCAGGTCGATCTGGTCGGTGCCGATGCAGAACGCGCCGACCGCGAGCAGCTTGGGCGCGGCGTCCAGCACCGCCGACGTGACCCGGGTCTTGGACCGGACGCCGAGCAGCTCCACGTCGGCGATGCGCTCGATGAGTTCGGCCTCGTCCAGCGCCCGGCCGAGCGTCTCCACCTCGATCCCGTCGGCCTTCAGCCGCGCGACGGCGTCGGGGTGGATGCCCTCCAGCAATAGTGCCCGCATGTCAGACCAGCCTAGCCGGGGCGGCGCTGTCTCCCGGCCCGCCGACCGGGGACCGTGCTCCGCGTCACGGTGGCGGGGCCGCCCGGTACGCTCGTCGCCAGCCCGAGCCGTGCGGTCAGCGGCACCAGCGCCGCCCGCCGATCGCGACGATCGTTTCGGATCACGCGGGTTGCTTGCGATGATCGCGACGTTGCGGCGGTGTGGTGCCATAAGGGCACTGCCTGCATCACGGGAGGGGTCGGCGTGCCGTCGAGTGTGGACACCGCCACCGGGCCGACCCATGGCTATGTGTTCATCTCGTACGCCCACGCCGACGCGGCGTACGTCAAGGTCCTGGTCGCGGCCCTGGACGCGGCCGGGGTGCCCTGGTGGTACGACGAGCGGCTCGAGAGCGGGGACCGGTTCGGCCGGGTGCTCGCGGAGCGGATCGACGGGTGCGCGGCCTTCGTCCTGGTGATGTCGCCGGACGCGGCGGCCTCGGCGTACGTCGCGAAGGAGCTGCGGCGGGCGCAGCACGCCCGGCGGCCGATCTACCCCCTGCTGCTCGCGGGCGACCCGCTGCCGGCGGTGGCCGACCGGCACTACGTCTCCGTCGCCGGCGCGGTCCCGCCGCCGGCCAGCCTCATCGACGCCCTGCAGGCCCGGGTCGCCGACCCGCCACCGCCCGTGAGCCCGGGCAAGGCGCGCCTGGTCGGACGCGGCTTCCCGCGGCGCAACCCGCACTTCGTCGGCCGCGAGGCCCTGCTGCACCAGCTCGCCGAGGGCCTGCTCTGGTCGCCGGTGGCGGTGCAGGCCCTGCACGGGATGGGCGGGGTCGGCAAGACCCAGGTCGCGGCCGAGTACGCGTACCGGTACGCCGACGACTACGACGTGATCGCCTGGGTCGACGCGGAGAACCTGGACCTCATCCCCGGTCAGCTCGCCGAGCTCGCCCCGATCCTGGGCCTGCCGACCGGCCCGGACGTGGCCCGGACCGCGGCCGACGTCGTCGCCGCGCTCGACCGGACCGAGCTGAGCTGGCTGATCGTCTTCGACAACGCCGTGAGGCCCCGGGACCTCGCCCCGTGGCTTCCCCGGGCCCGCCGGCTCACCGGTGACGTGATCATCACCTCGCGGCAGACCCAGTGGGCCCGCCTCGGCCAGACCCTCGACGTCGACGTGATGAGCCGGGCCGAGGCGGTCGCGCTGCTGCGGGAACGCGTCGCCGACATCGAGGAAACGATCGCCGCCGAGATCGTCGAGTTCCTCGGTCGGCTGCCGCTCGCGGTCGATCTCGCCGGCGGTTACCTCGCGACCAACCGCACCCCGCCCGCGCGGTACCTGGCCCGGCTGCGCGAGGCCGGGAATGCGATCACCGCGTACCTCGATGCGTCCGAGGAGGAGCGGCTCGGCTACCGCCACACCATCGCGACCGTCTGGGAGCCGACCCGGGCCGACCTGGCCGACGCCAGCCCGGCGGCGGATCAGCTGTTGCGGCTGTGCGCCTTCCTCGCGCCCGAGCCGATCCCGCTCGACCTGTTCACCGGCCACCCCGAGGTCCTGCCCGAGCCGCTGGCCGGCGCCGCCGCCGACCCGCCGACCTTCGAGCGGACCGTGGGCGAGCTGCTGCGGCGCAGCCTGGCCCGCCGCGACGCCGACGGCCTGACGATCCACCGCCTGCTCGCGGCCACCATCCGCCAGCGCCTGCCCGACGCCGACCGCCAGGAGTCCGCCGTGGTCGTGCGGGAGCTGCTCTACCGGAGCGTGCCCGCCCACACGCACGACGAGCCCTCGCCCGCCTGGCCACCGCTGCTCCCGCACGTGCTCGCGGCCGTCGCGCATCCCGGCCCGACGACCCGGGTGGCCTGGCTGCTGGGTCAGGCCGGCCTCCACCTGAAGATCCACGGTCAGGTCGCCGCCGCCCAGCCGCTGTTCGAGCGGGCGCTGCGCGTCCTCGAGGCTTCGTTCGGCCCGGACCACCCCGTGGTGGTGAGCCCACTGAGCCACCTGGCCACGGTGCTCACGGATCAGGGCCGGGCGGAGGCGGCCCGGCCACTGCTGGAACGGGCGCTCCGCATCAGCGAGGCCACGCACGGGCCGGACCACCCGGAGGTGGCCACCTGCCTGAACAACCTCGCCACAGTGCTGCGGGATCTGGGGCGGGCGGAGGCGGCCCGACCGCTGCTGGAGCGAGCGCTCCGCATCGACGAACAGGCCTTCGGCCCGGACCACCCGACGGTCGCCGACTCCCTGAGCAACCTGGCCATCGTCTTGAGCAACCTCGGGCGGGGGCAGGCGGCCCGACCGCTGCTGGAGCGAGCCCTTCGCATCGACGAACAGGCCTTCGGCGCGGACCACGCGCGGGTGGCCACCCGACTGAGCGGTCTCGCCGCCGTGCTGCAGCGGCTGGGGCAGACCCGGGCCGCGAAACCGCTGCTGGAACGGGCGCTTTCCATCAACGAGCAGACCTTCGGCCCCGACCACCCCTCGGTGGCCAGCGCGTTCATCAATCTCGCCCTGGTGCTCAAGCATCTGGGGCAGGCCCGAGCGGCGAGGCCACTGTTGGAGCGAGCGTTGCGCATCGACGAGGAGACGTTCGGTCCGGACCACCCGAGGGTCGCGATCACGCTGAACAACCTCGCCCTGGTGCTAAACAAGCTGGGGCAGGCGACGGCGGCCCGGCCACTGCTGGAACGGGCGGTGCGCATCGCCGAAACGAGCCTGGGCCCCGACCATCCGGACACCCGGCTGCTTCGGCGCAACCTCGCGGTCCGCTGACGGGACCTCGGACGACCCGGAGCCGTGGTCAGGCCTCGCCCGAGCCCGACCACGGCCGGCCGCTGTCGATGAGCGTCAGGCGCTGGGTGGCGCGGGTGAGGGCGACGTAGAGATCGCTGCGCCCCCGCACCGACACCGTCTCGATCGCGTGCGGATCGACGACGATGACCGAGTCGAACTCCAGGCCCTTGCCCTGCGCCACGGTGAGCACGGCCACCGGCTGGGTCAGGTCGGGGTCGGCGCCGAACGAGGCCTCCGGGGCCACCGACCGTACGGCCTCGGCGACCGTGTCCCAGTGGGCGGCTGGCACGATGACGCCGAGCCGCCCATCCCCCAGCGACGCCAGCTCCTCCCGCACCGCCGCGGCCACGGCCTGGCCCAGCGACCCGTCCACGGTGACCGTCCGCGGCGGGATGCCGGTGGCGCGCACCGAGGTCGGCGGACGCAGCGACGGATCAATGGACGCCAGGACCTTCGCGGCCAGGTCCATGATCTCCGCCGGCGTCCGGTAGTTCACGGTCAGCTCGGCCAGGCGCCAGCGGTCGGCGACGTACGGCGCGAACACCGACTCCCAGGAGGCGGCACCGGCCAGGTCCCCGGTCTGCGCGATGTCGCCGACCACGGTCATCGACCGGCTCGGGCAGCGGCGCATGAGCAGCCGCCAGGCCATGGGCGAGAGCTCCTGCGCCTCGTCGACGATGATGTGCCCGAAGGCCCACCGGCGGTCGGCCGCGGCCCGCTGGGCGGTGGTGAGCTGCTCGACCAGGCGCTGCCGTTCGGCAAGCGTGGCGGCGTCGAGCAGGTCGGTGGCGAGCAGGACCTCCGACTCGACGTCCTCGAACTCGAACGTCCGGGACCCCTCGGCCACCTCCAGCGTGCCCTGGGCGTACTCCACCTGCCGCCGAAGCTCCGCCTCGAGCCGGGCCTGGCTGCCGTCGTCGATCTCGCCCAGCAGCTCCATCGCCTCATCGAGCAACGGCACGTCCGCGGGCGTCCATCCCCCGGGCTCGCGCACCAGCAGCGCCCGCTCCTGCTCGGACAGCTGCGGCGCGGCCGAGGCGAGGGCGTCCGGGTCGGCGAAGAGGTCGTTGAGCAGCTCCTGCGGGGTGAGGATCGGCCACAGCCAGTCCAGCGCCGCCTGCACCGCCGGCTCCTCGGCCAGCTCGGCCCGGATCTCGGCCAGGTCGGCCGCGTCGAGCAGCATCGGGTCGCCCGGCGCGTCGTCACCGCCGAGCGGGTCGTCGGCGTAGGGATCGGTGCCGATCGCCTCCGCCATCTGCCAGGTGAGCGCGTCCAGCACGTGCCGAGCGAAGATCTCGCGGGCCTCGTTGTGGGGCTTGCCGGACCGGCGGGCCGCGGCCCGGGCGTCCTCGGCAGCCTCCCGGTGCAGGATGAGCACCTCCTTGTCCACCGGGATCTCCATGCCGCCCTGCTCGGGCACCCGCTGCCGGTCCCGGACGGCCTTGGCCAGGACGTCGGCCATCACCAGGCGACCCTTGATCTCGGCCGCCTCGGGCGACTCGGTGCGGGTCGCCCGCACCCCCGGGTACAGGTCGCCGAGCGTCCGCAGCAGCACCCCGGTCTCGGCCAGCGACGGCAGGACGTGGGAGATGTAGCGCAGGAACGTCCGGTTCGGACCGACGATGAGCACGCCCCGGGTCGACAGCTGCTGGCGGTAGGTGTAGAGCAGGTACGCCGCCCGGTGCAGCGCCACCGCGGTCTTGCCGGTGCCCGGCCCGCCCTGGACCACCAGGACCCCGTTCATGTCGGCCCGGATGACGTGGTCCTGCTCGGCCTGGATCGTGGCCACGATGTCGCGCATGCGGCCGGTGCGGCTCGCGGTCAGCGCCGCCAGCAGGGGTGACTCGCTGGTCACGTCGCTGGTGGAGCGGGCCTCGACCGCGGAGAGATCGAGGATCTCGTCATCGAGGCCGATGACCGTACGGTCGCGGGTGCGCAGGTGCCGGCGGCGGCGCACCCCGAGCGGGGAGGCGGCGGTGGCCAGGTAGAAGGGCCGCGCCGCCGGCGCCCGCCAGTCGATCAGCAGCGGCTCGTGCTCGGGCGTGTCGGCGAAGATCCCGATCCGTCCCAGGTACATCGGTGACTGCGGCCCGTCACCCTCGCCCCCGCCGTCACCATCCACGAAGTCCAACCGGCCGAAGCACAGGCCGCTCTCCACGCCGTCCAGCTCGGCCAGCGTCCGGGCGTACATGGTGGCGGTGCTGTCGCGCTGGGAGCGGGCCTGGTGGGTACTGTCGGTCTCCCGCAGCGTCTGCGCCAGCCGCTCGGCTGCGGTGCGGCGCATCTGGTCGAGGCGCTCGTAGAGAGTGGTGACGTACCGTTGTTCCTGTTCCAGATCGCTTGACAACCGTCTATCCCCCGGGCCACTTCGCGTCGGCACAAGACCTGCAACAGTATCTCGGACACCATCCTCCGCCCACGGAAGATCGACGGCGAACCGTCCCGATGGCTTCCACCACCCCGGCGCGGCCCGCTACGATCCGGGTACCGCGAGCACGGGCGCCCGCCCGCCGCGGTCCAGCCCCGGGGCATACGGCGCCCGGGCACTCGGCGATCGGGAGGCAGGCCATCGCCAGACTCGCTGGAGCCCGGGTCATCACCCTGGACCAGGCCGTCGACGCCGGCTGTCGGTACTTCCTGCGCTTCGCCACGCTCGACATGGAGGCGGTGGCCCACGATCTGGCCGTCAGCCGGGCCACCCTCTACCGCGTGGTCGGCAGTCGCGACCGCCTGCTGGGCGAGGTGCTGTGGCGGCTCGCCGCCGGCGCCCTCGACCAGGCGCGGGACCGGCGGACGAGCGATGGTATCGAGGGGGTCATCGAGGTCGTCCGCGACTTCGCCCGCCGGATGCTGGCCACCCGGCCGCTGCGGGCCTTCGTGGCCACCGAGCCGGAGACCGCCACCCGGGTGCTGGTCACGGTGCACCGCCGGGGCATCACGGCGGTCTGCGCGCTCTTCGACGAGGTCGGCCTGGGCAAGCGCGGCCCGGTCGACGGGGCGGCGACCGGGCTGGTGGACGACCCGGAGCGCGTGGCCTACCTGCTGATCCGCATCGTCGAGTCACTCTGCTTCGCCGAGCTCGCCGGCACGCGGCCCGACCTGGAGCTCACCGAGCAGACCGTCCGCGGGCTGCTCGTGCAGGCCTGTACCCCGCGCCAGTCCCGGCTGGCCCAGCTCCGCGCGGCGGCCATGTGTCTGGTGTGGACCTCCGTCCCCGAGACCCTGCTGGGCGAAAGCCGCCTCCCCCTGGTGCTGGCGGGCGCCTGACCGGTCCGGCCGCGGTCGGGACGGCGTACGTCAGGGGTCGGCTGCGCCCGCGGACACCGGGGCGGCCGGCGGCGACGGCGCGCGCCGGGCGCGGGCGGCCCAGATGACGTAGGACGGGTCCCGGTCGAGGTTGTGGCGGTCGCGGTCGTACCGGCGGGTGGTCCGCGGGTCGGCGTGGCCCATCGCGTCCTGGACGTCCTCCAGCGGCACGCCCTCGGCCCGGGCCGTGGTGGCGAAGGCGTGGCGTAGCGAGTGGGGCGAGATCTGCCCGGCCGACTCCAGGCCCGCCCGCTCGGCCAGCCGCCGCACCAGCCGGAACACGGCGTGGCGGTCCAGCCGGGCCCCGGTCGAGGTGACGAAGAGGGGTCCGCTCAGGTTGTCGACGGCCACCCCCTCCTGGGCGGCCCGGTGCAGCAGGTACGTCTCCACCGCGGCTGCGCTGGCCGGGGTCAGGGCCCGGCGGCGCTTCTTGCCGCCCTTGCCGGTGAACCGGAGGCTGCGGTGGCCCCGCTCGTAGCCGAGGTCGCCGACATCCAGGCTCACCAGCTCGCCGACACGTAGCCCGAGGTCGGCCAGGAGCGCGATGACGGCGTGGTTGCGCAGGCGCATCGGGCTGGGGTCGGTCTCGGCCGCCACGAGCAGGGCGTCGACCTCCTGCGGGCTGAGCCCCACCGTCGCGGAGTGATCCCGGTCGACGCGGGGGCGGTCGGCTCCCCCGACCGGGTTGGCCGCCACCGCGCCGACCTTCTGCAGGAAGGCGTACCAGCTCGACAGCCCCGACATCTTGCGGGCCACGGTGGCCGGGGTGAACGGCTGGTTCGTGCGGGGGTCCACAGTGGATTCGAGCTGCCGGGCGTACGTGTTGACGTGGATGAACGTGGCCCGCAGCGGGTCGAGGTCGCGCTGCTCGCACCAGCGCAGCCAGGAGGCGACGTCGCGGCGGTAGGCGTCGCGGGTGTGCTCGGACAGGCGCCGGTTGTCCAGCCAGGCGTCGGTGAACGCGTAGAGATCGTCGATCGGGATGGCCAGCCCGTCCGGCCCCGGGATCGCGACCGTCGTCACAGGGAAGATCATCGCACAAAGGCGCGGTGACGGGTCAGGGGGATGTCGCTGGTGGACACCGGACGTCAGAAGGCGTCATTCCTGACCTGTGGCCGCGGGCCCGGGTCGCCGAGGCACACGTCGCCGGCCGCCGGCCGCGTCAGCGGTCGGCGGCGAGGGCGGCGAGCAGGTCGTCGAGGGCGGCCAGCGAGTGGGCGCTCACCACGGCGTCGCAGTAGGGCCAGGCCGCGGCCATGCCGGCGACGAGCGGCTGGTAGCCCGGGGCGGCGGTCCGGGGATTGGCCCACACGATGCGGTAGGCCAACCGGGACAGGCGGGCCATCTGCCGGCCCAGGAACGCGGCGTCCCCGGTCTCCCAGCCGTCGGAGATGATGAGCACGACCGCGCCCCGGGCCAGCCCGCGGGCCCCGTACCGGGACAGGAACGTCGCCAGCGCCTCACCGATGCGGGTGCCGCCCGACCAGTCCGGCGCCGCCCGACCCGCCCGCGCCAGCGCGACCTCGGGCGGCACCCGGGCCAGCACCGGGGTGAGCCGGGTCAGTCTCGTCGCGAAGGTAAATACCTCGGTCCTGACCCCGGACGCGACCGCGCTGTAGAGCAACTGCAGCATGGCCCGGGCGTACGGCTCCATGGACCCGGAGATGTCGCAGAGCACCACCAGCCGGCGTCGGCGCAGCCGCAGGCGTCGCCGGGCCAGGCGCACCGGGAAGCCGCCGGTGCGCTGGGCCCGCCGCAGCGTCGTGCGGAGGTCCACCCGGCGGCCGCGGGACGCGGCCTCGACCCGGCGGGAGCGGCGCAGCGGCGTGGCCAGGGTGAGCCGGCGCATGAGCACCGCCAGTTCGGCGAGCTCGGCCGGCGTCAGGGTCGCGAAGTCCCGGTGGCGCAGCCGCTCGGCCCGGGCGGCCAGCAACGGGTAGGGCGAGGCCTCGTCACCCTCCGCTGTGGACGGTGGCGGCGCCGGCGCCACCTCGGCCGCGGCGACGCTCCGGGCCCGGCCGGCCACCGGCCGCAGCGGCGCCGGGGCGCTGCGGGGCCGGGCCGCGGCCGGCCCCTCGGACGGTGCCGGGTCGCGCGCGGAGAAGACCTGGTGGAAGACGCGGTCGAAGGCGGCCAGCTCACCGGGCTCGCGGACCAGCGTGACCCGGGCACACCAGTAGAGATCGGTCGTCGTCACCGGGTCGGCCAGGGTCACGGCCTGGGCGAAGCGCGTGGCGCGGTCGGGCCCCACGTCGAGCCCGGCCGCCCGCAGCCGCGCCGCGAACCGGGCCACCAGCTCGGCGAGGTCCGGCAACTCGGCAGGGTCGGGCAACGTGGCAGGGTCGGGCCGCATCGTCGCTACTCGCCCAGGATCGTGGGCAGCCCGGCGGCCCGGGCGGCGGCGAGGTCCTCGTCGTACTTGAGCACCGCGCCCAGCGTCCGCTCGGCGGCCGCACTGTCCCATGTGGATACCCCGAGGGCCTGCAGCGCGGCGGCCCAGGCGATCGCCTCGGCCACGCCCGGCGCCTTGGCCAGCGTGAGCTCGCGCAGCCGCTGCACGGAGGTGGCGACCCGCTCGGCCAGCGAGGCCGACGCCGCCGGCACCCGGAGGCGGATGATCTCGGCCACCCGCTCCCGATCCGGGTAGGTGATGTAGTGGTACAGGCACCGGCGCCGCAGCGCGTCGTGCAGGTCCCGCGTGCGGTTCGAGGTGAGGACCGCCACCGGCCGCACGGTCGCCCGGCGCGTGCCGAGCTCCGGGATCGTCACCGCGCCCTCGGCGAGCATCTCGAAGAGAAACGCCTCGAACTCGTCGTCGGCCCGGTCGACCTCGTCGATGAGGAGCACGGCCGGTCGCGGGCCCGGATGGTCGATGGCGGCCAGCAGCGGCCGCGGCAGCAGGTAGTCCGGGCCGAACAGGTCCGCCTCGGCGAGGGCGGCGCCCCGCGACTCGGCCAGGCGGATGGCCAGCAACTGACGCGGATAGTTCCACTCGTACAGCGCCTCGGCGGCGGTCAGCCCCTCGTAGCACTGCAGCCGCACCAGCACGGTGTCGAGGATCGTGGCCAGCGCCTTGGCCGCCTCGGTCTTGCCGACGCCCGGCTCGCCCTCCAGCAGCAGCGGCTGCCCCATCCGTACGGCCAAGAACAGCGCCGTCGCCAGCCCGTCGTCGGCCAGGTAGCCCGCGCGCACCAGGCCGTCGCGCACCGCGGCCACGTCGCCGGGCAGGCCGGGCGCCCCGCCGGCGTCGGGAATCGGGCCGGCCATCATGCGGCCACCGGTAGCCGCTCGGAGCGCCGGACCGGCAGCTCAACCACGACCGGCGGCGGGGCCGGCTGGAACACGGTCCACCTCCGGCTCGGCGCGGGCGCGGGCCGGGCGGTGGGCGCTGGCCCGACCGCGGGTCGGGCGGTGGGCACGGGGTCGACCACCGGCACCGGGTCGAACAGCGGCGCCGGCTCGACCACCGGTGACGGCTCGCCCCCGGACGAGGGCTCGGCGGCCGGCGCCGGCTCGACCGGAGACCACGCCTCGAACACCGGCGGCGGATCGACGATGGGCCAGGGCGCGACGGACGGCCGCGCCCGCACCGCCGGCGCCGGTTCGATGACCGGCGGCGGCGCGACCGCGGGCCGGGGCTCGTAGGAGGGCGGGGGCGGGGCGAGCGCACCGGCCGGGACCAGCCCGCGGCCCAACTCCCGCAGCGCGGCCGGGCCGTACGCGGCCACCAGGTCGGCGAGGTACTCCGCCCCCAGCGCGTCCCGGTCGACCGCGCGGGCCAGCGCTCGCCGGTGCGCCCGCAGCTCGCGGGCGCCGGCCAGCGTCCGGCGGGGACCGAGGCTCAGCAGCCCGGCCACGCCCCACACGCCCAGGGCACTGACCACTGTGGAGCCTTGCAGGTCGCGCTCCAGCATGGTGGCGGTGGCGAGCCCGCCGGCGTGGATGAGCAGGGCCGCGGCGAAGACCCGCCGGCGGCGCGGCGGCAGCAGGCCCCGCTCGAGCAGCCCGGCCCGCAGCGGCGCGCAGGCCCGGCGCACCCGGGGCAGCCAGGCCAGCAGCCGGGGCCGGCGGGTCCAGGTCAGGCCGGCGTAGACGGCGACGGCGAGCCGGTCGTCGAGGTCGTGCCGGGGGTCGAGGCGCTGGGGGTGGCGCCCGCTCAGGTCGACCGACCCGCAGCCGTGCAGGTCGGCGAGCACGGTGAGCACGACGCCGTACGGCCCACGGCGGAGATAGGCCAGCTCACGCGGGGCCAGGTCCCACCCGTCCTCGTAGTCGTCGTCGGCGCTCCGCCGGTCCAGCGGCAGCGCCCGGGCCAGCGCCGACCCGAGCAGCAGCGCTGCGCAGACGACCAGGTACGGCTCGACCACCGTGCCTCCCCTCGCGGGTCAGCGTAGTGGCGATCGCCGCGCCCGTCACCCCGCCGATTGTTCAAGCGGACCGCCGCGCCGGCCCCGGCGGCAGCGGTACAGTCGCGGCCGGGAGGCCGACGATGTCGATGCCAGCGGATATCAAGGCGTACAACCGGCAGCTCATCGAGGAGTTCCGGTCCCGGGGCGGGCCTCCGGACGGACGACCTCTCCTGCTGCTGACCACCACCGGTCGGCGGACCGGGCGGCGCCACACCACCCCGGTGATGCGGCTCGTGGTCGACGGCCGGGATGCGGTGGTCGCGTCGAACAACGGCGCGCCGCGGCACCCGGACTGGTTCCACAACCTGGTGGCCGACCCGGACGTGACGGTCGAGGTGGCCGGGGAGACCTACCCGGCCCGGGCCGTCGTCCCCGAGGGCGCCGAGCGCGACCGCATCTGGGCGCAGATCGTGGCGGCGCACCCGTTCTTTGCCGAGCACCAGTCGCGCGCGAACCCACGCACGATTCCGGTGGTGGTGCTCGAGCGCCGGCCGACGACCGAACCATCCGGATGAATCGACCATCCGGATGAATCGGACCTAACACGCACCCGGTGTTGCGTTCTCGCGTCGCGGGCGGCCGGTCTGTTTTCATGTTCGCCGTGACTGCCGAATCGCTACGCCTGCGGGTGCGCGTCGACGCTGATCCCGACACAGTGTTCAAGGCCCTCACCGATGGCGACGAGCTGACGGAGTGGTTCGCCGAGTCCGCCGAGGTGGACCTGGCCCAGTCGCGGTACGAGTT
>Ga0310834_101294_pt1 | contig 15801 bp, 11 predicted proteins | sample SM_ome_2_FD_201314 | JGI IMG/M metagenome (GOLD analysis project Ga0310834, IMG submission 201314) | Sorghum-adapted microbial communities enriched on stacked mutant (SM) sorghum from Joint BioEnergy Institute, Emeryville, California... ... | reverse complement strand
CATGATCTTTCGCTTCCTCCCGGCGTGGATACCAATGATCCGGTGCGCATGTATTTGAAGGAGATCGGGCGGACGCCGCTGTTGTCGACGGAGGAAGAGGTCGAGTTGGCCCGCCGGATCGCCGAAGGGGACGAAGAGGCGCGCCACAAGCTCACGGAAGCCAACCTTCGGCTCGTCGTCAGCATCGCCCGCAAATACGCAGGCCGGGGCATGTTGTTCTTGGATCTGATCCAGGAAGGCAACCTCGGACTCATGAAGGCGGTCGAGAAATTCGACTATACGAAAGGCTACAAATTCAGCACGTACGCGACCTGGTGGATCCGCCAAGCGATCACGCGGGCGATCGCGGACCAAGCGCGCACGATCCGCATTCCCGTGCACATGGTGGAGACCATCAACAAGCTCATCCGGGTATCCAGGCACTTGCTGCAGGAATTAGGCCGGGAGCCGACGCCGGAGGAGATCGCGGAGAGAATGGAGATGTCCGTGGAGCGCGTGCTGGAAATTCAGAAAATATCCCAGGAGCCGGTCTCCATGGAGACGCCGATCGGCGAGGAGAGCGATTCCCACCTCGGGGACTTCATCGAAGATCCGGACGCGTCGGCGCCGGAAGACGCCGCGGCGTACGAAATGCTGCGCGAGCAGATGAAAGATATTCTGGACACGCTCACGGACCGTGAAGAGAACGTGCTGCGTCTGCGCTTCGGACTGGACGACGGCCGGACCCGGACGCTGGAAGAAGTGGGCAAAGTGTTCGGCGTAACCCGCGAGCGGATTCGCCAGATCGAGGCGAAAGCGCTCCGCAAGCTTCGTCACCCAAGCCGCAGCAAGCGGTTGAAAGATTTTCTCGAGGATTGATATTTGTTGCGCATATGAGGCTGTCTTTCCGTCATTGCAGAAGCAGTTGCCGGAGGGGCAGCCTTCTTCATATGCTTGTTCCAGTTCTCCGGCAATCCGCGCGAACCTTCTCTCATCCGGACGCAAATGCGCCTCACAGGCGCTATCTCACGATGCTTCCTGACGAACCGTCGCCATAGCATACCATGTGTGCAATTAAGCGAAAGAACCCCGGCGAACCTCTGTCATAGCACACCACGTGTGCAATCCCGCGAGGGAACCCCGGCGAACCTCTGCCAAAGCACACCACGTGTGCGATCTCACGAGAGTACCCTGACGAAGCGCCGCCATAGCACACCACGTGTGCAATCTCACGAGAGAACCCCGACGAAGCGCCGCCATAGCACACCACGTGTGCAATTCAGCGAGAGAACCCCGGCGAACCGCCGCCATAGCACACCACGTGTGCAATCTCACGAGGGGCCCCCGACGAACTGCCGCCATAGCACACCACGTGTGCAATTCAGCGAAAGAACCCCGGTGAACCGCCGCCAAAGCACACCATGTGTGCAATTCAGCGAAAGAACCCCGGCGAATCGCCGCCATAGCACACCACGTGTGCAATCTCACGAGAGAACCCCGACGAACCGCCGCCATAGCACACCACGTGTGCAATCTCACGGGGGAAACCTGACGAACCGCCGCCATAGCACACCACATGTGCAATCTCACGAGAGAACCCCGACGAACCGCCGCCATAGCACACCACGTGTGCAATCCCGCGATAGAACCCCGGCGAATCGCCGCCATAGCACACCACGTGTGCAATCTCGTGAGGTCTCCGAATTTCGGGGCGATTGCGTGCGGTGAACCAAGCAACACATCGTGTATGCAATGCCGCGGGACCTGCCGACCAATCACCAAACTAACATCCTACGGGCCCAATCATATGGAGAAGCATCGTAAACGGGTAACAGGTTGCGGGACAGCAGGCAACGGCAACGAGCAGGAGGTGGCGGGCGACAGACAGTGGAGAGCGGGCATGCATGCAACAGGCAGCAGCGACGGGCAACGAGTAGCATGCAACGGAGAGCGAACAGCGGACAGCGGGCGGCGGACAGCGAGAAGCGGACAGAGAGAAGCAGTCAGCGAACTACGAGCAACGAACAGCGGACAGCAGCGGTGGACAGCGAGAAGCGGACAGAGAGAAGCAGTCAGCGAACTACGAGCAACGAACAGCGGACAGCAGCGGCGGACAGCGAGAAGTGGACAGAGAGAAGCAGTCAGCGAACTACAAGCAACGAGCAGCGGGCGGCGGACAACGAGAAGTGGACGGAGAGAAGCAGTCAGCGAACTACGAGCAACGAACAGCGGACAGCAGCGGTGGACAGCAGGCCACGGACAGTGAGTAGTGGGCAGGGAGAAGAAGCAAGCAAACACCAAACATCTTCGGAGCACGTAATCGAATCGCGCACTTCGCCCACCGTGCCGTGCCATCATCCTGCATCCAACAACCACCTCAGTTCCACATAGTGGAACAAACAATCACCAGACGGAAAAAATATTCGAAACCCTCTTGATGTAAGCGGATTCTCATAATACAATAAGCACAAGAGTTCCGTTTAGTGGACATAAGTTCCGCATAGTGGAACAAGAACGAGGTGGATCCATTGTCGGATGGCAAGACGAGGGAGACGGAGTCGCTTCGCACGGTGCAACGGGCGATCGACATTTTGAATTGCTTTTCGTTCGACCAGCCGGAGCTGAGCTTGACCGAGATCGCGAACAAGATCGATCTCGCCAAGTCCACGACGAGCAGGCTGCTGTCCACGCTGGAGCAGAACGGCTTCGTGCTGAGGAGCCCGAATTCCCCGAAATACAAGCTGGGGCACCGCCTGTATTATCTCGGGTCGATCAGCGGCCGGTCCATCAAGGTGAGGGAAGTCGCCAAGCCGCTAATGGACGAGCTGCGGGATCTGACGAAGGAGACGGTGAACCTGCACATTCTGGAGCAGAACTATCGGATGTGCATCGAGCAGAGCGAAGGCGTGCTGTCCATCCGGCATCTGGTTCGCATCGGCGAGAGGCTGCCGCTGTGGGCGGGGGCGGGCGGCAAGGCGATTCTGGCGTTCCAGACCGAAGCGTTCCAGCAGTCGATCCTCGACTCGCTGGAGTCCGAGACGCGGCGGATGAAGCTGCGCGGCGAACTGGCCCATATCCGGGCCGAAGGGGTGACCACCAGCATGGACGAGCGGGAAGTCGGGCTCGCGGCCGTCGCCGCGCCGATCTTCGACGTGAACGGGGAAGTGAAAGCTTCGCTCTCCGTATCCGGGCCCTCCGTCCGGTTCACCGAGGAGAGGATTGAGACGATCAAGCGGCACGTCCGGGAATCGGCGGGGCAGATCTCCACGCGGATGGGCTTCATTCGGGAAGAAGCGACTTAAAGGACGGCCGGACAGATCCGGCCAAGGCCGCCATGCGCCCTTCGATGCCGCAAGGCGGGGCGTTCGAAATGCAGGTCCGTTCGAGATGCAGGGGGGTACGAAGACCGGATGGATGAATTCAGAATATTGGCTCCCTGCGGCATGTTGGGGTACGGATTTCCCAGAACATCGTTCATGAGAGGAATGGAGCTGAAGCCGCACGCCATCGTGGTGGACGCGGGCAGCACCGACGCCGGTCCGCACAAGCTGGGGGCGGACGCGGCGATCGTCAGCCGGCAGGCGTGCAAGAAAGACCTGGAGATCATGCTGGCGGAAGGAGCGAAGGCGCGCATCCCCGTCATCATCGGATCGGCGGGGGGCAGCGGAGCGAGGTTCCATGTGGAATGGACCCGCGAGATCGTGCTCGAAATACTTCGGGAGCAAGGGATTGCCGGACTGAAATTGGCGGTGATCTGGGCCGACATTCCCCGCGAGGTGGTCGAAGCGAAGCTGAAGGAAGGCAAATGCGAGCCGCTCGGGCGATCCGTCAAGCCGCTGACCCCCGAAAGGCTGGAAGCGACGACCGGCATCGTCGCCCAGATGGGGCACGAACCGATCGTCGAAGCGCTGGCGGCCGGGGCCGACATCGTCATCTGCGGGCGGGCGTACGATCCTTCGCCCTTCGCCGCCGCCGCGATGTTCCGCGGCTTCGACGAGGCGCTCGCCTACCACATGGGCAAAATCTTGGAATGCGCCGCACTCTGCGCCGACCCGGGCACGACGAAGGACTGCATGCTCGGCATTGTGCGAGAAGATTCATTCATCGTCAAGCCGCTCAGCGACGAGCGAAGGTGTACGGCGGTATCGGTGGCGGCCCACACCTTCTATGAGAAGGACCACCCGTATCTGCTCCACGGTCCCGGGACGGTGCTGAACCTGGAGCATTGCACGTTCACCGAGCGGCCGGACGGGAGCGTGGAAGTGCGGGGAAGCCGGATGACCCGAACGCCCGTCTACAAGATCAAGCTGGAAGGCGCCATGAAAGTCGCCTACCGCACGTTCGTCGTCGCCGGCGTCCGCGATCCCATCCTGATCGGCAGGATCGAAGAAGTGGAGGAAGCGGTGCGCAAGCAAGTCGTCGAGTACTATGCCGAAGTTCCGGAAAGCGATTACCGCATTCATTTCATCAATTACGGGTTGAACGGCGTGATGGGCGAACTGGAGCCGGTGAAGGAGCCGGCGCATGAACTGGGCGTCGTGTTCGAGGTCGTGGCGAAGACGCAGGAGCTGGCGAACGCCGTCTGCAGCACGGTGAGGTCGACTTTCCTCCACTACGGATACAACGGGAGGAAGTCGACGGCGGGCAACCTGGCGTTCCCGTTCGCCCCGAGCGACGTGCCGTTCGGCGCCGTGTACGAATTTTCGGTCTATCACCTGATGGAAGTGGCGGACGGGCTCGAGATGTTCCAGATCGAATACGCGGAGGTGTAGACCATGAGACTGTACGATGCCGCGTCCGTCTTGCGGAGCAAGAACAGCGGGCCCTTCGAGATCACGGTGGACGCGCTGTTCGACGATCCCGCCGTCTACCGCCGGATCAAGGAATCGGGCGCGATCAACCGGGAGCGGATTGCCGAACTGTATAACATTCCGCCCGACCATATCGCCCATATCGTGTTCTTCGACCAGGCGCTCGGCTTCAAAGTCACGTTCGCCCGCAAAGTGTCCTCCGGCACGTTCGGGGACCGGGACGTCTACGGAGCCCAGCAGCACGCCCCGCTCATGGAAATGGAAGTGGACGTATGATGGCCGCCAGGCTCAAGCGGATGTGGTACGACCGCATCCTGTACGTGATGCTGCTTCCCGCCGCCGTCTATTTCGCCCTGTTCCACGTGATGCCGATCTACGGCATGAAGCTGGCGTTCTACGACTACCGCATCGTCGGGGACGACGTGTACGTCGGGATGAAATATTTCAAGCAGTTGTTCAGCACGCCGGTGTTCTCGACCGTTCTGGCCAACACGCTCGTCATCAGCGCGATGAAGCTGATCCTGATCTTCCCGTTCCCGATCCTGTTCGCGCTGATGCTGAACGAGTTCCGCAACGGCGTCTTCCGCAAGGCGGTGCAGGTCGTCTCCTATTTGCCCCATTTTCTGTCGTGGGTCGTCATCGCCGGGATCTGGTTCGAATTTCTGTCCCCGTCGACCGGCGCGGTGAACGCCTTGCTCCAACTGTTCGGGGTTCCGCCGCACGACTACTTGACGGACAAGAGCGCGATTCGCTGGGTGCTCGTGGCCAGCGAAGCCTGGCGCAGCATCGGCTGGGACTCGATCATCTTCTCCGCGGCAATACTGGGGATTAGCCCGAGTCTCTATGAAGCCGCTTACTGCGACGGGGCGGGGCGGTGGCAGATCGTCACCCGCGTCGTGCTGCCGCACCTGTACGTGCCGATGGCGACGGTGTTCATCCTGAACGTCGGGTTCATCATGAACGCGGGGCTGGATCAGATTTTCAACTTCACGAACGTGTCCGTCAACAGCCGCGTCGATATCATCGACACGTACGTGTACCGGGTCGGCCTGGGCAGCGGAGAGTATTCGTTCGCGACGGCCGCCAACCTGTTCAAGAGCGTCATCGGCGTCATTCTCGTGCTGTCGGCGCATTTCGGATCGAAGAAATTGACCGGCAAAGGCGCCTGGTAAGGAGGGGATGGCATGGCCGCAAGCAAACTGACGGTGGGGAAGGCGCTCGTCGGAGTCGTGCTGACCCTCATCGTGCTGACGATGTTCGTGCCGATCGTGAATCTGTTCGCGAAAGCGTTCTCCGATCCTCTCCAGGTCCACTTGATGAAGGGTTACGATCTGTTGCCGAAAGGATTTTCCCTGATCCACTTCGAGGTGGTTCTGCGCAACGACATCGTCGGCCGGGCTTTGCTGAACTCGCTGTTCATCACCGTCACGGGAACCGTCCTTAGTCTGCTGAGCACCACGATCTCGGCTTACGTGCTGACGCGCCGGAATCTGGTGGGCAAGGGCCCCCTGATGGTTTGCCTGATCGTCTTCATGATTCTGGAGCCGGGGATCGTTCCCGAGTATATGGTCGTGAAGCACCTCCATCTGATGGACAATTTGTGGTCGATGGTGCTGTACCACACGATCAACGTGTATTACCTGATCATCATGATGCGCTTTATGGAGGAGATTCCGGATTCGCTCATCGAGGCGGCCAAGATAGACGGAGCCGGACACATGACCATTTTCTCGAGAATCGTCCTTCCGCTGTCCAAGGTGCCGCTGCTGACGATCGGCATGTTCTACGCGGTGGTGCGTTGGAACGAGTTTTTCAAATCAAGCATCTATCTCTCCAGCCGGGATCACACCGTGCTTCAAGTGCTCCTGCGGCAATTCATCGTCGATAACGATTCGACCGCCCTCGTCAGCGCGATGTCTCTGCTCAAGAACGACAGCATCGCCCGGCTCGATTTCTCGGCCCTCAAGGCGGCGACGATCGTGATCGCCATGGTTCCGATTCTTTTGCTGTATCCCGTCATTCTGCGGTATTACACCGGCGGCGTGATGGAAGGCGGCGTTAAAGAATAAAACCCAAGACGAATACACACAGGGAGGCAGGGGCAAACATGAAGAAACTGTTGGTCGTATTGGTCGCAAGCCTCGCGTTGATTGCGACGGCATGCAGCAAGAGCGGCGGGGACAATGCGGAGAACGCGGGCGCAAGCTCGCCGTCGTCGTCGGCTTCCGCTTCCTCGGGCGCATCCGCGTCCCAGGAACCGGTCACCATCACAATGGTGTACAAGGACGTGCCGCCGGACGATCCGAACACGATCAAGCTGGTCAAAGGAATCGAAGAAGGCATGGCCAAGCAGGGCAAGCCGGTCAAGCTGGAAGTCGTTCCCGTGCAGAGCGGCACGTATTCGGAGAAAATGGGGCTGCTTCTCCAAAGCGGCACGATTCCGGATCTGATGTACTTCCAGGGCGGCGACTACAATTTCGCGATCAACCAGAAAATTCTCGAAGACTTGACGCCCTACATCGAGAAGTCGACCTACGTCAAGGCGGCGATGACCGACTACAACAAAGAGAAAATGAAGAACTACCCGTACCTGCTCTGGCTCTCTCCGGTTCGGGCGCAAGTGCCGGTCGTCCGCCAGGATTGGCTGGATAAGACTCCTTCCGGCAAGACGCTGCTGGAAAATCCGACGATCGACAACTACTACAATTTCTTCAAGGACGTAAAGCAGGCGAACGGCGCCAAATACGCGTACACGGTCGCGGGCCTGCTGTCGGAGATCGACCCGGTGTTCAACCAGGCGTTCGGCGAGACTTCGACCTGGATCAAGGGTGACGACGGCAAATACGTCTACTACGCCACGACGAAGTTCGAGAAGGATAAGCTTGACTTCTATGCGAAGCTCTACAAGGAAGGGCTGCTCGATCCGGAATTCCTGACGAAGAAGTGGGATACGAAGGAAAAAGCGTTCTACGACGGTGAAGCGGCTGTGATCGCGGGCACACAAGGCAAGACGATCGACATCTACAACACGAAGATGACGGGCCAGAACGGCGACTCGGCGAAGCTGGTCGTGCTTCCTCCGGCCAAAGGCGTCGCGCAAGGCTACCTGCCGGTCGACGTCAGCAAAGAATCGCGCGGTCTGGCGATCTCCGCCCTGTCCAAGAACAAGCAACTGGCGTTCGACATCATCGAATACATGTCCAGCCCGGAAGGCCAGATGCTCGACAAGCTGGGCGTGGAAGGCGAAGAATATCAGATCGTGGACAACAAGATCAAGCTGACGGACAAATTCGCCGCCTGGGTGCCGCACTTCATGGAATCGACCGACACCTTCAAGCCGCCTTATGAATTCGATCCTTCGACGCCTTATCTGTCGGAAGCCGGGGAGAAGTCGCTCGAGATGTTCAATTCGATGTCCACGAAGGACAACGCGTTCGTCATTCCGGCCGAACTGAGCTCCCAATGGGACGCAAGCCTGGCGCTGTACAACGAATTCGCGGCCAACTACGTGACGGGCAAGTTGAAATCCGAAGACTTCGACAAGTTCGTGAAGTCCTGGAACGACGCCGGCGGCAAAGCGGTGACGGATTACGCCAACACGGTATTGAAATAAGAGGAAGGCGGGGCGTGGCGCTGGCCGTGCCCCGCGCTTTTTCCTTCGCGGGAGCGGGAGTGTGACGACAAGCATGATGACGGCAGGCGAGATGACTTTCGCAGACAGGGTGAAGGGCGTCGTCTTCGGCACCGCGTACGGCGATGCCATGGGGGCGGTCGTCGAGAAGCTGACTTATCGCGAGATCAAAGAGAAATACGGCAGGGTGGAGACGACGGATACGCCGTGGTGGAAGGCGGAGCAGCCGGACAGCGTCCGCTTGTCCCGCATGAGAGGGCGCGGCATCGTCACCGACGATACGCTGATGACCTTGGCGCTGATGAACGTCTACGTCGCCGAGAGGCGCCATCTGGACGCCTACGACATGGCGAACGAATTCGTGAAGGAGATCGCCTTCCGCCCCCGGTATATTCCGGAGTTCGGCCGGGAGGCGCTCATCCTGGACCGGCTGTTCTATCCCGAGAAGCATATTTTCACCCGCCACGTGCTGGCCAACTGCGAGCCTCGTGAAGGCGGATACGGCAACATGGTGAACTGCGGCGCCGCGATGTACATCGCCCCGGTCGGCGTCGTCAACGCCTGCGATCCGAAGGCCGCCTATGACGAAGCGATCCTGTTCGCATCGGGCCATCAGATCAGCTACGGGCTGGAGGCGGCCGGGGTGATGGCTTGCTGCGTCGCGAAGGCGTTCGAGCCGGACGCGACGGAGGAAGACATCGTCGATACGGCGCTGCGGCTGGCGAAGGACGGCACGAAGCGGGCGATCAACGACCTGGCCGAAGCCGCCTTGGCGATGCGGGGAAGCAGGGACGACCGGGACGCGGTCGTCAGCCGGTTCCATGCCGCGATCGCGCGTTATTCGCCGATGGGCGACGATGTGAACCGGGCGATCGGCAAAGTGGGCGTCCCGTCGAACCACTATACGCCCAGCCGGCTGTTCTCCATCGAAGAGCTGCCGATCGCGCTGGCTTATATCCTGTTGCATGAGGGCGACCTGGTGGAGGCGGTGAAGGACGGCGTCAGCTCGGGCCGGGACACGGACTCGATCGGCGTCATGATCGGCGCCATCCTCGGCGCCAAGCGGGGCTTCCGGGCGATTCCGGCGGAAGAAGCCGAGCGGCTGGAGGTCGTCAATCGGCAGCGCCTCGCGGAGAACGCCGAGAAGTTCGCCGAAGCGGCCGCGGCCATCATCCGCGGCGACCTGGAAGCCGATGAACGCAGACGGCGGCTCATTCGAACGATTACGGAAGGGCGGGAGCAAGCGTGACGAAGATCCCGGACAACTATGTGGAGAAAGTGTACGCCGGATACTTAGGCATGAACATCGGCATCCGGCTCGGCGCGCCGGTGGAGCCGACGATCTGGACGTACGAGCGCATCAGAAACACGTACGGCGACATTACGGATTACGTCAAGGAGTTCAAGACGTTCGCCGCGGACGACGACGCCAACGGACCTTACTATTTCCTCCGCGCCCTGTACGACGACGCGTTAGACCGCGACATCACGCCGAACGACGTCGCCCGAGCGTGGCTCAACTACACGCGGGAAGGCGTGGGGATGTTCTGGTGGGGCGGCTACGGCGTCAGCACGGAGCATACCGCCTACATCAACCTGAAGAAAGGCGTTCCCGCTCCGCAATCCGGCTCGATCTCCCAGAACGGGCAGACGATCGCCGAGCAGATCGGGGGGCAAATCTTCATCGACACGTGGGGGCTCGTGAATCCCGGACAGCCGAAGAAGGCCGCGGATTACGGCGAAGCGGCCGCCCGGGTGTCGCACGACGGGGAAGGCGTGTGGGGCGCGCGGTTTTTCTGCGCCGCGATCGCCAGGGCGTTCGAGACGAAGGACATCCGAGAGATCATCGAGACGGGGCTGGCGCAGATCCCCGCGGATTCGAAGTATGCCGCGGTCGCCCGCGCCGTATTGGCTTTCCACGACGAACATCCGGACGACTTCCGCGCGTGCCGCGACATGCTGGAGCGGGATTGGGGATACGACAAATACCCCGGCGTCTGCCATATGATCCCGAACGCGGGCGTATGCATCCTGGCGATGATCTACGGCCAGGGAGATTTCAACCGCACGGTCGAGATCGCGACGATGTGCGGCTGGGACACCGACTGCAACGCCGGCAACGTCGGCACCGTGCTCGGCGTGGCCTGCGGCCTTGAGGGCATCGCCGACAAATACCGCAAGCCGATCAACGACGGCATCGTCATGTCCGGCATTTCGGGCTATCTGAACATGCTCGACCTGCCGACCTACGCGAAGGAACTGGCGATCCTGGGCTATCGGCTGGCGGGCGAGCCTTGTCCGCCAGCGCTGCGGGACAGCTTCCGGGAGGGGGAAATCTATTTCGACTTCGAGTTGCCCGGTTCGACCCACAGCTTCCGCCTGTCCAATCCGTTCCTGTGCGAGATGAGGCATTCCACTGAGAAGGCTTACCAGGGACGAGGCTCGCTTCAGGTGCTGTTCGATCGACTGGTGCGGGGGGATCAATGTAAAATCTATTATAAACCGTTCTATAACCGCGACGAGTTCAACGACGAACGCTACTCGCCCACGTTCGCTCCGAAGGCGTATTCCGGCCAGAAGGTGTCGATGCGGATCTATCTCGACCAGTGGCACGGCAACGAGACGGTCGGCATCGCGCCCTACGTCCGGCTGGCCAAGAGCAAGAAAGAGCTGCTGCAAGGCTACCGGAAATTGGTTCAGGACGAATGGCTGCTGGTGGAATATACGATTCCCGACACCGAAGGCGAACTGATCGACGAAGTCGGGATCGTGCTGGAAGGCTATTCCCCGGCCAAGTTCAAAAGCCTGGGCCGCCTGTTCATCGACGAATTCCGGATCTGCGGTCCGGCCGACTATGTGATCGACTTCGCCAAGCAGGCGATCCACTTCGGCTGCGTTACGCCTTTCTCGCACAATCACGGGACCTGGAGCATCGTGGACGGCCGCATGTACCTGATGACGCATGAAGCTTGCGAAGCGTACACCGGCAACTATTTCGCCAGAGATTATACGGTAAGCCTCAAAGTCGACCCGCAGCTCGGAGAGTCCCATCTGGCCGCGATCCGCGTCCAGGGGGCGATGCGGGGGTATCACGCCGGGTTCGACGGGGAGAACCGGGTGTCTCTCTACCTCAACGATTTCGGCTTCAAGCGGCTGGCGACCGCAGAGTTCCCGTGGACGCCGAACCGGGAATACGAGTTCCGGCTGACGGCGCGCGGAGAGGAGATCGTCTTCTCGATCGACGGACAGGAACTGCTGCGGGTGAAGGACGGGACGTTCGGATACGGCATGTACGGCGTCAGCACGCTCGGAGCGGCGAGAACGTATTTTCGCGATTTCAGGGTGAAGGAGATCGAATCGTGACACTGATCGTGATCGGCAGTGCGAACATGGACCTGGTGATGACGACGGACAAGGTTCCGGAAGCGGGGGAGACGCTGCGCGGGACCGGTTTCTTCCTGTCGCCCGGGGGCAAGGGGGCCAACCAGGCCGCCGCCGGCGCCAAGATGGGCGCCCCGACCTGGCTGCTCGGCAAAGTCGGGGACGATCTGTTCGGGCAATCCTTGAAGGAGAGCTTGTCCCGTTACGGCGTTCGAACCGACTGTTTGTCCGCGGAGCCCGGCGTATCGACCGGCGTGGCAGCGATCACGGTATGCGGAGGCAATAACCGGATTCTCCTGGCCGGCGGCGCCAACGACCGGGTGACGCCGGAGTATATCGAAGGCTTCCGGGATGACATTCTCTCCGCCTCGGCCATCATGTTGCAGCTCGAAATCCCTCTGCCTTCGGTCTATCGCGCGATCGAGCTTGCCAAAGGCAAGGTGCCGATCTTCCTGAACCCGGCGCCGGCCGTCCCGCTTGACGAAGCTGTGCTGGATGGGGTGGATTATTTCACGCCGAACGAGATCGAAGCCCGCCTGTATACGGGGGTACACATCCAGGATCGGGACGACGCGTTCGCGGCCCTGGAGCGGCTGAAGGCCAAGGGGATCCGCTTCCCCTTGATTACGCTGGGGGACAAAGGCGTCGTGTACTTCAACGGCAACGAGAACGTGCATAAAGAGAGCCTGCCGGTCCAGGCCGTGGACACGACCGCCGCCGGCGACACGTTCTCCGGCACGCTCGCGGCCATGATCGTCGCGGGCCGGCCGATGGACGAAGCCGTCGATATCGCCCGGCGGGCGGCGGCGATCTCCGTCACCCGCCCGGGCGCGCAGGAGTCGATTCCCGTGCTGGCGGAGGTCTTGGGTTCGACCCGTCTGCAGGGGAGCCGATGAACAAGGGCAGATCAAACAAACCCTAATATCTGGGGCGTCTGGAATCGCTGAAGTGGGTTCGGGAGTTCGCCGCCCGGGACGATTGCGCGGCGGCCATTGCGAATCATGACCCCGCCGTGCGGCAGGGTGTTTACGAATTGGGGGGGTCGTCCCCCGGGGGACGCGCATTCAGAACAAGCCAGGGAGCGCAAGCGGCCCGCCGCCGCCGCGCTTCCTGGCTTGTGTTGATTATGGCTGCACGGATCGACGCGGCCTCGCCACGCTGTCCCGCTTGATCAGCTCGGTCGGCAGCGTGAGCTGCGGGAGCACGTTCCGGCCCTCCAGCAGGTCGATAAGCATCTGGGCGGCCTGATAGCCCAGCTCGTACTTGTTCTGGTGGACCGTCGTCAGCGCGGGCGTGCAATACTCCGTGACGTTGATGTTGTCGAAGCCGACCAGGGAGATATCCTCGGGAATGCGGAGCCCGAGTCCCCGCACCGCCTGGATGGCGCCGAGCGCCATCAGGTCGCTGGCGCAGAAGATCGCGGTGACGTCCGGGCGGCGGGACAGGAGCTGATAGGCCGCTTCTTTGCCGCCTTCTTCGGAGAACGCCCCGTTCAGCCACAGCGTCTCGTCCGGCTCGACGCCGAATTCCCGGTACGCCTTGACGACCCCTTCCCGCCGCTGGATGCTGACATGGGCCTGATCGTGGCCGTTGATGAAGCCGATCGTCCGGTGTCCGTTCTCCAGCAGGTGTCGAACCGCCTGGCAGGCGCCTCCCACGTTGTCGGAAGTTACAAACCCGACCTGCGGCCCCTTCAGCGGAATGTCAATCAGGACGCAGGCGATATCCGACGTAATAATCTCATTCAGATAAGGGTCGTCCAGCCGGATGCCCATGATCATGACCCCGTCGACACCGCGTTCCCGGCACAGGGCCTTGTACGATTTGACCTTCTGCTTCTGGGGGGTGGTGCTGAACAGCACGAGGTCGTAATTCAGTTCTCCGGCCCGGTCGTTCATGCCGCAGAGCACCTCGAAAGCGATGTTGTCCTTGGTGCTGTTTCTCGTAATGCCGGACAGGAGCAGGCCGAGCGTTTTCGTCTTCTTCACGATCAGGGATCGAGCGGCCATGTTGGGGCTGTATCCCATCGATTCGGCGATCTCGGCGACTTTGCGCCTCGTCGCTTCGTTGACGTCGCCATACCCGTTCAGCGCGCGGGATACGGTCGTGATGGACACGCCGGCCCGCTTCGCGATGTCTTTGATCGTTACCAATGCCGGAAACCTCCGAAAACGTTTTGAACACTGTATCCTTCATTGTAAAGGAACGGAAGACCGAGGACAAGAAACAAATTTTTTCGAGAAGGGGCTTGAAAGCGCTCTACCAAGTGCGTATAATGAGTTCAGAAATCCGAAACGTTTTGGAACATGAGTAACGAGTCCTATATTTAATACTTTTGTAAGGTATTATTTTTTTGGGAAAAATCCAAAACGTTTCGGAAGGCAAACCGAACAGAAGGGGGCGCACGGTTGAATTCGCGGGTCATCAAAGACAACGACCTGTTTCTGCTGACGGAAGAAGACGGCGACATGCCCGGAGCGCCCGGATCCATGTGCGGTCTGTACACCCGGGACACCCGGTACTTGAGCCGGCTGGACATCCGGATCAACGGGCGGAAGCCGGTGCTGCTGTCCTCGTCCGCCGACCGCAATTACCGTTCCATCATTCGGCTGACCAATCCCCACATGGAGGAACGGGGGGAACTCCTTCTCTGGAGAGAATCGGTCGAGATCGTCAGGAACCGCTTCATCTATGGCGGCGTCCTGTACGAATCGATCGAATTGACGAACTTCCATCCGAAGGAAGTGTCGTTCGAGTTCAGCGTCCGGATGGACGGCGATTTCGCCGACATGTTCGTGGTCCGGGGTTACGAGGATCCTCCGAAAGGACGCAGGCTGGAGCCGCTTCGCGAGCCGGGGCGTCTGACTCTCCGCTATGAGGGGAGCGACGGAGTCTCCCGGGCCTGCCGAATCGAATGGAACGGCAATGAAGAAGCCGACGGGGACGGCACGATCCGCTTCCGCCCGAAGCTCGCGCCGAAGGAGAAGAAGACGATCTCCCTGCGCGTGCTCCCGATCGAAGGAGGGAGAGAGCCGGTTGTCCGCCAAATGGAGCTGGCACTGGGGGAACTGGAGAAGTCTTACTCGGACTGGAAAGGCAGCGCGACGGAGGTCCGCAGCGACCATCCCGACTTCGACCGGCTGTACGAACGCGGGTTGACCGATCTGAGAACGCTGCTGACGGACGTCGGACAGGGACCGTTCCCGACCGCCGGATTGCCGCTCTTCGCGGTGCCGTTCGGAAGAGACAGCCTGATCGCCTCGCTGCAGGCGCTGTGCGCGTGTCCGGAGGTCGCCAAGGGCACGCTGCGCACGATGGCGTCCATGCAAGGGACGAAAGTCGATCCCTGGAGAGACGAGCAGCCCGGCAAAATCATGCACGAGATCCGGTACGGAGAACTGGCGAACCTGGGCGCGATTCCGTTCACTCCGTATTACGGGACGATCGACGCGACGCCGCTGTTCCTCATCCTGGCCGCCGAGTATTTCCATTGGACGGAAGACCGGGCGCTGATCGAGGAACTGATGGAACCGATCGAACGTGCGCTGCGCTGGATCGACGAATACGGGGATGCGGACGGAGACGGCTTCCTGGAGTACCGGAGGGATGCGGAAGGCGGTCTAGCGAACCAGGGGTGGAAAGATTCCGGAGACTCCATCGTGCATGCGAGCGGAGAATACGCGACCGGACCGATCGCGCTGGCGGAAGTGCAGGGATACGTATACATGGCGAAAAGCCGCTTGGCGCCAATCCTGGAGAAGCTGGGACGCGGCGGTCTGGCCGGCAGGCTGGCGGCGGAAGCCGAGCGGCTGAAGGAACGCTTCGAACGAAGCTTCTGGCTGGAGGACGAGAAGTTCTACGCCATCGCGCTGGACCGGGACAAGAAGCCCGTCCGCTCCGTCACGTCGAACATCGGCCAGGCGCTGATGACCGGAATCGTCCCGGAGGCGAGGCGGCCAGACGTGGCAGCGAGGCTGCTCGCGCCGGATCTGTTCAGCG